>Ga0187803_10000391_pt1 | contig 17788 bp, 17 predicted proteins | sample NC_wetland_sal_i_2_FD_132425 | JGI IMG/M metagenome (GOLD analysis project Ga0187803, IMG submission 132425) | Wetland sediment microbial communities from Neuse River Estuary, North Carolina, USA - Control_3 | ecosystem: Environmental > Aquatic > Freshwater > Wetlands > Sediment | place: USA...
ACGGCCTGACCCAGCGCGCCCAGGCCGCGTCCACCCGCCCCTCGATCAGCGCCGCCACGGCGAAGGCGAAGCTCACCGCGTTGCCGACATAGCCCAGATAGAGAAAGGGCGGATGAAACGCCAGGCCCGGGTCCTGCAGAATCGGGTTCAGGCCCTCGCCATTCGCCGGCGGATTCACGAGGCGGAGAAAGGGGTTGGAAGTGAGCAGGATGAACAGCAAAAACCCCACCCCGATCAGCCCCATGACCCCGATCACCCGCGCGCACAGCCGCGGCGGCATGGAATTCCCGAACCAGCTCACCGCCGCCCCGTAAAGCGACAGGATCAGAACCCACAAAACCATCGAGTCTTCGTGATTGCCCCATACGCCGGTGAGCTTGTAGAGAAAGGGCACGTCGGAATGGCTGTTCGCGGCGACGGCGGCGACCGAGAAATCCGAAATGAGATAGGCGTGCACCAGCGTGGCGAAGGCGAATCCGACCAGCGGGAAAAGCGCCAGCGCAGCGAGCCGCCCCGCCATCATCAGCCCCCAATGGTTCTTGGCCGCGCCGAAAAGCGGCAGCGCCGCCTGGAGCAGCGCGATGAAGAGGGCGAGAACCAGGGCAAAATGGCCCAGTTCGATGATCATCGGGTTGGATGATTATTTCGCCGGTTCGCCGGAAGCGCCGACGGGTTGCGCCGCGCCCGGCACGGGCGCCGCCGAACCCTCCTGCCAGCGGCCGGCCCGCTTCAACGCGTCCACCACCTCGGGCGGCATGTATTTTTCGTCATGCTTGGCCAGCACGGTCGAGGCGGCGAAATCGCCATTGGCCTGCATCCGGCCCTCGACCACCACGCCTTGGCCTTCGCGGAAGAGATCGGGCAGGTCGCCGCCATAGGTCACAGGCACCGATTTCCGGCCGTCGGTGACTTTGAAATAAACCATCCGGCCGTCGCGCTTGACGCTGCCGTTTTCCACCAGCCCGCCGAGGCGCAACAGACGGCCCGCTTCCACGCCCTTGGCGTAAAGATCGGACGGGCTGTAGAAGAACACCAGATTGTCCTTGAGCGCCGACAGGGTCAGCGCGGTCGCGAGACCCAGCAGCGCCAGGCCCGACAGCACGAAGATCAGCCGTTTGCGCTTGCGCGTCATCATGGGGCGCGCGCCGCCTTGCGCTTGCGCGGGCTCTTCTCCTCCCGGATGCCGAGTTCGCGTTGCACCCGCCGGTATGACCCGAGACTCCAGGCGAGCAGGCCCAGCAGCACCAGCGCCGCCACGGCATAAGCCGGCCAGACGAAGCGGGCATAGCCGCCCATGGCGAAGAAATTCTGCCAATTCATCGGGGATTTCCGAATTTGAGCGCGCGCAGCCGGGCTTCCAGCAGCGCCGATCTCATGCGGATCATCAGCAGCGTGGCGAAGAAGAACAGGAACCCGGTCGCCATCATGAAAAGCGGCCAGAGCAAAACCGGCGCGATGGTCGGGCCGCCCAAACGGAACACGCTGGCCGGCTGGTGCAGCGTGTTCCACCAATCGACCGAGAATTTGATGATCGGCAGATTGATCACGCCCACCACCGCCAAGATCGCCGCCGCGCGGGTGCCGCGCGATTGGTCGTCGAAGGCGTTCGCCAGCGCGATGAATCCCAGATAGAGGAAAAACAGCACCAACACCGAGGTGAGCCGCGCATCCCACACCCACCAGGTGCCCCACATCGGCTCGCCCCACAGCGAGCCGCTGACGAGGCAGATGAGCGTGAACCCCGCGCCCAGGGGCGCCGCGGCTTCGGCCGCGATATGCGCCAGCGGGTGGCGCCAGATCAACCCCACGGCGCTCCCCAGCGCCATCAGCCCATAGACCAGGCTGGCGAGCCAAGCCGCCGGCACATGCACATACATGATGCGCACCGCCTCGCCCTGCTGGTAATCGGGCGGCGCCACGAACAGCGCCATGTAAAGTCCGGCGCCGATGCCGAGCGCCGCGGCGGCGGCGCACCACGGAACTAACACGGCTGACAGTTTCATGAATTGGGTCGGATTGGCGAAACGCGGCATGGCGGTGGTTTTATAACATCGGACCGGCTGAGGCCATGGGTCATTCCATCGCCTGGCGCAGCGCCGCCGCCGCCGCCCAGGGCGCCAAGGCCAGCGCCGCCGCGAGTAGCGCCGCCAGTAGCAGCAGATGGGGCTGGGCGGAGAAGCCCATGGAGGCTGCCGAAGCCGCGGCGGTGCCGAAGATCAGCACCGGGATATAGAGCGGCAACACCAGGAGCGACAGCAGCACGCCGCCGCGCCGCGCGCCCAAGGTCAAGGCGGCGCCGACCGATCCGATCAGACTCAAGACCGGCGTGCCGAGCAGCATGCCCAGCACCAACGCGCCCATTCCGGCCGCATCGAAATGCAGCACCAGCGCCAGCACCGGCGCGATCACGGTCAAGGGCAGTCCGGTCGCCAGCCAATGCGCCAGGCATTTCGCCAGCACCTGGAGTTCGAGCGGCAAGGGCATCAGCACCAGCGCCTCCAGGCTGCCGTCCTCCCAATCGGATTGGAACAGGCGTTCGAGCGACAACAGCGCGGCCAGCAGCGCCGCCACCCACAACACGCCGGCGGAGATGCGCGCCAGCAATTCGGGCTCGGGCCCGACCCCGAACGGGAACAGGATCACGGCGAGCGCGAAGAACGCGGCCACGTTGGCCCAATCGCCGCCCTGGCGGAAAGCGAGAGCGAGGTCGCGCCCGACCAGCGCGGCAAAGGCGCTCATGCGGCCCCCCGCGGCGCGAAATCGGCGAGCGACAGACGCGCCGCCCGGGGCATGCGCAGCTTCACGTGGGTGGATGCCACGACGCAGCCGCCGCGGCGGCGATGCGCGGATATGGCGGCGAACAGATCCTCGAGCGCGCGCGTATCGAGCCCGGTGGCGGGCTCGTCGAGCAGCCACAGCTCGGCATGCGCCGCCAAAAGCCGCGCCAGCGCCAGGCGCCGCCGCTCGCCGGCGGAGAGATAACGGCACGGCCAATCGGCGCGTTCGCCCAGGCGGAAAGTATCGAGCGCCTTCGCCGCGCCGCCGGTCGAGCCGCCCCGCATTTCCACCCAGAAATCGAGATTGGCGCGCGCGGTCAACGCCGGCTTCAGCGCGTCCTGGTGGCCGATGAAATGAATCTTGGCGCGGTGCGCCGCCGGGTCGCGGGATATGGGCAATCCCTGCCGGAGGATTTGGCCTTGCTGCGGCGGCGTCAGCCCGGCGAGCATGCGCAACAGGCTGGTCTTGCCGCTGCCGTTGGGCCCGGTCAGCAGCAACGCGCCGCCCTCTTCCAGGCCGAAATTCAATCCGCGGAACACCAGCCGCCCGCCGCGTTGGCAGGCAAGGTCCTGGGCTGACAGGAATTTCCGGGAGGGGGGACGCATCGGCGGCGATATTGCCACGGGCCGCCGTTTGAAGCGGGCAAAAAGAGACGGCCTCGGTGGGGGAAATACCGAGGCCGTCAATTCAGGAGCGGCCGGGGGGCGACCGCTACATGGAGATGGAGACAAGCCAAAAGCCTGATGTCTCTCACCGGCTGATATCAAAGCCCCGGAATGCGTCCCGAATGGGAAAGGATTGTGGCGAAAAGGTGATATTTTGCCCGGCGGAACCCCGAAAAACCGGCCTTCCGGGCCGTTTTGGGGGCATCCGGGCCCCGGCTTGATCTGCGCCGCCGGAAGGCGTAGCAGCAGGCCCTAACCGGCGGGCGGCCGGCCTGCCCGCCGCCATAAAAAGGGAGACCTGCTTTGTCCGTTACCGGCCACGATTCGCTCAAGGCGCGCCGCAGCCTCGCTGTCGGCGGCCAGACTTATGATTATTTCAGCCTCGAGGCGGCCGCCAAGGCGGCCGGTCTGGGCGACATTTCGCGCCTGCCCTTTTCCCTCAAGGTGCTGCTGGAAAACCTGGTGCGGCTCGAAAACGGCCGCACCGTCACGGTCGAAGACATCAAGGCGGTGGCCGCCTGGCTCCGGGCCAAGACTTCGCAACGCGAGATCGCGTTCCGGCCCGCCCGCGTGCTGATGCAGGATTTGACCGGGGTGCCGGCGGTGGTCGATCTGGCGGCGATGCGCGAGGCGATGGCGCGCCTCGGCGGCGATCCCAAGCGCATCAACCCGCTCTCGCCGGTCGATCTGGTGATCGACCATTCGGTCATGGTCGACAATTTCGGCACGGCCAACTCCTTCGGCCAGAACGTGAAGATCGAGTTCGAGCGCAACGGCGAGCGCTACGCATTCCTGCGCTGGGGCAGCCGCGCCTTCGACAATTTCCGCGTCGTGCCACCCGGCACCGGCATCTGCCACCAGGTCAATCTCGAATATCTCGCCAAAGTCGTCTGGACCACCGAGGAGAAGGGCAAGACCGTGGCCTATCCCGACTCGCTGGTCGGCACCGACAGCCACACCACCATGATCAACGGGCTTGCGGTCCTGGGCTGGGGCGTCGGCGGCATCGAGGCCGAGGCGGCGATGCTCGGACAGCCGATCTCCATGCTGCTGCCCGAGGTGGTGGGATTCCGCATGCACGGCAATTTGCGCGAAGGCGCCACCGCCACCGACCTGGTGCTGACCGTGACCCAGATGCTGCGCAAGAAGGGCGTGGTCGGCCGCTTCGTCGAATTCTACGGGCCGGGGATAGCCTCGCTGGCGCTGGCCGACCGCGCCACCATCGGCAACATGGCGCCGGAATATGGCGCCACCTGCGGCTTCTTCCCGATCGACGCCGAGACCTTGCGCTATCTCACGCTCTCCGGCCGGGATGCGCAGCAGATCAAGCTGGTCGAAGCCTACGCCAAGGCGCAAGGGCTGTGGCACGACGCCCAATCGCCCGATCCGGTCTTCACCGACACGCTCGATCTCGATCTGGCTTCGGTCGAGCCTTCGCTCGCCGGGCCGCGCCGGCCGCAGGACCGGATATCGTTGTCGGGGGTGGCGTCCTCCTTCAAGAGCGAGCTCCCGAAGCTGGCCGCCTCGCGCGACAAGGCCAAGACCGGCGGTCCGGTCAAGGTCGCGGACGCCAATTATTCGGTGAAGGACGGCGACGTGGTGATCGCCGCCATCACGTCGTGCACCAATACCTCCAATCCGAGCGTGATGCTCGGCGCCGGGTTGTTGGCGCGTAACGCGCTGAAGCGCGGCCTGAAGGTCAAGCCCTGGGTCAAGACCTCGCTCGCGCCGGGCAGCCAGGTGGTGACGGATTACTACGCCGCCTCGGGCTTGCAGAAGGACCTCGACGCGTTGGGCTTCAACCTGGTGGGCTATGGCTGCACCACCTGCATCGGCAATTCCGGGCCGCTGCCGGAAAAGATCTCCCAGGCGGTGGACGAAGGCGATCTGGTGGCGGCGGCGGTGCTGTCGGGCAACCGAAATTTCGAGGGCCGCATCAGCCCGCAGGTGCGGGCGAATTATCTGGCGTCGCCGCCCTTGGTGGTGGCCTACGCGCTGGCCGGCTCGGTCGCCGTCGACATCACCAAGGACCCGCTCGGCCAGGACGATAAAGGCCTGCCGGTCTATCTCAAGGACATCTGGCCTTCCAACCGGGAGATCAGCGACACGGTCAGCCGGTGCGTGACCGCGCCCATGTTCCGCAAGCGCTACGCCAACGTGTTCGAAGGGCCGGAGGAATGGAAGAAGGTGAAGACGCTCGAGGGCGTCACCTTCGGCTGGAATCCGGGCTCGACCTATTTGGCCTACCCGCCTTATTTCGACGCCATGCCCAAGGTGCCGGCGCCGCTTGTCGATATATCCCGCGCGCGGGTGCTGGCGATGCTGGGCGACAGCATCACCACCGATCACATCTCGCCCGCGGGCTCGATCAAGAAGGAAGGCCCCGCCGGCGCGTATCTGCTGGAGCACCAGGTGCGCCCCTCTGATTTCAATTCCTACGGCGCGCGGCGCGGCCATCACGAGGTGATGATGCGCGGCACCTTCGCCAATATCCGCATCCGCAACGAGATGGTGCCGGGGGTCGAGGGCGGCGTCACCAAGCACCTGCCCGACGGCAAGGTGATGTCGATCTACGACGCCGCCATGCAATACCAGAAAGAGGGCGTGCCCCTGGTCATCGTCGCCGGCAAGGAATACGGCTCGGGTTCCTCGCGCGACTGGGCGGCCAAGGGCACGCGGCTCTTGGGCGTGAAGGCGGTGATCGTCGAAAGCTTCGAGCGCATCCATCGCTCGAACCTGATCGGCATGGGCGTGCTGCCGCTGCAATTCAAGCCGGGCACGACTCGCCAGAGCCTGAAACTCGACGGCAGCGAGCTCTTCGACATCGCCGGGATCGCCTCGGGCCTCAAGCCGCGCGCCGAGCTTGCCGGCAAAATCACCCGGGCGGACGGCAAGTCGGAAACCGTTCCGCTGCTCTGCCGCATCGACACGGTGGACGAGCTGGAATATTTCCGCCACGGCGGCATCTTGCAGTACGTGCTCCGCCACATGATGCAGGGCTAGCTTTCAGCCGTCGGCTTTCGGCTCTCGGTAACGCGGCTGATCGCTGACAGCTAAGAGCCGACCGCTACTTCAGCGGCGAGAATCCCGCCGGGTTCAGGATTTTCGATTCCATCGACGCGACCAGGCCCGGCGGCGAATTCTTGAGATAATCATGCCAAGCGGGGTCCTTGGCCAAAGCGCCGCGTTTCTGCTCGCGCTCGGCCAGCGAGGCATAGGCCCAGGCATGCACCACCTGGTTCAAGGGGCCGATCTCGGTCGAGCCCATGAAGATCAGCTTGCCGAGCATGCGAGTTTGCACCGGCAGCCCGTTCTTCTCGTAATACTCGAGCCAGGCGCCGGCCTTGCCGGGGTGCATGGTGTAGGTGCGAATCTCGACGATCATCCGAACTCCTCCCTGGGCGGAACGGCCGTTTTTTTCCGGCTGGCGGCGGCGATCCTCGCGCGCGGCGGTTTCCCCGGTCAAGCGCGGCACGCGCCCGTCCTCACCCCAACGTGAAGCCGAATGAGTGGCAAAAATCGCCCCACTCGCGGATGATGGGGAGATGAGAGCCCGCTTCCTCATTTTGGCCTTCCTGGCGTCGCTCGTCCTGGGCGCGGATGGCGCGCCCGCCCGCGCCGCCGAGGCTCAGTCGGCGCTGGCGCCGGTGGTGGTCGAGCTCTTCACCTCCCAAGGCTGCAACACCTGTCCCCCGGCCGATCAATTTCTCGGCGAGTTGGCGAAACGGCCGGACATCCTCGCCCTCGCCTTCCATGTCGATTACTGGAACTACATCGGCTGGACCGATCCCTACGGCAAGCCCTGGGCCACCGGGCGCCAGCGCGATTACCAGCAGAGCCTGCATCTGCGCTACGTCTACACGCCCGAGATGGTGGTGAACGGCGCCGCCGAGGGCGTCGGCTCGGACAAGGCCGCGATCGAGACCCTCATCAGCGCGGCGCGGGCGAAATCCGAACCGCATCCCACATTGGCGCTGCATTGGCTTCAGAACGGCGCGCTGGCGGTCGATGTGGGCGAGGGGCCATCGCCGCCCGCCGCCCCCGCCGCCATCTGGCTCGTCGGTTTCGACCGCTCGCACGCCACCCCGGTGCTGCGCGGCGAGAACGAGGGCAAGACCCTGACCGATTACCAGGTGGTGCGAAACTATCGCCGCATCGGCGCCTGGGCCGGCTGGTCGATGGAACTGATCGTGCCGCCGGACGAGGCCAAGGCGCTGGGCGATGGCGGCGTCGCCGTGCTGCTTCAGGCCCAAGGCACCGGGCCGATCCTGACCGCGGCACGCATCTTCATGCCGGGCGGCTAGGGCCTGATTGCCCCAAGGTTTTGGGCCGTTTCAACCCGTTGCGTAAAACGGCTTGCGTTGGCGGCGGAACGAATTATCCTTTGTTTCAAGAACAAGCGTCCGTCCGAACGGGACGGGAACATAACCACGGGGGAAACGCACAATGGCCACCACAGCCGCTTACGGCTCGCTTTCCGCGGCCGAACACAGCAGGGAATTGCGCAAGGCGGTGATCGCCGCCACCGTCGGCACCACCATCGAGTGGTACGACTTCTTCCTCTACGGCACCGCCGCAGGATTGGTCTTCGGCAAGCTCTATTTCCCGAACTCGGATCCGACCACCGCCACGCTCCTGGCCTTCAGCACCTACTTCATCGGCTTCGTCGGGCGGCCCATCGGCGCGGCGATCTTCGGCCATTACGGCGACCGCATCGGCCGCAAGGCGACGCTGATCGCCACCTTGATGCTCATGGGCATCGCGACCTTCCTGATCGCCTTCGTGCCGAGCTACGACTCGATCGGCATCTGGGGCGCGATCATCCTGACCGTGCTGCGCGCGCTTCAGGGCATGGGCGTCGGCGGCGAATGGGGCGGCTCGGTGCTGTTGTCGATGGAATGGTCGCGCGGCCACCACAACCGCGGCCTGGTCGCTTCTTGGCCGCAATTCGGCGTGCCCTGTGGCCTGTTCCTGTCGACCATCGTCATGCTCGGCGCCACCGCCTGGTCGGGCGACGCGTTCCTGACCTGGGGCTGGCGCATACCGTTTTTCCTGAGCATCATCCTGGTCGGGATCGGCCTCTGGATCCGGCTCGGCATCCTCGAGACGCCGGTGTTCCAGAAGCTCCTCAGCCAGAAGAAGATCGTGCATGCGCCCGTCATCGAAGTCTTCAAGAAGCAGCCGAAGCAGATCCTGCTCTCGGCCCTCTTGCGCATGGCGGAACAGGCGCCGTTCTACATCTTCACCGCCTTCGTCTTCGCCTATGGCGTCGGTACGCTGCACATGTCGCGGGACTTCATCCTTTCTGCGGTGTTGGTCGCGTCCTGCCTGTCCTTCGTCTCGATCCCGCTCTCGGGCCACATCTCCGACCGCATCGGCCGCAAGAAGATGTACCTGATCGGCGCGGCGACGGTCGGGTTGTTCGGCTTCCTCTATTTTGGCATGCTAGATACGGCGGTGCCCTCGGCGATATTCATCGCCATCGTGCTGTCGCTCATCCCGCATGACATGCAGTACGGGCCGCAGGCGGCGCTGATCGCCGAGGCCTTCACGCCACGGCTCAGATACAGCGGCGCGTCACTGGGCTATCAGCTCGCCTCGGTGATCGCCGGCGGCCCGGCGCCCATCATCGCCACCGCGCTGTTCGCCGCCTATCACACCGGCTACGCCATCGCCATCTACATCGCCGCCTGCTCGGTGGTGAGCCTGGTAGCGGCGGCCTTCATGCCGGACTACACCGGCAAGGACGTATCGATGGAATACGACGACTGAGCTTTTCGGCTCTCGTAAGGGAACAGGGGCGGGGCGCTCGGCAAGAGCGCCCCGTCCTTCGCTTTTAGAGCGTGATCGCCTTTGGCGACCACGCTCTATCATTTGTTTGGCGAGCAATTCCATCGGCTTGAATGGAGTCGCCCGATTCCATTCAAGCCGATATTGCTCTAAGGGCAGCCGCTCGAGGCGATGGCGGCGCCCAGCATCGCGCCGGCGAACATGCCGAACAACGTCGCGCCGGGATCGATGCGGCCGTGGTGCTGGCCGAGCGCCGAGCCGAGCACGCCGCCCGCGGCCGCGCCCAGTATGCCGCCGAGCAGCGGCTCGCTGCCGTCGCAGGCGAAAACCCGCGCCGTCCCGGGCGGCACGGCAGTGCCCGGCGGCGGCGCATAGGAGTAACCCGGCGGCGGCGGCGCGTAATAAGGCTGGGGTCCGACTCCGGCGCCCGCCGACTCGGCCCCGGCGGAGAGGCACCACGCCAGGGCCAGACAGGCCGCGGCGAGACGGAACCGGAAGGGGCGGAAGTCGCGGCGGCGCATAAGGGATTCTCCCAAGGGGGACAGCGCGATCGGGCCAATAAAGAGAACGGCCGGGAGGCTAGGCCTATTCCTTCCCGGGCGGCCGCGATGATTGCTTGCCTTTCCCGGCGGGAGCCCCGATGCTGAGGAGCATGGGAATGGTCTCCCGTACCTCGCGCCTGTGGGCCGTCTTGGGCCCGACCAATACCGGCAAGACCCACCTCGCCATCGAGCGCATGCTCGGCCATCAGACCGGCATGATCGGCTTTCCGCTGCGTCTTTTGGCGCGCGAGAATTACGACCGGATCGCAGCATTGAAAGGCGCCCGGTCCGTGGCGCTCATCACCGGCGAGGAGAAGATCGTCCCGCCCAGCCCGTCCTATTACGTCTGCACCGTCGAATCGATGCCCTTGGACCGCCCGGTGGATTTCCTGGCGGTGGACGAGATCCAGCTTTGCGGCGACGCCGAGCGCGGCCACGTCTTCACCGACCGGCTGCTGCATGCGCGCGGGGTACACGAGACCATGCTGCTGGGCTCGGACACCATAAGGCCGCTGCTCCGGCGCCTGGTTCCCGAGGCCGAGATTTCGTCGCGCCCGCGCTTTTCCACGCTGCGTTACACCGGAGCCAAGAAGCTCACCCGCCTGCCGCCCAGGAGCGCGGTGGTCGCCTTCGCCGTGGCCGATGTCTTCGCGCTCGCCGAGGCGATGCGCCGGCGCCAGGGCGGCACCGCGGTGGTGATGGGCGCCTTGTCGCCCCGCGCGCGCAACGCCCAGGTGGGCCTGTTCCAATCGGGCGAGGTCGATTACCTGGTGGCGACCGACGCCATCGGCATGGGCCTCAACATGGATTTGGACCATGTCGCCTTCGCGCGCCTGGTCAAGTTCGACGGCTTCGCCCCGCGCCGGTTGGCGCCTGCCGAGATCGCGCAGATCGCCGGCCGCGCCGGACGGCACATGAGCGATGGCAGTTTCGGCGTCACCGACGAAGTTTCGGAACTGGCGCCCGAGACCGTCGAGGCGGTGGAAAATCACCGCTTCGATCCGCTGCGCCGGCTCTATTGGCGGAAATCCCGGCTCGATTACCGCTCCGTGAGCGGATTGATTTCCGCGCTCGAAACCCGGCCCCATATCCCGGGCCTGGTCGCGGCACGTCCGGCCGACGATCTGCTGGCGCTCAGGGCGCTGGCGCAGATGCCGGACATAGCCGCGCTCGCCAAGAGTCCCGCCGCGGTGCGGCTCCTCTGGGAGGTCTGCCAGATCCCGGATTTCCGCAAGGTGATGAGCGACCACCATGCGCGCCTGCTGGCCCAGATCTACCGCCATTTGGCGGGCGCGCCCGGCCGCCTGCCCGCCGACTGGGTGGCGGGGCAGGTGAGCCGCCTCGACCGGTTCGACGGCGACATCGACACGCTGATGACGCGGATATCCCATGTCCGCACCTGGACCTACATCACCCATCGCGGCGATTGGCTCCGCGAAGCGCCCGCCTGGCAGGAGCGCGCCCGCGCCATCGAGGACAATCTCTCCGACGCGCTGCACGACCGCATCACTCAACGCTTTGTTGATAAACGCTCCGCGGTGCTGGTGCGCAAGCTGGCGGCGCCCGGCGAGCTGCTGGCCTCGGTGAGCGCTGCGGGCGAGGTCAAGGTCGAAGGCCATTATGTCGGCAAGCTCGAGGGCTTCCGCTTCCATCCCGATCTTGCCGCTTCGGGCGAGGCATCCAAGACCCTGCTGGCCGCGGCGCAACGCGTGTTGCGCGGCGAGATCGCGCGGCGGGTCGGGCTCCTGGAACGGGCGAATGACTCGGATTTCGCTTTGACGCCGGACGGCGCGGTCGCCTGGCGCGGCGGCCCGGTCGGCAAGCTGGTTCCGGGTTCGTCATTGCTGACGCCGAAAGTCGAGGCGCGGCCGAGCGATTTCTTCGCGGGCGATCAGCGCGAAACCGTGCGCAAGCGCCTGGCGGCTTTCGTCGAGGCGCAGTTGCGCCAGGGCCTGGCGCCGCTCTTCCAGGCGCGCGAGGCCCCGCTTTCGGGAACGGCGCGCGGCCTGGCCTTCCAATTGAGCGAAGCGCTGGGCAGCCTGCCGGCGGGGCCGGCGGCGCCGCTGGTAGCCTCGCTCGCTTCATCCGACCGCAAGCGGCTTTCGCTTTTGGGCGTGCGTTTCGGCGTGGAGTCGATTTACCTCGAGCCGCTGTTGAAGCCCGAGGCGATCCGCTTGCGCGGCCTGCTCTGGGCGCTCAACGCCGGCCAGTCCGTTCCCCGGGCTCCCAAGGGTAATGCCGCGCCGCGCGATCCCGCCATCTCGGCTTCGGCCTATGCCGCGATGGGTTATCGCGTGCTGGGGAGCCGCGTGCTGCGCCTCGACCGGGTCGAGCGCCTGGCCGCGCGCGCCCGCGCCTTGGCGAGACAGGGCGCCTTCGCGGCCTTGCCCGAACTCGCGCAGCTTGCCGGCTGCGCCGCCGCGGATTTGCCCGGGGTGCTCGCCGGTTTGGGCTATCGCGCCGCCAATCCGGACGGAAACGGCGTCATTTTCCGCTCGCGCGCGCCATCGCGGCGCAGAATCGCGCAAGCGGGACCGCGGGACGGGCCTTTCGCCAAGCTGAAGGAGCTGACCCTGGCGCGATGAGCATGGCGACGATCCGCCTCGATAAATTTCTATGGCATGCGCGCTTGGCGCGGACGCGTTCGCTGGCGGCGCGGCTGTGCACCGGGGGCCAGGTCTCCGTCGGCGCAGCCTTGGCGCTCAAACCCCATCATCCGGTGCGAGTCGGCGACCGTCTGACGCTCGAGTGCGGCGGCTGGCAACGCCGCATCACCGTCCGCGCCCTGCTCAGGCGGCGCGGAGGCGCGGCCGAGGCGCGGCTCTATTACGACGAGATCGAGCCGCCGTCGCAACTTCCTGCCGAGCCCTGGATTCCGCTGCTCGACGAGGAAATCTCCGAGACCGTCCCGGAAACCGTCCCGGAAACCGTCTAGGCGTCGCAGCCGTGATAGGCGCCGATGTCGAGATGCAGGTGGTTGGCGTGGTCGCCGTTGGTCTTGGGCGTCAGCACCATGCTGAACAGCCCGCAGGCGCCCCGGGCCACTTCGCGCAGGAAATCGCGCTTCGGCCCGGGCGGGTTCCAATCCTGCTTGACCGAGATCACCGTGCCGTCGGCGAGCCTGAAGCCGGCGACGTCGATGGCGTCGCCCTTGGCGTGCTCGCTCCATTCCCCGCCCGGGCGGCCGCGGCAGGAATAGGCGCCATAATGGATGATTTCCTTCACCCCCTGGTGGAAACGGGCTCGCGCCTGGGGTTCCACCACCTCGCGGGTGAATTTCTCGATCTTGATCGCCAGATCGCAGCTCATCAGCGCCGGGCGCGAGAGCGGCACGCCGGCCGCACTCACGCGCACCGAATCGTAAACCGGGCAGGGCCCTTCGGGCGCGGATTCCTTCACGTACTGGACGTGGAACTGGTCGAGCTGGGCGAGGCAGATTTCGGGCGAAAGCCGGGGCGGCGGCCGCGGCGGCGCATAATGCGAGCCGCAGGCGGCCAGCGCCAGCATCAGGGCAAGGAGCAGGGCTGCGCGACTCGGATAGGGCATCCGCATCATCCCTCACAGAATCACGGCGGATTCCATGCTCGCAACCGGAATCTTGTGTCGTGCCCCAGTTTGACGCTGCATGAACGGTCTTGCGCCCTACATCCTTCGACAGGCTCAGGATGAGGAAACATTGGTGATGGCATTAAGAAAAGGGCCTTACCCTGAGCTTGTCGAAGGGCGCACAACGCTCATCCGGCGCTCAAAATGAGACACCACCGGAATCTTGGCGTCTTGCGCGGACCGGGCCGGCTGGGCCAAGGTGCCGGCCCATGAAGGAAAGCGATCTCCGCAAGGCGTTCCAGGGAAGGCGCGCGCTCGTCGCCGGCGGTCTGGGCTTCATCGGCTCGACCCTGGCGCGCCGCCTCGCCGGTTTGGGCGCGGAGGTGCTGGCGGTCGACGCGCTGCTGCCCGATCAGGGCGGCAACCGCTTCAACCTGGCGGGCGCGGAGGACAAGTCCCTCGCGGTCGAGATCCTCGATCTGCGCCAGGGGCATCTCGATCGCCTGGTCGCGGGCCGCGACTTCTTGTTCAACCTGGCCGGGCAGCAGAGCCATCAGGGCTCGATGGATGCGCCGCTCGAAGATCTCGACCTCAACTGCCGCGTGGCGCTTTCGCTGCTCGAAGCCTGCCGCCGGGAATCGCCCGGCGTCACCGCGGTCTACACCTCGACCCGCCAGGTTTACGGCAAGCCGCGCTCGCTTCCGGTGGACGAAAGCCATCCGCTCGCCCCGGTGGACATCAACGGCATCCACAAGCTGGCCGGCGAGAACTACCACCTGCTCTATCACCGGCTTTATGGGCTCAAAGCCGCGGTGCTGCGCCTCACCAACACCTATGGCCCGCGCATGCGCGTCACGGATGCGCGCCAGACCTTCATCGGGCTGTGGCTGCGCGCGCTGGTCGAAGGCAAGCCCTTCGAGGTCTGGGAAGGTGGGCAGCTGCGCGATTTCACCTATGTGGACGACGCGGTCGAGGCCTTGCTGCTGGCCGCCTGCCAGCCCAAGGCGCAAGGGCAAGCGTTCAATCTCGGCGGCGGCGGCGCGGTGTCGCTCAAGGCTCTCGCCGACACGCTGGTCGCGGTCCATGGCGGCGGAAGCTACGCGTTGAAGCAATTCCCGCCCGAGCGCAAGCGCATCGACATCGGCGATTACCAGACCGACGACCGGCGCTTCCGCCAGGCCTCCGGCTGGGAGCCGCGCGTTCCCCTGGAAGAGGGGCTGAAGCGTTCGATTGATTATTACCGCGCCTATCTGGCGCATTACCTGTGAGCGCTTCATGACCGGAAAAATCCCGCAAACCGACCCGCGCGAATCCTATCTCGCCCGCCGCGCCGAGATCGACCGCGCGATATCGCGCGTGCTCGAGGGCGGCCGTTATATCCTGGGCGAGGAAGTGGCGGGCTTCGAGCGCGAATTCGCAAGCGCCATCGGCCAAGCCCACGGCATCGGCGTCGCCTCGGGCACCGATGCGCTGGTGCTGGGCTTGAAGGCGCTCGATCTGCCGCCGGGTTCCTACGTCGCCACGGTGTCGCATACCGCGGTCGCGACCGTGGCGGCGATCGAGCTGGCGGGATTGAAGCCGCTGCTGCTCGATATCGAGCGCGATTTCATGACGCTCGATCCCAATTCGCTCATCCGCTGCCTGGAAAAGCCGCCCGGGAAAATATCCGCCGTTATCCCGGTGCATCTCTACGGCCAAGCCGCCGATCTCGACGCAATCCTGTCCTTGGCCAAAAGCCACGGGCTGAAACTGATCGAGGATTGCGCCCAGTGCCACGGCGCTGCGCTCGGGCCCAGGCGGCTAGGCCACTTCGGCGATTTGTCCTGTTTCAGCTTCTATCCGACCAAGAATCTCGGCGCCTTCGGCGATGGCGGCGCCGTTCTTACCGGCAATCCGGGCCTGGCCGCGCGCCTCAAGGCGTTACGCGAATATGGCTGGCGCGAGCGTTACGTCAGCGACTTCGCGGGCATGAATTCGCGCCTCGACGAGCTTCAGGCGGCGGTGCTGCGGGTGAAATTAAAACATCTCGATTCCGACAATGCGCGCCGGGCATCCATCGCCTTGGCCTATGACCGGGGCTTGAAGGATAGCGGGCTTACCCTGCCGGTGCGCCGCCCGGGCGCAACCCATGTCTTCCACCAATACGTCCTACGCACGCCCAAGCGCGACGCTCTCCATGCCGCGCTCGACCAACAGGGCATCGGCACCGGCATCCATTATCCGGTGCCGGTGCATCTCCAGGGCGCTTATCGGGGGAGGATTGCCGTCGATCCCGCGGGCTTGAGCGAAAGCGAGCGCGCCGCGCGCGAGGTCTTGAGCCTGCCCATCTTCCCGGAACTCAACGAGGAATCGATCGCGCGCGTGATCGCGGCGGTCCGCCAGGCGCTTTAGGGGGCGGCTCCGGGACGTGGACTTTTAAAGGCGCCGCCGATCCATGTCCGCTATCGGGGGCAAACCGGACATGCCACGGACATGCCGCCATGTCCGCTATCGACCCAAAGCGGACATGCGACACACTGCCGACCCGGTCGCGTCGTTCGCAAGCATGGCGAACGGCCGCGCGGGTCTCCTGCCACGATTGTGATTATCCGCTTGCCCGCCGATCGTCGATTTTATTGGCCACCTCTTCACAAACCTCTGCCAACTCGAGAGACTCTTGCTTGATGAAAGGTTCTTCCACCTTCTCAGCAAGCTCTCGGTATTTGTCCGCTTGTTCTCGTAGATAGTCTGAGTAGTGAAACATGTGACGATACCCAGCTCATATTTCATCAATGCGTGATGAAGACCCGTAGCGATCTGCTTCTCCACCCTTTTAGCTTTCGCCGGGGCGCTCGAAGCAGACCGCTTGCGGACCCGTCACGGCGCATCATCAAAGACCGGACATTCGCCAGATGAGCCGCGTCTCCCTTGGAGACGTTTCCTCCATCGGCGGCTTTCAGTCCTCATCCACACCGTGGCTCATGTTTAATATAGGGGAGGGAACCAATCGGCGGCATTGATTCAGATCAATGCGATTGTAACGCCAGTCGCCAATGCTGATTCCCGAAGCAGGGGGTAGCCATGTCGGGCGATGGCATCATCTCTGGTCTGATCATCGGAATCGTCACTATCACGCTCTTCTGGGTGATCGGAGTCGTGCTCGATTTCTCTCAGCCACGGCGAAATGGGCTGGTGTTCCTGCTCGTCTTCATGGCCATGTTTCTGGTGGCCGTGAACCGGTTTGCGTACTGAAGACCCCATGGAAGAATCGGAAAAACTCCGTCTGCGCGCGCGCCGATACCGCGCCATGGCGCGGACCAGCGCGCCGACGTTACGGGATACGCGGATGCGGCTTGCCACCTATCTCGAAGTGCTCGCCGACAAGCTGGAAGACGATGCCGAGGAAGCGGACACCAATGGGGGTAAAGCGGACATGACGCGGACATGGCGCCATGCCGGCTTTTGACCCGATGTATGGTCCGGCCGTGCGTCGCAAGAGGTTTTTGTCGATCTGGCGGTGAGCGGTCTTGCATCAATGTATCCGGCCTTTGGTTGGAGCGTGTTGTGCTCCTGGCCATCATGGGTATCAGCGCGCATGCGATCTCATTAGCGTATAGGCCTCGCCGGGCCATTTGGGTCACCAGTGTTCGCACGCGCCGGGAAGACCGAACCTCCATCTCGTCTCATCCTCTCGCAGACCTCGGCAGGTAAAGGCTATTGGGCTACATGATCACGCGCTCCTCAATCTCGCGTTGGACGATCAAGCGGTTTGGACGGTCGCGCCGGTCAGCGTCCTTGCCTCGAAGTCCCGGCCATGAGCAAGAACGCTCCAGGCGATGCGGGCCAGCTTATTGGCGAGCGCGATCGCCAGCACGTTGTGGTGCAGCCGCTTCCTGGCCGCCTCGATCCAGGGCTTGAGCCCGTGGCGCTCCCAACTCTGGGGCTTGATCAGCACGGCCCAGGCCGCCTGCACGAACAGGACGCGCAGGTAGCGATTGCCGCGCTTGGAGATCTTGCCCAGGATCGTGCGATCCCCGGTCGACATCTGCCTGGGGACCAGCCCCAGCCAGGCGGCGAAGTCGCGGCCCTTGGAGAAGCCATCTCCCGTGCCAATCGCGGCCACCATCGCGCTGGAGATGATCGGCCCGATCCCCGGCACGCTCATCAGCCGCTCGCAACCGGCGTCTTGGCGCGCAAAGGCCTCGATCCCGCTCGACAGGCCTTCGATGCGCTCGTCGAGCCGGCGCCAGTCACCGGCCAGGTCCTCGATCACTCGCACCAGGCGGGGCGACAGAACGTCGCAGGGTGCGGCAAGGATGCGCGGCAGCTCGGCGCGCAAGAACCGCAATCCCTGCCGCACGGCAACGCCGCGCTCGAGCAGAAAGGCGCGGATCTGATTAACGATGCCGGCGCGCCGGCTGACCAACCGCGCCCGCACCCGGTGCAATGCCTGCGGATCGAGTTGATCGGCCGTCTTCGTCGTAACAA
>Ga0187803_10000392_pt1 | contig 17743 bp, 11 predicted proteins | sample NC_wetland_sal_i_2_FD_132425 | JGI IMG/M metagenome (GOLD analysis project Ga0187803, IMG submission 132425) | Wetland sediment microbial communities from Neuse River Estuary, North Carolina, USA - Control_3 | ecosystem: Environmental > Aquatic > Freshwater > Wetlands > Sediment | place: USA...
GGTCCTCTCAACGTGGAAGAGCGGAAACTGATGCAGCGGCACGTGCAGATCGGGTTCGACCTCGTGAAAGACATCCCCTTTCTTGCCGACGCAGCCGAAATCATTCTCACCCACCACGAGCGATATGACGGCGGCGGCTATCCCCGCGGCCTCAAGGGTGAAGAGATTCTGCTCAGCGCGCGAATCTTTGGCGTTGCAGATACTCTCGATGCCATCACATCCGACAGGCCCTACCAGCGTGCCTCATCGTTCGAGGCGGCCCGCGAGATCATCCACCGTTTATCGGGTAGTCACTTCGACCCAGAAGTGGTAGGGGTATTCCTGAGCATTCCTGAAGACACTTGGCCCACGATTGCGAGAAACCGGCGGCAAATTGCGGCGCTCTCGCCCGCGTTGCGCAGGAGCAGCGCCATCCTTCGTTTTGGTTTTGGCGTAAACCCTTGACGATTCGCGACTCCACGGGACACACTTCTTCCTGAGCGGCTGGGCTTATGTCCTCCTTCTCACCGAATCCGATAACTACGAACGATCGGCGGCGTAGCCAGCGCGTTTTATTGCGCATTCCAATTGTGGTTATCGCTCGCGATGGCGACAAACAAATGGCCCGCGAAGAATCGCGCACCTTGGTCGTCAATGCCCATGGCGGGTTAATCAGCCTGAATCTCCACGTTCGTGTCGGGCAGGTCATCATCCTGCAAAACCCGGAAAGCAGCGAGGAGCAGTCCTGCCGGGTTATCCGAGTCAATCCGGCGCCGGAAGGAAGGACCGAAGTGGGAGTCGAATTCGTCAAGCCCGCTCCCCATTTTTGGCGCGTGGCTTTCCCGCCGGAGGACTGGGTACCCCATTCCCCGGACATCACCAGTGATACTTTCTGAACGCTTCCGTTCTGTGCGGAAAGCAGGCAACCTCGGGCTGGCATGTATGGCCGCTCTAAGAAATGTTCCGATAGTTGAATCGATTTAATGTAAACTGGCGCCAGTTGTTCCGGAAAATCATCCTTTTACCGTCTGTGTTTGCGAGGGTCATCATGTCACCAGTCCGCGTTCTCCGTTTTTCTGTTCTTCTGATCATTTGCTGTCTTCTTTCCGCATCCTTTTTGGCCGCACAAACGCCGGCGGTCCGGCAATATCTTCACGGGACTTGGCGCATGCAGTCCTCTTGTCAGGACAGCGCCAAAGGCGAGCAAATCTCTCTACCCGGTTTTGACAGTTCCAAATGGCATCCTGCCGAGGTTCCCGGCACCGTTGTTGGCGCCCTCGTAGGCGACAAGACGCTTCCCGATCCTAACTACGGAATGAATCTGAAATCCTTTCCTGGCTTCAGCTCTGGAATGAAGGAGCCGTTTGCCACGCGCGACATGCCCTCGGACAGCCCCTATCGTTGCTCGTTCTGGTTTCGCACCGAATTCGATGCTCCTGCTGCCGCCTCGAAACCCGCTGCCTGGCTGCATTTCCTCGGCATCAACTACCGCGCCAATGTCTGGCTGAATGGCAAAAAGCTTGCCGATCGCGCGGAGGTTGCCGGGGCCTATCGCACATTTGAATTCCGCATCAACGAACTTCTCAAGAAAGACGGCAAGAACGCCCTGGCCGTCGAAGTCTTTGCCCCGGAAAAATACGATCTCGGGCTCACCTGGGTCGATTGGAATCCCACGCCTCCGGACAAAGATATGGGTATCTGGCGCGAAGTCTTCTTGTCGGAGACGGGCGATGTAACGCTTCGGAAAGCTTTCGTCGCCTCCAAGCTGGGTCCGGATTATAAGTCGGCCTCGCTTACTCCCAGTGCGGTTCTCACCAACACCACCGACCACGCCGTTAAAACCTCACTGCAGGTGGAACTGGCCGGTGCGCAACTCAGCCAGGCGGTTGAACTTGCCCCCAAGGAGTCCAAGACTGTTCGCCTGACCCCCGAGCAATTTCCGCCACTCAAACTCGCCCAGCCCCATCTCTGGTGGCCGTACCAAATGGGCGAACCGTATCTCTACACTGCAAATTTCCGCGTCGCCTCCGGCAGCGTGGAATCAGACAGCGCCGTCGTCAATTTTGGTATTCGCGAAGTGACTTCCGAACTCACCAGCAGCGGTGGCCGCCTGTTCAAGGTCAACGGCAAGAATGTGCTTATCCGCGGTGCTGCCTGGGCTCCCGACATGCTCCTCCGTTGGTCCTCCAAGCGCCTTGACGCGGACCTGAATTACGTCAAGCACATGGGACTCAACTCCATTCGCCTCGAAGGCAAGACCGATCGCGACGAATTCTTTGATAAAACCGACCGTCTCGGCCTTCTGGTCATGCCCGGATGGATCTGCTGCGACGCTTGGGAACGCTGGAAGCACTGGACTCCGGAGACGAAATCCATTGCCGCAGCTTCGTTGATCGACCAGATCTCCCGCTTGCGCAATCACCCCAGCGTCTTTGTTTGGCTCTACGGCAGCGACAATCCCCCGCCTCCGGACATTGAGAACATGTACCTCGGCATCCTGAAAGATCTCGAATGGCCGAACCCGACGGTTTCCTCTGCCAGCGAAAAGTCCACCACCGTCACCGGCAAGTCCGGCGTCAAAATGACTGGCCCCTACGAATACGTTCCGCCTGTGTATTGGCTCGCGGATACGCAAGCCGGCGGCGCCTACAGTTACAACACAGAAACCAGTCCCGGGCCCGCGATTCCGCCCAAGGAAAGCCTGGAGAAATTGATTCCCAAGGAACATCTCTGGCCGATCGACGAGGTTTGGAACTTTCATGCTGGCCGCGAACGATTTGCCAACGTTAACGTCTTCACCGACGCCTTGACCAAGCGCTATGGCCCGGCCACCTCGCTCGATGATTACGAGCGCAAGGCCCAGGCCATGGCCTATGACAACGAGCGCTCCATGTTCGAGGCTTATGGCCGCAACAAATACGTTTCCACCGGCGTGATCCAGTGGATGCTGAACAATGCATGGCCCTCGCTCATCTGGCATCTTTACGACTACTATCTCGTTCCCGCCGGCGGTTACTTCGGCACCAAAAAAGCCCAGGAAATTGTCCACGTGCAGTATGGTTACAAAGACAATTCCGTCGACGTGGTCAACGGCACATATGAGCCCATCAAGGGTCTCAAAGTCACCGCGAAGATATTCAATATCGATGGCAAGGAAGTCGGTTCGCGTGATGCCAACTTAGACATCCCTGCGGACGCCGCTGCAAAAGCCTTCGATCTTCCTAAGCCTGCCAACCTTTCGACCACCTATTTCCTGAAGCTCTATCTCCACGATGCTTCCGGAAAGCTCATCAGCGACAACTTCTACTGGCTTTCCACCAAGCTCGACACGCTGGACTGGGCCAAGCGCTTGAACACCGTCTATACACCGCAAAAGGACTTTGCCGATCTCACCGGCCTCAACTCGCTCCCGCCAGTCAAGCTGGAACTGAACTGGAGCGTTCACCACGAAGGCTCCCAGGGCGCCCTCACGGTCACGGCGAAAAACCCCAGCAGCAGTGTCGCGTTCCAAGTGCATTTCCGGATTACCAAGGGGAAGGGTGGCGATGACCTTGTCCCTATCTTCTGGGACGACAATTATTTCTCGCTCCTCCCCGGTGAAGAAAAGACGGTCACCGTTACCGGCGACCCGGACGACCTCGAAGGCACAGAACCCATTCTTGAACTCGATGGGTACAACGTGGTTCCAGCGACGATTCATATTACGGAGTAGCTTCACCGCGCCAAGGCACTTGCCGCATTTCCGGTTGCTTCAGCTAAGGGCACAGCATAGTTCACCCTGGGTTGCGGAGGCGGTGCACCAAGCACCGCCTCGTTAACCTTTGGAAACCATCCATGCCCATTTTCCCCTTGCCAGCCCTGCTGTTATCCACTACGATACTGTTTCTGTTGGAGGAAACCGTGCCTAAAGAGAAACCACAGGTCAACATCGGCGAAGTCATCAAAACCTATCGCAGCCAGCGCGGCTTGTCGCAGGGTGACATCGAGCGCCGCACCGGCTTGCTCCGTTGCTACCTCTCGCGCGTCGAAAACGGCCACACTGTGCCCTCGCTCGAAACCCTCGCCAAGATCGCCGAAGCCATGGAAATCTCCTTGGCCGATTTCTTCCCGGGCACAGAGACGCCGCGCGACAAAGAGACGCAGAAAATGCTCGGCGAACTCTCACAGGATGAAATTCGTTTCCTTGCCGAAATCAAGAAGTACAGCACCACGCTTTCCGAGGGCGATAAGCGCCTTGTCCTGGCCATGATCCGCAAAATGGCCACTCTGCTTCCGACGCAAGCGGCGCAGGCCAAAAAAGCGGTTCTCCGCCGCCCTTCGTTCTAGACTGACCTTCTCAGAAAGCTCTCATTTGTCGCTCCCGCAAATACAAAAGACCCTGTCATTCTGAGGCGATCCGATGAGGATCGCCGAAGAATCTCAACCGAGAAAACGTGCACAGTGCTCCAGCTGAGATCCTTCGGGACGCAAACGACGCGCCCCTCGGGATGACGGTGTATTGATGCGTTCGGATAATAGGAGCAGTGAACCTGGTGACGGACTCCGCTAATGAGGGCCGCAGCTTTTAGATTTCAGGAGTTGCGCGAGCGGATCAGCCGGATCGCTTCGGGAAGGGAATTGCCGGAGGCGCCATTTCCGGCGGTTTCGGTCAGCTCCTGTTCGGTTTTGTCGCCTTCCCCGGGCGCGAGAAAGAGGTTCGTCTCCACGGCGTGCTGTTTGTTGTACAGCTCAAAATAGCGGCCCTGCGCTGCGTACAGGCTCGCATGCGTCCCGCGCTCGAGGATGCGGCCCTCCTGCACGACGAGAATCTGTTCTGCGCGCCGGATTGTCGATAACCGGTGCGCAATCACGAACGTGGTGCGGCCGCGCATCAGATACTTCAGCCCTTCCTGGATCAGCGCTTCCGATTCCGAATCCAGGCTGGATGTCGCCTCATCGAGAATCAGAATTCGTGGATCGGCCAGGATAGCGCGCGCGATCGAAACCCGCTGCTTTTGGCCCCCGGAAAGCTTTACCCCGCGCTCGCCAACCACAGTGTCGTACTTCTTCTCGAAAGACTCCGCAAACTCGTCCACGCGAGCAATCCGGCAGGCAGCCAACATTTCTTCCTCGCCGGCATTGGGCCGGGCGTAGGTAATGTTTTCCCGAATTGTTCCGTCAAAGAGGAAAGTGTCTTGCAGCACGACGCCCAATTGAGTCCGATAGGAGTCCAACCGTACGGACGCAAGGTCAGCACCGTCTACCAGTACACGCCCCGATGTCGGCGTGTAGAAAGCCGAGATTAGGCCAATGATCGTCGACTTTCCGGATCCGGAAGGACCCACGAGCGCTGTGACCGTGCCGGGTTCGGAGCGGAAGTTAATCCCGTGCAGGACCTCTTTGTTGGCTTCGTAGGTAAAGTGCACATCCTCGAATTCCACCCGGCCTTCAATCCGTTCCAGCGCCACCGTGCGCTTCGGATCCTGGTCCTCCATCGACTCGTTCAGAATCTCGCGCGTGCGCTCCAGCCCGGTGATCGCCTCGGTAATCTGCGTTCCAATCGCCACGATCTGGAACACCGGCGCCACCATCAACACCAAGTATGCCGAATACGCGATCAGGTCGCCCTTCGTCATCGACCCTGCGAGAATTTGCCGCGTGCCCAGGTACATGATAATCGCGCTCACGATGCCCATGAGCGCCGCGCCGGACAGGCTCATAAACGAAGTGGCCGTCAACGTTTTCAAAATGTTGTCCAGCAGGCGCTGCACTCCGCCCGCAAACACTTTTTCTTCCCGTTCTTCCGCGTGATACCCCTTGACCACCCGCACGCCACCCAGCGATTCTGTCAGCCGGCCTGTTACTTCAGCATTGATCTTCGGCCTCTGGCGGAAAATGGGCCGGATTGTGGCAAACGCTTTGTTCAGTGCCAATCCAAAACCAAGAAGTACGGCGAATGCAATCAATGTCATCAAGGCGCTCATGTGCAGCAAAATGAGAAGCGCCAGCACCGCGGTGAGCAATCCGCCCGCAAATTCCACCAGACCCGTACCAATCAGATTGCGGATACCCTCTACGTCAGTCATGATCCGCGACACCAAGACACCCGTCTTATTGGCATCGTAAAAACTTATCGGCAGCCGCCCGATATGTGCCTGCACCTGCTTCCGCAAATCCGTGATCATGCGCTGCGCCGACTTGGAAAGCAGCTGTGTCAACGTGAACGAGGTCAGTCCCTGCACAATGGTTGCACCGACCACCGCCAATACCAGTGGCACCAGCAGGTGCACCTGCTTCTTGTCGATCACATTGTCGAAGAGATATTTGCTCGACCCAGGAAGGATCAATCCCGCAACACGGTTGATCCCCACCAGCACAAGTCCCAGTAGGAGAATGCCCTTCCTCGGCCGGATCAGCGCCCAGATCTCGGGCAGCGTGGTCCAGTCGATTTTCTTCTTTGCCGTCTTGGCGCCGGCCTCAGCCGGTATCGTTGCGGTTGTTGCAGTCGTGGCCACAGGATTCTCGCGTGCTGTTGAGGATACCCGTTGGATGCCTCCGGGCGCAAAGGAACTACAAAGGACAGTTCAACCTGGGGTGATGCCTCTAGACATAGTCGAACAGCGTCATAAACCCGAAATCCATGTGTAACTGCTGGTGGCAGTGGAACAGCGTGAGGCCGGGATTATCGGCCACGAAATCAAACTCCGACTCCTGATAGCCTCCCACCATCACCACATCCTTCAGAATTCCCGCAGTGGGCACTCCCGCCAGCCGGGTGAGTTCAAAACTGTGCCGGTGTAAATGGATGGGGTGGATATCGTCGCTGGCGTTGTGCATCCGTAATCTATATCGCTTTCCTTGCTTCAGATGAAACGATGCGGGGACCGCGCCGCTGGACATCGGGAACGAGCGACCGTTGATGCGCCACATGTTGAAGCCCTCCTCCGCCGCGTTGTCTTTGGCGAAGGTCATCTTGATGGTTTCGTCCGCCGCAGCCGCGGCCGCGCCCGGCTTGGCGAAACGCGCATAATTCCACTTGAATGGTGGTGGCGCGAGCCACATCGGCGTGCCTTTGTGGCCAGCGTATTCCACGACGATGCCCATGCCGTGGCGCCGGTCGTCATTGTCAAGATCTCCGAGAATCCACACGCCTGGATGATTCATTTCTACGATCGCCGAAACGCGCTCCGCCGTTCCCAGCCACAGCACGGGGACTTTCACTGGATTGGGCACCGCATTGCCGTCGAGCGCGATGACTTGAAACGTGTGGCCCGGCAATGCCAGGCTGCGGATTTCCGTGGCGCTGCCATTCAGCACGTGAAACAACACGCGCTGACCTTGTTTCACTCGAACGGGCTCGCCATGGCCCAGCATCCGCCCATTGATCGTGAAAGAGCCATAGCCAACCTCAAATCCGTGTGGCATCCCCTTGGCCAGGGAAGCCTTCATCGCGGATTCGCCTGCTTCCTCGAGCGCCTTTACGCGAGTCGCAGGCGAGAGGAAGTTCATGTCCATATCGCCGCCGCGGCTGAACGTTGGCTCAAACTCCTTTAGCACAAGAAAGATTTCGCGGTCGTAATTTCCGGGAGAAGATTTCGGCTCGATGTAGACCGGACCGACTTGCCCGCTATATTGCCCGGCAGCAAGGTCTGCGCCCGCGCGATTGTGCGTGTGATAAAAACGAAATCCGGAAGGGCTTGGCGTGAATGTAATTCTGCGCATTCCGTGTGCGGGAATGAACGGCGTGCCTTCCTCGGCCGCGCCATCTACGTCGGTGGCAAGCCGCTGACCGTGCCAGTGTAATTGCTCCGGCGCATCGGTCTCGTTGAAGATGTCGACGCTTACCGGCTGGCCCTCCTTGAAGCGCAACAGCGGCCCCGGAAATTGCCCGTTGTAGGTAGTCGCGGAGATAATCCGCTTGGGAGCAATTTCCACTGGCGAGGTCTTGATGTGTATGGTGTAGTCGGCGGTGCTGGCAGATTCTTGTTCACCGAGAGAGGTGGCTGCACGTAAAATGCGGGGCTCACGAAGCAACATGGCCCCTGCGATGGCGCCCGTCTTCTGCAAAAAGTCGCGTCGCGAAACCCGTGGCTGTTTCATGAAAAACACCTCAGGTGGATGACCCGCGCCATTCTTCCAGCGCCCACGCCCCACCGCCAACCAAAATGAGGAACACCAGCGAACAAAACATGGCGAAATCCGTGCGCGCGTCACTGACCATATACCAGAACCCCTGGCCCGGGCGAAAGAGTTCCGGAATCTTCGTGCTCGCGATAGCGGTCGTAATGATAATCAAAAGGGGCACGGACGCGGCGCGGGTCCACAACCCCAGCAGAACCAAAAATCCGCAGACGATTTCAAAACTTCCCACGAAATGAGCCGTGAAGTACGGATGGGGGAAGCCGATGCGCGTAAAACGATCCACGCCCATCTTCGCATCGGTAAATTTCAGGATGCCCTGGGAGAAAAAGATCAAGCCGACAGCAAGCCGGATGAAAAATATGTTTGCCGGACCGTGGGATGGTTTGAAGAAGAAACCGAAGAGTGAGTTCATGGGCTCAAGGAAAAATCTGTGATTTACTTGGCAGCTTCGACCACACCCACTTTGTCCACGCCGCTGCAAGCAATGTACACGCGGCCATCGCGCGTGGCTGCCATGTTGCGCACCACGCCGCCCCCCGAAGGGATTTTCGCTCGCGCAAACGTCTCCGTCTTGGGATCGAAGCGCACAATCGTATTCGGCTTCACGCCCGATTCGCTGTACCACACCATTCCGTCCGGCGTAATCGTGATGCCATAAGGGTTCGACTCCGCCCCGCCGGGCGACGCATACATCTTCACGGCTCCTGTGGCCGTGTTCAGCACGCCTAGATGCCCGCTCTTGAAATCGGTGAAATACACCGTATCATCCGCGGCAATCGCCAGCCGCCGCGGCCGCGCGGATTCCGGCAGGACGTACTCCATGATCTTTAGTGTCTTCGGGTCGATCGAACCCATCTTATTGGTACCGAGCTCGCAAAAAACTGGCACGCCCTTGCTATCAACTTGAATCCCGTACGGCAGAGCGCTTTCCGTCGGCACTTCTGTCAAGTCTATCTTCCCGGTCTTGGGGTCCAGTCGGCCCACCATGTTTCCGCCCTGGGCGGTGAACCACAGGATTCCCTGTGCATCGAAGACCGCCGTATGCGGATCATCTGCCTTTTCGCTCGGCATCTTGTATTCCGTCACTTTGCCCGTTCGGGGATCGAGCTTACCGATGTAGCCGGCAAAATTCGCGGTGTACCAGATATTTCCGTCGCCGTCAGCCACCAGGCCGTGCGGGCCCGAATTTTTTCCCTCGACCAGCGGATACTCCTTAAATTCGCCCGTTTTGGGATCCAGCCGTCCCAGCTTGTTGGCCATCTGTTCGGTGAACCACAACGCGCCATCCGGACCTACTGCTGGATCGTGAGGATGCGCGCCTTTGGTCGGCACGGCCCATTCCCGAATCGTGACCTTCAACTCGGTCACATCTCCTGGTTGCGTGGGCGGGCGGTGCCTAGGCGAGGCCAGGGCCATCAGAACGCCAACCAGGACAAGCGCCGCGATCCCAAGAGTTCGATTCTTCATAGCAGCCTCCGGGTCCTGTAAAGCTATCGCTGAAAGGTGCTCCTGCGCGAGGATACTCTTTCTTGGACGCTGAAAGCGGCTCCAGGGATACACCCGCCCCTCCCCTTGGAGTCCAACTTTCGGGCTTGCAGGTTCCTTTCGCGGTACAGCCTATTGCGGAACTGTTGGGCGCAATGCCATCATCTGTTTAGGCTGTTCCGCAGGCCGTTACGGTCGATGCAGGTCTTTGTTCTGTCCCCTCGCTCCCTGCCATCGCAAGGTACCAAGAGGCTATCTCGTGACGCTGAGTGTCCTCGCTGCACAGCCGGAAGCGTCTAACGAACAAAGGCCCTCCACAGCCGGACTAAAGCAGCGAGGGACCGATACAAGGTGGACCCATGCGTACCACAGAAGAAGAATTGCTTGGCACAAAAGAGTTTATTGCTCTCGAGGACTCCTATGGGGCCCACAACTATCATCCGCTCGATGTCGTCATCGAACGCGCGGAGGGTTGCTGGGTCTATGACGTGGAAGGGAAACGCTATCTGGATTGTTTGGCTGCCTATTCCGCAGTCAATCAGGGGCATTGCCATCCCCGAATCCGTGAGGCCCTTCTCGAACAGTCGGCCAAGGTTACGTTGACCTCACGAGCTTTCCGCAATGCGCAGCTTCCCCTGCTCTACAAGGACCTACACGACCTGACCGGCTTCGAGATGACACTACCGATGAACTCCGGCGCCGAAGCCGTGGAAACCGCCGTGAAGGCCGCGCGCAAGTGGGGCTATAGCAAGAAGGGCATCCCCGAGGGCAAGGCGGAGATTATTGTCTGCGCGGGAAACTTTCATGGGCGCACCGTGACGACGATCAGCTTCTCCAGCGACCAGCAGTATCGCAACGGATTCGGGCCCTTCACGCCGGGCTTCCGGATCATTCCCTTTGGCGATGCGCGCGCTCTTCGCGAAGCCATCACGCCGAACACTTGCGCCTTCCTCTGCGAACCCATACAGGGCGAGGCGGGCATCGTGATCCCGCCCGATGGATTTTTGCACGAGGCGGCGACGATTTGCCGCGAGAATCGTGTCTTATTCATGCTGGACGAAATTCAGTCCGGCCTGGGCCGCACGGGCAAACTGTTTACCTACATGTATGAGAACGCACGGCCGGATGTCCTGATCGTCGGCAAAGCGCTTGCGGGTGGCTACTATCCGGTGTCTGCGGTGCTCGCGTCCAAGGAAATTCTTGGTGTTTTCCAGCCGGGCGATCACGGCAGCACGTTTGGCGGCAACCCACTGGCCTGCGCCGTAGCTCGCGCGGCCCTGCGCGTCTTGGTGGAGGAAAAACTCGTCGAGCGGTCCGCGGAGCTGGGCGCCTATTTCCTGGCCAAGCTCCAGACCTTGCGCAGCCCGCTGATTCACGAAGTTCGTGGCCGTGGCCTCTGGATTGGCATAGAACTTCACACTGAAGCACGTCCCTACTGCGAAGCCCTCAAGGAGCAGGGCATCCTCTGCAAGGAAACGCACGCTCGGATCATTCGCATCGCCCCGCCGCTGGTCATTCGACGCGAGGAGATCGACTGGGCGTTCGAGCGCTTCCAGAAGGTCTTGCAGTAGTCGTGATGCAAGCATTTCAACCGAAGCATTATGCAAGTTTTCTTGGCGGAGATTCTTCAGCGATCTCCGGTTTGCGGAGTCCGGTGGACTCCACCGGAGTCCTGACAGCGGACCTTTTCGTATCGCCTCAGAATGACAGGGGCTTTTGGTGTTGAGCGACGGCGGATTTATAGCCTTGGGAGAATCGCCGATTAGTCCGCGGCAGCGTGAGAGGCCGGAACTTTCGCGGCCGGGCGGTCGAAGTGCAGAACGCTTTCCACGAACTGGCTGAGTGTTCCGCCAAGATGGTTGAGCACGCGCTGTTTTAGCGACGTGTAATCCTGTGTGCCACAGAATAAATCCGACAAAAGTTGCCGGAACACCGCATTCCGCTGCAGGAACTGCACCATGCGCGTGGTGACCGCCGTCCCCAGGAAAGATCCCCGGTAAAACCTGCGCACAATCCGCGCGGCAAATTCCAGCTCCAGTGAGAACGAAGCGCGCACTCGCGCCGGGTACTTTTCCGGGCAGCCCTCCGCGAGCGATTTTCCCAGGATCTCTCCCGAACGCATCGCGTAAAAGAGTCCTTCGCCGGTCAATGGGTCCACCCAAGCGGCGGCATCTCCGCACAGCGCCCAGTTCCGCCCAATCACAGCGCGGTCCGAAAGCGTGCGCACCTGCGGCGAAGGCAGCACGTGGCTGTAGAATTTCGCATTTCCCGTCTCGATTTTTTCCTTCGAGGCGAAGTGCTGCAGGTGGCCGCGCAACTCCGTGCTGGTGTGTGACTGCATACTTCCGCAAATCCCAAGGGATAAATGGTCCGCGCGCGGGAAAGACCAGATGTAGCCTTCGAATTCCGGCAGAAATTTGATGATGATCTGCTCGGCCGTCTGCGGCACGAAATAGCCCTGAGTCATTTCCAGTTCGTCGCGGGCCAGCGCACGCGTGCCGGGCAGGAATTGATTTTTCGCTCCCGCTGCCAGAACCAGGAAATCGGCCTCGCGCCATTCGCCCTCGACGGAGTACCGCGCCCTGTCCGCCGCAGTTTCCACGGAGTGCACCCGCGAAGGATGGATGCGGCAGCCGGCGTCGCGCGCGCGGTCGAGCAACATACCATTCAAAACCGTTCGAGAATAAATGACGATGGGATGTGCCAGGTCCAAACGAGCGCGCTGATTCTCTGCGCTGATGATTTCCACGTTCTGGATCAGTTTTTTTGGATGCGGATTGTCCAGCAGGAAGGGGAAGCACTGGGTGGCTTTATAAGTCAAACCCCCTCCGCAGGGCTTTTCCCAGGCCAAATGCTCATCGTAGAGATCGACGCTATGTCCGGCGCGGGCAAGTTGCTCCCCGCACATGGCACCGGAAGGCCCACCACCGACAATGACATAGTCAGCCATTCGTCTTCCGCACAAACGCTTTTACCCACCTCCGGCGGCGGAAATGGGCAATTGCTTTAGTTTGGGCCTCGCTTAGGACACGGGGAAAAGTACCAGGCAAAACCCCGCGAGAAGTATAGCACCGAACAGCGCTGCGACCGTGGCTGAGCCCGTCTGGCGGCGCACCAATTGTATGCCAAGACCCGAAAGAAGGAACTGCAATGCGAAGTACGGCGAAAGCAGGACCAGGAGAATTTCGCCGCTCTTCAGGTACAGCACGCCAAAGGCCAGCGCGAGCCACGCGAGAGCAATGAACAAGAACCATAAACCATAGTGCACACGGCCCTTCGCAACGGGACCCGCGAGCAGTTCCACGCCGTAGAGAAACAAGAATGTTGCGAGGAAGAACAGCGGGAATCGCTCCCAGCGCTGCAACGTCAACCACGCCCCGGTTGCCGTCAGTTCGAACCAGCCGGTGATCAGAAGGTGCAGCAGGGCTGCGGCAATTGCCGCGCCAATCAACAAGCCGGGCGGAGCAAGGAATTGTCTCCTGGCATTTTGGTGGTGCAACAGGATGAGGCCCACTCCCACGACCAGAAAAAAGCTGGCCAAATAATCGCCCTCGAACAGGTGAAGCACGCGCAGTGGTTGCCAGAAGTGCAGCACGTAAAGAGCGAACACGGAGAGAAGCGAAACCTCCAACGCCCCGCGCAGGCGTGAGACTTGCTTCGCGCCCCCCGAGTCTTCGCGCTGCTCGTTCCCGGTCATCTCTCGCAGGAACGGCCCGGCGATCAACAACAACCCCACAAGTCCGAGAACGCAGCCGAGAAGATTTGCCCGCGATGGCAATCGAGCATTGCCAGGAAGGGATAGAACCCGCGCCGCCCAATTCTGCGATTCGCGCGCCACACTGGGTGAAAACAGCATGCTCACGTGGGTATTCAGCGGAACCAGCGTGAATTGCACCGAGGGATCACCGCTGTTGGCTGCGAGGTCGGCGGCGTTCTGACGGAGGCCCTTTGGCTCATACTGTCCGGCGAGGAGCCGGGTGTTCGGTACCAGGTGGGGCAGATCGTGGAACAACAAATTCTCAGGGATAACTCCGTGCGCCGCTTGCATGGGCGCCGGTGAAATGGCGATCACTCCTGCAGGGCGGAAGTTCTGCGCGATGCGCAGCGCAATCGCGGCGCCCATTGAGTGGCCCGCAAGAATAGTGCGCTCCGGAACGATCATCCCGCGGGCAGCGAGCCCGCGCACCAAGGAACCCGAGCAGGCTTCCACCTTCTCCGGTGTGAACGGGCCGGGGGAGCGTCCATGGCCTGGAAGATCGGGGACAAACACATTCACGCCTAATTCCGCGAAACTGCGCGCCAGGTACTGCATAATGACCCGGTTCGCGGAAATTCCATGGAACAGCACTACGGAACCGGCTTCCGGTTTTTCGCCCGTGTCCGCCCGCTTTATCACGAGAAGATCCATCCGGCAGGAGAGGGCATCCACGACATACCGCCGTTCCGAGTACCCCCGCGAAGCGTGAAACGTCAGCAGCGCCCCCACGAGGAGGCAAACAATTCCGGCCACCGCCTGCAATCCCTGTTTTTTCTTATTCAAAGCGCCAGCTCCCGAAAACTGCCCCGTCGGAGGGCATGATAAACTGGTGCTTCGAGGTTGACGGTGGAACGACCTCTTTCAGCAGACATGGAGAGCCTTTGCATCCACGGGTTCTAACATTGGAAGAGACGATTGTGCGGTTTGGCCAGAAGAAACGCAATGGCAAGCGCGTTGTCTTCACCAACGGTTGTTTCGATTTGCTCCACCCAGGCCACATTCATAGCTTGGAAGCGGCCCGCGCGCTCGGCGACGTGTTGATCGTGGGCATGAACAGTGACGAGAGTGTGCGCACCCTCAAAGGTCCGGGCCGTCCGGTAATCCCAGCGGAGGAGCGTGCCGAGATTCTTGCCAGCGTGGAGTGTGTTGACGCCGTTCTGATCTTTGAGGAATTGACACCTCAGAAAGTGATTGCCGCGCTCCTGCCGGATATTCTGGTAAAAGGCGGCGACTGGCCTGGCAACCAGATCGTGGGCCGTGAAGAGGTCGAAGCAGCGGGAGGAAAAGTCGTCTTGGTGGATGTCGTGCAAGGCTATTCGACCACCGACATCCTGAAAAAAATTCGTTCCTGAGAGATTCGCTTTGAAACAAGCAAAGAGTTGAATCGGCGCGCCGAACAATAAGACCGCCCCCAGGATGAGATGATACTGCCGGCGGTGAGAGAGCGATTGGAAGCACTCCTGCGCCACCCCTCAATGGAAGGCGTGGTGGGAGAAGTGCGTTCGGGCGCGAACCTTGTCGGGCTGTCCGGCCTGCAAGACGTCGCAAAATCGCTGGTGGCCTGCCACGTGGTCCACGAACTGCGCCGCCCTGCCTTCTTCATTACCGAAAACAACCGTCGCGCCGAGGAATTAGCGGAGAACCTGCGCTTCTTCGCCCAGACTTTTCCCGGCCCGACCGGCGGCGTTGCCGTGCTCCCTGCGTTCGACAGCCTTCCCTGGGACCCGCAAGGGCCTCACCCGGATATCCTCGAACGGAGAGCCACGACGCTCTACCGCCTGGCAAACGGCGAAGCTTCCATCGCCATTGCGCCGGTGACAGCGGCGCTGTGGCGCTATCAGGATCCCTACGTCTATCTGACCCTGGCGCGTACCCTCATCAAAGATTCCGAAGCCAGCCACGAGGACCTGATCGCGCATCTCGCCAGCATCGGCTACGCCCGCACGGAAATGGTGGAATTGCCCGGGCAGTTCGCCGTGCGCGGAGGCATCGTGGACATCTTCTCGCCCGAAGCTCTGCGACCGGTGCGGATTGAATTGCTTGGCGATACTGTGGAGTCGGTTCGCGAATTCGACCCGCGCACGCAGCGTTCGGTCGCGCCCGTCGTGAAAACCACAATTCTTCCGTTGGCCGAGTGGAGCGTGCCTGCACCCGGCAGCCGTGAAGCGGAGGAATGGGAATCCGTGGGATGGTTCGGCGCCGCTAGGGAACCCGGCGGGAGCGCGCTGTTTGAACTCGCGGAAAGCTCCCTGAAACCGATCGTGTTTTTGGATGAGCCCGAGAATCTTCGCGAGGCGCGGAAAAAACTCCTGGCGGCCGCGACGGAGAATTACGAACGTCATGGCCAGGCGAATGCCCCGCTGGTGTCCGATTTTTTCTGGAGCGAAGAGCAATGGGAAAAAGCTCTGCACAGAACCTCGCGCATTGAGTTGGAGCAGTTGAATCTCGCGCAGTCCGGTGGCCGGCGTTTTGAACTCAGCGCGCGCCCAAGCACGCGTTTCCATGGGGATGTGGTGGCTTGTCTCGGCGATGTGAAATCTCAAACGGCTGCCGGGGGCACGGTCTTCCTCACCGCGGCCAGCACCGGCGAGCTTGAGCGCTATGCCGATATCTGCCGGGAGTACGAGGTTCCTTACGTCCTCGGCGAGACCGAAGAGGCCGCCGCTGGATTCACCGCAGAGAGCGCCTCGGAGACCGCCCGGCTGCTCCTGGTGCGCGCGCCATTCGCCGCCGGCGTGGCGTTTCCGGAGGTAAACCTCACCATTTATGGGCATGGGGACCTGTTCGACGTCGCGCCGGCGGTCGAGCGCGCGAGCCACAAAATTCGGACTTCGGGATTTTTTGCGGATTTTGCAGAGTTGAAGCCCGGCGATTTCGTGGTTCATGTCGACCACGGCATTGGCCAGTTCGAGGGCCTGCGCTTGATCGAATCCGATGGCCGCCGCGGCGAGTTCATGCTGCTGCGCTACGCCGAAGACGCGCGCTTGTACATCCCGCTCGAGCGCATGGACCTGGTGCAGAGTTATCGCGTGGTCGAGGGTGCGCATCCGACTCTGGACAAACTCGGAGGCACGGCGTGGAACACCCGCAAGACGCGCGTGCGGAAATCCCTCGAGGACATGGCGGACAAACTGCTCGCCCTTTACGCCGAACGAAAGACCGCACAGGGCTTTGCCTTTTCCCCGGACGGAAACTGGCAGCGAGAATTCGAGGACGCCTTTGAATTTGAAGAGACGCCCGACCAGATGGCCGCCATCGGCGACGTGAAGCGCGATCTCGAAAAGTCCTCGCCCATGGATCGCCTGCTCTGCGGCGACGTCGGTTACGGCAAAACCGAAGTGGCCATGCGCGCGGCTTTCAAAGCAATCACCGATGGAAAACAGGTTGCGGTGCTTACTCCCACCACCGTACTTGCCTTTCAGCATTTTGAGACCTTCAAGAAACGGTTCGCCGCGTTTCCCGCCCACATCGAAATGCTGAGCCGATTTCGCACCACCGCCGAGCAGAAGCAGATCATGGCGGAACTGGAAGGGGGGAAAATCGATGTCGTCATCGGCACGCACCGGTTGCTGTCCAAGGACGTGAAGTTTCAGGATTTGGGCCTGCTCGTTGTGGATGAGGAGCAACGGTTTGGCGTGGCTCACAAGGAGCGCCTGAAGGAGATGCGTAAAAACGTGCATGCCTTGGCGCTTTCCGCCACACCGATCCCCCGTACTTTGCACATGTCGCTGGTGGGCTTGCGCGACATGTCCGTGATTGAAACGCCGCCGCGGGACCGCCTGGCGATCCAAACCGTCGTCTCGTCTTTCAACGAAGAACTCGTGAAGAAGGCCATCGAGAATGAGCTGGCGCGCGACGGCCAGGTTTACTTCATCCATAACCGCGTCGAGTCGATCTATTCGCTGGGAAATCTTGTGGCGAGACTCGTTCCTAAAGCGCGCGTCGTTGTCGGCCACGGCCAGCTCGGAGAACGCGAACTCGAGCAGGTCATGCTCAAGTTCATCCGTGACGAAGCCGACGTCCTGGTAGCCACCACCATTGTCGAAAATGGTCTGGACATTCCCCGCGCCAATACCATCCTGATTAATCGGGCCGACCGTCTCGGCCTGGCCGAGCTGTATCAGTTGCGTGGACGCGTCGGGCGGTCTCATCAACGCGCTTACGCTTACCTGCTTGTGCCTCCGGAACGAGTACTCACCGACGTGGCGCGCAAACGCCTTGCGGCCATGAAGGAATTCAGCGAACTCGGCGCCGGCTTCCGCATCGCCGCATTGGATTTGGAACTCCGCGGCGCGGGCAACATGCTTGGACGACAGCAGCACGGCCATATCGAGGCGATCGGCTTTGACATGTACGTGCAAATGCTGGAGCGTGCTGTCGCCAAGCTGAAGGGCGAAGAAA
>Ga0187803_10000394_pt1 | contig 17673 bp, 18 predicted proteins | sample NC_wetland_sal_i_2_FD_132425 | JGI IMG/M metagenome (GOLD analysis project Ga0187803, IMG submission 132425) | Wetland sediment microbial communities from Neuse River Estuary, North Carolina, USA - Control_3 | ecosystem: Environmental > Aquatic > Freshwater > Wetlands > Sediment | place: USA...
CCTACTCAGAGGAACAGGGAATTATTTCAGCGGATCAGGGAAGCTGCTGGCGTGAACAGGGAATTTTTTGAACCGATCACGGATGCTCTGCAAAATCCATCCTGAATCAGGTTTTCAGCAGGGACAGGACCTACGCGACATTACGAGGGACGTTCAATATGCTAACCCAGCGCTACACCTGTGTAGCCTCTCCCGGGGAAAGTCCTGCTGATAAGCCGCTCGCAAAGCCTCGGCCCTGGCCGGGATGCATTATTGCGAACGCCGTCCGGCCGTGAATATGGCTGACTCAACCGGGCCCGATCGCCTAAACTCGCCGGGTAGTCGCGTATGGTTCGTCATTCCCGCCGTCGCATATTGGCCGCCGCCGTCTCGCTCGCTGTGCCGTGCGCGGTCCCGGCGCGCGCCATGTCCATCGGCAAGGCCGATCGGGTGCTGGTGATCAAATCGCTCCGCCAGCTTCAGCTCTTCCGCGATGGGCTGCTGCTCAAGACCTATCCGATCGCGCTCGGCACGCATCCCGTCGGTCCCAAGCTCAGGGCCGGCGACGGCCGCACGCCCGAGGGCGTCTACCGCATCGATGACCGCCTCCCCAACAGCGCCTATCATCTCGCACTGCACGTCTCCTATCCGGACCTAGCCGACTTCGCGCGAGCACGCGCTGCCGGTGTCGATCCCGGAGGCAAGATCTTCGTTCATGGCCTGCCGGCGAGTTTCGGCCGCGTTGACTTCGACAGCTTCCCGCGCGATTGGACCAACGGCTGCATCTCGGTCGGCAATCTGGCGATCGAGGAGATTTGGGACGCGGTCGACGACGGCACGCCGATTCAGATTCAAGCCTAATATCCCAGCTTGGCTTCCAGCTTCCTTGATATGGATCAATATATGGATCAAGGCGAGCGTTAATGTATTGCGGTTGTCGAAATTGTTTTGCGGGAGGTTTGCGATGCTGATGAAGCATGGTGTTGGGAAGAGTGCGTTGGTTCTTATGCTGGCTACGCCTCTGTTCCTCGGTGCATGCGCGACGCCGGAATCAGTCAAGCAGGCCCAGGATACGGCGAACGCGGCAAAAGCCGAGGCCGATCAGGCGATGGCGACCGCGCAACAGGCGCTCTCGGTCGCTCAAAAGGCCGAGGCCGACGCGAAGGCGGCGAACGAGAAAGCCAACCGGATGTTCCAGAAGGAACTCAAGAAATAAGTTTCAGTTGAAGGAAGATCTGCCTGGTTTGCGAATGCGGCCCGATCTTGTTCCGATCAGGCTGTGATGCGCCGCTCTGCCGGTGAGCAGCCGACAGCTGTTCCCCGACAGATGCATTGGTCGCGTAGGGGGCTTCTTGCCGTGCACGCCGCCACATCGGTACGCGCGCTTGTTGTGCAATTTGCGGCGCTTGCCATGGGACTCATATCGACACCGGCGCCGGCCGCAATGTTTTCGCTCGCCCCGGGTCAAACGGCCGTCGGCGTTGTCGACTATTACCTGACGCATGATGTAGATACGCTGCTCGATGTCGCGCGGCACTACGATCTCGGCTACACGCAACTGATCGCCGCCAATCGGGCCATCGACCCGTGGCTTCCCGGCGAGAACCGGAAGGTGGTCATACCGAACTTTTATTTGCTGCCCGATGTCCCGCATCAGGGAATTGTCATCAACTTGGCGCAGCAGCGCCTGTTCTATTTTCCGCCGGGCGGTCACTTCGTCGAAATCTTTCCCATCGGCGTCGGCGTGCAGGGTTGGGTTACGCCGCTCGGCGATACCCGCGTGACCGAGAAGCAGGTCCACCCATCTTGGTTTCCGCCGCCTTCGATTTTGGCGGAAGAGCCGGGCCTGCCTAAAATGATACCGCCGGGCCCCGGCAATCCTCTGGGCGATTACGCATTGCAGCTCGGTTGGCCGTCTTATCTCATCCATGGCACCGATAAGCCTTTCGGTGTCGGCCGCAATGTGAGCCATGGCTGCATACGCCTCTATCCCGAGGATATCGAAAAGCTTTTCCGCGAGGTTGCGGTCGGCACGCCGGTTCGCGTGATTGCCGAAGAGGTGACGGCGGCCTGGATCGGCGACGATCTCTATGTCTCCGTTTTTCCCAACAAGTCGCAGACCGACGAACTCGACATTGGTGAACCGATGACGCCGGAAACCCCGCCGGATCTAACGAGCGGCGTCCTGAAAGCAGCCGGCATACGCACAGACCGGATCGACTGGAACGCCGTGGCGGCGGCTGGTCGTGAACGGAGCGGAGTTCCGAGCATCGTGAGCGTGCCGGCGACGGCGCTCGGCCAAGTCACACGCTGAGCGCCTTATTTTTGTATAGGCCGGTTTCGGCGCGGCGCGGCGCCTAGCAGATCGAGAATCTCCCCGCGGCTTGTGCCAGCCTTGCGCGCCCCAACTGGCTGAGCATGGCCTTGAAGCTGTTTATGGCGCGCAGGATTACCGGTCATCATGCAATAATCTCTCTATCCCGCTGGTACAAAAAAATTCGTCAGGCCATCGCGCGACGTGAAGCGGGACGCAGTTAGGCCGCAATTTTGGCAGCGTGGGGAACCGGCGGCATTGAGGATTGCTCTATCGCCAGGTCGAACCTCGCCAGAATGTCCTCCTTGCGCCGGGCGGGGTCATCGTTCCACAAGGCAATCGCCGCACGGGTGTGGAGACCCGAGGCTATGGCGAAAAACCCCTTGTAGTAGTTCTGGACCAGATAGCGCCCGTCGCCCCGGAAGAGATCGAGCACGGCGCGCTCAATTGCACCGAGCGGGTCAAACTGTATTGCGGTTGGGGAACCGGGATCGACCGCCCTTCCGTCAGCGTCCCGAGCCATTGCGCCCTGGCACCAGCCCATCTCAATCAGGCGGCGAGCCCCCTGCAGAATCTGCAAAACATGTAGATCGCACCGCACCGTCGGTTGGTCGAAAGTCCTCATTACGCCCTCCCTGGTCGGGAAAGTTTCTCAATCGGTCTTGGCCGGGAAGTGCCGTAGACCCGTGCTGCAGTTGCTCGCGATTTCCGACATCAGGCGAGAGAATTTCTGGGCCGCTTCCGTATAGTCCGCGCTCGCCTTGGCGGCGAACTTGCTCTGGCATTCGAAGGCGTCGGCAGGATCGCGGCAGGTGGCGAGCTTCTCCCACATCGTCGAATCATCGAGGAGGCGCGACTGCATGAACTGCGCCATGTCGTGTGAAAGCGTGGACATCCCGCGCGCCCAGCATTCGAAGGCGCGCCGGTTCATCTCAACCATGGGCCAGAAATAGGCGCTCCACTCGTCGGGCGTGGCTGCCTTCGGGGTCATCTTCTCATCGGTGGATATCTTCGGGGCCGTTTTCACATCGTCTGGCATGACCACCCTCCTCCGCTCAAGGGCGCGTCAGTGCCACGGCGACAAGATATTAAACGAAACTCCTGCCGTCGCGACACGGATCGCGACGAAAAGCTGAAATCTACTTCTTGCATCATTTTCTCTCTTTGTGAGGATCGCATTGATCTGAATCAATGCCGCCGATCGGTTCAGTTACCATTCTAAATCCAGCCACGGCGTGGGGAGAGAGCGAGCGAAGCCAGTGGATGAAACGCCCCCAAGGGAGGCGCGGCTCACTCGGCGGATGACCCCGCTCTCGATGAAGCGCCATGACGGGCCCGCGAGCGGTCTGCTTCGAGCGCCCCGATGAAAGCTTAAGGGTGGGGAAGCGGATCGCTGCGGGTCATCGTACGCGAGAGGGATGCCGCATGCATAACCCGGAGCAATTGCGCACCGAAGTACGCCGATGCATCGCGGAAATGAATCGTTGCGATTGCAATCCCGCGCTCAAACAACGATTGGCGGATCGGGCGGCAGAACTCTCGGAACTGGCGAATAGGCTCCGGCCAACGATCCGGAAGCCAGCCAAGCGTCCTCGTTCGGCGATCAAACCACACTGATCATCCATGGTTGATCTTTCATCCCTCCAAATTTCACAATTTCTCGAATGCGCTGCTCATTGCAAAGAATTGGCACAACGCGCGACATCCGAAGGAGTTGCAATGGAACTCCTCAAGATGGCGAAGGATTATGAATATGATGCGGCGAAGCTGGAGCAGGAGCCCCATCCCATACCCTGGTTGCATCGCAGAAATGAATCGTTGAGGTGATACCATCCGATCGGCGCCTCGGGCACGCGGATTCTGGTCACGCTGCTGCACGAGTTGGGCAAGCGCAACGCCAAGAAGGGCCTGGCCACCTTGTGCATCGGCGGCGGCATGGGCATCGCGATGTGCGTCGAAAGAGGTTAGCAGCGTAGCAAAGGCCGAGGGCCCCGCATAGCACCTGACGTGCGAAGCCAAGGGGAATCAGCGCATCGCCGTCTTGCGAAGCCAAGAGAGCATACGACACCGATGTGCCAGATTCACGCATCGGCTGCACTGAGCGCTCTGTACGCACAATGGCCACGCCCGGCGCGGATTGACATAGATCAATGCATTTTCAGTTGGGCGGGGCTAACTATTATTCAATTATGAAAATGGCGACTGGTCGCGTTCAGCGGCATCGCGCGGCGATGCGGCTGCGGATGGCCGACGATCGATCCAAGGTTTGAAGAATCTTGGACAAGGAGAACGGAAATGGCTGAAACAGCGAAAGCGTTCGAGACGAATCCGTTTACGGTCTTAACCGACCCCCGCGCGTTCTGGGGTGTCGGGTTGCAACAGGTTCAGGCGGGCCTCAAGGCCCAGGCGGATCTGCTCGCCAATCTTCAATCGGTGACCGAAACCTGCCTCCGTCACCGGCGCCAGAACATCGAAGACGCTGCCACGGCAGTGGGGCGCATGTGCGAGTGCCATGATCTTGTCGAGGCCGCCGTCATCCAGCAGAAATGGCTGACCGACTGCATGCAATCGCTGGCGGAGGACTTCACGGCGCTGCAGAACACGACGGCAGCCGCGGCGCGCGACCTGCCGGCCGCACCGAGTGATCCGGCCCGCGACATCAAGGTCGCGCGGAAGGTGCCGGCGTAACGCCGCGCACCAGCCTCCGGCATTGGTGCTGCGGTCAACCACCCGCGGCCGGTGGGAGTCGATATGGATGAAGGAATTCGCATTTTGCCCGTCGCGTCGGCGCCGCCGCCGGCGCTGACGGGCGGGGTCGACCCGCCGACCAGCGTCGACCGGCTGATTCGCGCGGGGCTGGGCCGGGTCACGTCTGGCGTATCGCCCGCAAGTCTCGCGCTCGCCTATTACGACTGGGCGCTGCATTTTGCCTTCGTTCCCGGCAAGTGGCAGATGCTCGCCGAGAAGGGCGTGCGCAAGGCGATCCGCCTGGCGAGCTACGCCGCGCGCGCCCATGTGCAGCCCGATTGCGATTTGTGCATCGAACCCTTGCCGCAGGATGACCGGTTCCGGGACGAATCGTGGCGGCGGTGGCCGTTCAACGTCATCCACCAGGCGTTCCTGCTGAACCAGCAATGGTGGCACAATGCCGTGACCGGCGTGCGCGGCGTCTCGCCCCACCACGAACAGGTGGTGTCCTTCGTCACGCGGCAGCTGCTCGACATGTTTTCCCCGAGCAACTTCATCCCGACCAATCCGGACCTGCTCGAGACCACGATCCGCACCGGCGGCCGGAACCTGCTGCGCGGCGCCGTGAACTTCGTCGAGGACTGGGAACGCGCGGCCGGCGGCAAGCCGCCGTTCGGCGCCGAGAATTTCCGCCCCGGCCGCGAAGTCGCCACCACCAAGGGCGTGGTGATCTACCGCAACCGCCTGATCGAGCTGATCCAATACACGCCGGAGACCGCGGACGTCCATGCCGAGCCGGTGCTGATCGTGCCGGCCTGGATCATGAAATATTACATTCTCGACCTGTCGCCGGCGAACTCGCTGGTGAAATACCTGGTTGGGCGCGGCCACACCGTCTTCATGATCTCCTGGCACAATCCCGGCGTCGAGGACCGCGATCTCGGCATGGAGGATTACCTGAGGCTCGGGGTGCTCGACGCGCTCGATGCGGTCGAGGCCATCGTGCCGGGCCGCAAGGTCAATGCGGTCGGTTATTGCCTGGGCGGGACGCTGCTTGCGGTCGCGGCGGCGGCGCTGGCGCGCGATGCGAAGGACCGGATCGCTTCGATCACGCTACTGGCCGCTCAGACCGATTTCACCGAGGCCGGCGAGTTGACGCTGTTCATCGACGAAAGCGAGATCGACTACCTCGACGATATCATGTGGGACCAGGGCTACCTCGATACCAAGGGCATGGCCGGGGCGTTCCAGTTGCTGCGCTCGAACGATCTCATCTGGTCGCGCATGGTGCATGAATATCTCATGGGGCAGCGCGCGGAGATGAGCGATCTGATGGCGTGGAACGCCGATACGACGCGCATGCCCTATCGCATGCACAGCGAATATCTGAAGCACTTCTTCCTCGATAATGACCTGTTCGAGGGGCGCTACCGGGTGGCGGAGCGGCCCGTCGCGCTCGGCGACATCCGCGCGCCGATCTTTGCGATCTCGACGGAATGGGATCATGTGGCGCCCTGGCGCTCGGTCTACAAGATCAACCTTCTCACCGATACCGACGTGACCTTCCTGTTGACCAATGGCGGCCACAACGCCGGCATCATCAGCGAGCCCGATCGTCGCGACCGGCACTACCGGATCGCCCGCAAGCCGGCCGGGTCGCGCTACGTCGACCCCGAAACCTGGCTGACGGTCACCAGCGCCGCAACCGGATCGTGGTGGCCGGTCTGCGCGAACTGGCTCGAACGCCAATCGAGCGGCCGCGTGGAGCCACCCGCGCTCGGTGCGCCGGACAAGGGCTATCCCGTGCTTGGCCCGGCGCCCGGGACCTACGTGCTGGAAAGCTGAGACCATCTGCATCAAAAAAACGCTGATCACATACCCTACACAATAGCCTTGGGCAGGAGGATCGCAATACGCAGCTTCCTTATCGCTTGTATCGCCGCTGTCGCGATGGCCGCCATCGGGGCGGGCGTCCTCTATCTCATCCAGGAACCCGTCAGCGTCGCTTTCACGACGGAGAGCGTTCGGCTTTGACATCGGCCGCCGCGGCTTGAGGCGCCGCTCATGCGAAAGTTACCGCGTTTCCAAGTTGGAGTTCGATCGTCTGCTCGGCGATCGAGCGACACGGTAAGACCCGACGGAAAGGCCGATCATGCAACCGACACCGACGTGAAAGAGGAGGCCTGAAATGAGACCCAGCTCTCTGCCAGTATTGATCTTCGTCGTCATTCTCGGCATCGGTTTGGCCTTCGCCTATTCCTCAACTTTTGTGCTTGGCGACTACGGCGAAAGCGTGGCGATCGCCGTCGGTTCCGCGATCGTGGCCTTCATTGTTTCCTACTCCGTCAAGGTCGCGGATCAGTGGGAACGGGTGGTGGTGCTGCGGCTCGGCCGCTTCCGTTCTCTCGAGGGCCCAGGCTTGTTTTTCATCATTCCGATCATCGAAACCGTCGCCTACTGGATCGACACCCGCGTGATCACGAGCGCGTTCAAGGCTGAAAAGACCCTCACCAAGGACACGGTGCCGGTGGATGTCGATGCCGTGCTGTTCTGGAAGGTCGTCGACCCGAAGAAAGCGGCGCTTGACGTTGCCGACTACGGCAGCGCCATCAATTGGGCTTCGCAGACCGCGCTGCGCGATGTCATCGGCAAGACCATGCTTTCGGACATGCTGGAAGGAAGGGAAAAGATCAGCACCGAGTTGCAGAGGATCATCGACGTGCGGACCGAGCCCTGGGGCATCAACGTCATTTCGGTCGAGGTCAAGGATGTGCTGATCCCTTCGGCCTTGGAGGACGCGATGTCGATGCAGGCGCAGGCGGAGCGCGAACGCCAGGCGCGCGTCATCCTCGGCGATTCGGAGCGCCAGGTGGCCGAGAAATTCGTGGAGGCGGCGAGGATCTACGCCAATAATTCGACCGCGTTCCATCTGCGCGCCATGAACATGCTGTATGAGGGCCTGAAGGCGAACGCGTCGATCGTCATCGTTCCGAGCACCGCCGTTGAAACCATGCAGCTCGGCAACATCGCGGGCTTGACCGCGCTGGCCAAGCAAACGATCCAGGAACGCGCCGGCGAGCGTGCGCCGGGCGCACCGCCTGGGCCTTGGTCCGGTTCCGCGCCTGCAAATCCGTAATCGGAACATTGCGTGGCGTCTTGTACCGGCCACGCCTGGCGTGATGCAGTCTGAAACCTTCGCGGGCGTTCTGGGTCAAGGAGAGGACGATGTACACCAACATCCTGATACCGACGGACGGATCGGAACTCGCCGGTAAGGCGGTCCAGCACGGCCTCGCTTTGGCCAAGCGGATCGACGCCAAAGTCACCGCGCTGACGGTCTTGCCGCCTTTTCATATGTTGACGACCGACACGCAGATGCTCGAGGACACGCCGGCTCAGTACAAAACCCGCATACAGGACCATGCCAAGAAAACGCTTGGCGCCGTGGCATTGGCGGCAAAAGCGGCGGGCGTCGCCTGCGAGACGGTCCAGGTCGAGCATGAGCATCCCTATCGGGCGATCATCGATACCGCTAAGTCGAAAGGTTGCGATCTGATCGTCATGGCCTCGCATGGCCGCCACGGCATCTCCGCGATCGTCCTCGGCAGCGAGACGGTCAAGGTGCTCACACATTCGAAAATCCCGGTGCTGGTCCATCGCTAGGGGGCGCAATGAATCCGTTGCATTGGACGCGCGAGCATCAACTCGCTTTGGTCGTCATGAGCGCGTTTGGCGCGATCTTGGGCCTGCTGCTCGGATTCATCCATTCGTTAGTCTTCTCCTCGACGCAAGCGGGACAAGGATTTGCGGCGTGGCTGTTGTTTCCCGAATCCCATTGGCCCTGGCCCTTGTTCGGCTTTCTCATTACCGGGCTGACTTTTTATGCGGCGCAGCTTCTCAGGAGTTCGAATTAGGAAACTACTGGTGCGGGTGCTGAATATCGGGAAAGTCCCGCATATGCCATAATCAATCTGCGTAATCGGGTTCACGCGAGGGGGGACAAAATGAGCATGCAATCCGCGTCGAATATCGAAGAGCTACGCCGGAAAATTCATGCAACCATTCACGCGCATTGGAAGCTTTTCCTGACCCAAGGCGTGGCCATGGTCGTCCTGGGCGTGGCAGCGGTTGCCTTGCCGAATATATCGACTTTGGAGATCGAACTTCTGGTCGGCTGGCTCTTCATCGTCGGCGGATTCCTCCGAGTCATCACGATTTTTCGCAAGTGCCACTTGCCCGGCTTCTGGTGGTCGCTATTGAGCGGCCTATTGGCCATGGCTCTTGGCGTGATATTGATTGCCCGCCCATTACAGGGAATTGTCACGCTCACCATTGTGTTGACGGCGTTTTTTGTCATCGAAGGCGTTGCCGCGATTTTCATCGCGCTCGATTTTCGCCGGCATTTGCATAATTGGGGTTGGACGCTGCTCAGCGGCGTCATCAGCCTGGGCTTGGCCTATCTGATCGTGAAGGGCTGGCCCAGCACCGCTGCCTGGGTGATCGGACTCTATGTCGGCATCAACATGATCTTTCTGGGCTGGTCCCTGATCATGACTTCGATCGCCGCGCGCAAAATAGGCGGTGCCTAATGCATTTGGGGGCAGGCGATCGCGCTAATATGCCGCTGGAGAAAATCCCATGAAAATCGATTCCGAAGATTTTCGCGTGCGTGAGGGCGACACGGTCAAGCTCAAGAAATGGCCAACGCGCGTGAAACCGGTTTACCAGTCGAAGGTCCAGTATCACGAAATGCTGGCCGATCACGTCCAGCGCCTGAGCGAGAAGCAACAACTGCTCTACGCCGCCGACCGCTACGCCGTGCTGTTCATCTTCCAGGCGATGGACGCGGCCGGCAAGGACGGCGCTATCAAGCACGTGATGTCGGGCGTCAATCCGCAGGGCTGCCAGGTCTTCAGCTACAAGCATCCGAGCGCTGCCGAGTTGCAGCACGATTTCCTCTGGCGCACCTCCCGCGACCTGCCGGAACGCGGCCGGATCGGCATCTTCAACCGCTCCTATTACGAGGAAGTGCTGATCCTGCGCGTGCATCCGGAAATCCTGCGCGGCGAGGGTCTGTCGCCCGAGGCGGGCGATGGAGAGGCGATCTGGAAGGGGCGCTTCCGTTCGATCGTCAATTTGGAGAGCCACCTCCACCGCAACGACACGCGGGTCGTCAAGTTTTTTCTGCATCTTTCGAAGGAGGAACAGCGTCGGCGCTTCCTCGCGCGCATCGATGAGCCAGACAAGAACTGGAAATTCAGCATGGCCGATATCGCGGAGCGCAAATTCTGGAAGCGCTATATGAAGGCCTACGAGAAATGCCTCTCCGCGACCAGCACGGAGATCGCGCCCTGGTATGTCGTGCCGGCCGACGACAAGGAGAATGCGCGCCTCATCGTGTCGCAGATCGTTCTCGACACGCTCGACGGGCTGACGATGAGCTACCCGAAGACGGATGCCAAGCGCCGTAGGGAGCTGGCAGCCATCCGCCGGCGGCTCGAGAAGGAAGGCAAGGCATGAAACCGTCCCGAGCTGAAAACCGGGCTAAAGCGGAGGCGTGACATGGAAAAGACAGGCTTGCATCCCTGCCCGTGATCGTCGTTCCTTGATCCGCGAGCGCCGAGGGAGCGGCCATGCCGAAGAGATTGTCCGTTAAATCCTCCGACCTATCGCTGATGGGCGTCCCGGCGTTCTGGCCGATGGCCATGGCTGCGGCAATGGTGGAGGAAGGGACCGAGCTTTACGCGAAAAACCTCAAATTCGTCGAGGAAGAGATCAAGGTTCACGACGAGTTGAGACCCACCCTCGCGACGCCGAACCGGCTGCGCCTCGATTGGCTTTAGCCTCGATCGAATTTTGGCTTATCCCAAGCCCCTCCTTGAATGGGGCGCACAAAGGTCGGCCTTCGGCTTCGCTGACCAGTGAACATGCGTCTCGCAAGCGTCAGTTCAAAAAGGGCCTCCAGAGCAAAACGGCCCGTGTCGGCCAAAATCGCCTGCAACAATCCACGAAGACTGACGCTCAGGACCCTCGTATTGGTCCTATCCGTTTGAAATGTCGTGATAACTTGCCGGCCGCAGAGACCGGCCGGGACAGAGCAGACTGAGTGGTGGGCCCGGCAGGATTCGAACCTGCGACTACACCGTTATGAGCGGCGTGTTCTAACCAGCTGAACTACGGGCCCGCGCCAATCTAAGGCGGGAGCCCGCGCCGCGTCACCTGGTAATCGGATCAGGCGCCGAGGAAGTCGCGAGCACCGTTACCGCTTGTCGCGCGCTAACGCCGCGTCATTTCGTGGTGACGAGACTTTCGATGTCCGCCCCAGCCGGGATCGCCGTTTTTTCCGGGAAGGTCGGGTAGAGCTGGAGCGACCGTCCGAGCTGTTGAACCAGACTGAGCACGGCATCGATGTAGGGGGTCGGAACCTCGACCAGCCGTGCCAACTCCTGCACCGATGTGAGCAGGGCGTCGATTTCGAGAGGCCGGCCTTTCTCCAGATCCTGCAGCATCGAGGTCCGGTGCGCGCCAACCCGCGCGGCACCGTTGATGCGGCGCTCGATATCGACGCGAAACGATGCGCCGAGCCGCGTTGCGATCTCCTGTGCTTCGGTCATCATGTTGTATGACAACTGGCGCAGCCCCGGCTCGGTCGTCACGATATCAAGCGTGGCGCGCGTCAACGCGCTGACCGGATTGAAGCAGAGATTGCCCCACAGCTTCAGCCAGATTTCACTGCGGATGTCGTCCAAGACCGGAGCGTCGAAACCGCCGGCCTTGAACAAATCCGCGAGGCGCTGGCACCGCGGCGAAACCGTGCCATCGGGCTCGCCGAAAGAGAACTTGTTGCCGTAGATATGCTTCACCACGCCCGGCTCGACGATTTCCGTGGCCGGATAGACGATACAGCCGATCGCTCTCTCCGGCCCGATGGTATTCCACTGGCGATCGTCCGGATCCACGCTGTGCAGATGCACGTTCCGGTACGGCCCCTTGAGGCCATGCATATACCACCACGGCATGCCATTCTGCGCGGTCACCACCGCCGAGCCGGGCCCCAGGAGCGGCACCATGTGCTCGGCCACTTCCCAAGCTTGATACGCCTTGAGACCGATGATCACATAGTCCTGAGGGCCGAGATCGCCGGGGTTATCCGTCGCCCGAGGCCGGAAAACCCGCTCCTTCCCACCAATCAACAGCTTCAGTCCGCGATCGCGCATGGCGGCAAGATGCGCTCCACGCGCGACGAGGGAGAGTTCCACCCCCTCGACCGAGCTCAGGCCGACGGCCAAATAGCCGCCGATGGCGCCGGCGCCATAAATGCAGATCTTCACGGGTTGTCTCGCGCTCATGCGACCTTGCCCATCTTGATCTTCGGCGCGGTCTCGCGGAAATATTCCTGAGCGGCGGCGACGCCGGAGCCCGCTTCCACCGCGATGCCGACATCGCGCATGGCCATTTCGCTGCCGGCCAGCGCCTGAAGGATCATGATCTCGTTGATGTGGCCGATATGGCCGATGCGGAAGACGCGCCCGGCGACTTTCGACAGGCCGAGGCCAAGCGACATCTGATAACGGTAATAAGCGGTCTTCACGACGTCTTCGCTGTTGAAGCCCTTGGGCACGCAGATGACCGTCACGGTGTTCGAATGCCATTTGGGCGCCTTTGCGCACAGCGTCAGTCCCCATGCGGAAACCGCCAGGCGCGCGCCTTCGGCAAGACGCTGATGACGCAAGAACACGTTGTCGAGACCTTCCGCAAAAATGAGATCGAGCGACGCGCGCAACCCGCGCAGCAGCGTCGTCGCGGGCGTATAGGGGAAAAACCCGTCCCGATTGGTGCGGATCATGTCCGCGAAGTCCAAGAAGCAGCGTGGGCATTTCGCCGTCTTGTGGGCTTCGAGCGCCTTCGGGCTGGCGGCGACGATCGCGAGCCCGGCCGGGAGCATGAATCCCTTTTGCGATCCCGAAACGGCGAGATCGACGCCCCATTCGTCCATCCGGAAATCGATGCTTGCGATCGAGCTGACGCCGTCCGCCATAAGCAGCGCGGGGTGCTTGGCGGCGTCAAGCGCCTTGCGCACGCCGGCGACATCGCTGGTGACGCCGGTCGCGGTCTCGTTGTGACAGGCCAGCACGGCCTTGATTTCATGGGCCGTGTCGGCCTTCAGTTTTTGCTCGAAAATCTCCACGGGGATGCCCTCGCCCCATTCGACTTCGACCACCTCGACCACCAGGCCGTGACGGCGGCAAAGATCGGCCCATAGGTGGGAGAATTGGCCGAAGACCGCGATAAGGACCTTGTCGCCCGGGGACAGGGTGTTCACGATCGCGGCTTCCCATCCGCCCGTGCCCGTGGCCGGGAAAACGAACACCTGACCCTTTTCAGTCTTGAAGGCCTTCTTGAGATCGCGGAACAGGTCGAGCATGAAGACCGGGAAATCGGGCGCGCGCTGGTCCTCGAGGGGGACGTCCATGGCCTGCCGGACGGCGAAGGGCATGTTGGTGGGGCCTGGAATGAAGAGCCCTTGATATCCTGACATTCGTTTCTCCCTGTTGATGATCGGCGGTGACGGCTCCGGGCGACGAACGGGCCGCCCACGTTGACCCTGCTCGTTCTTAAATCCGGTAGATCGGGAAGCGTTTGCAGAGATGGGCAACTTCCTCCCTGACTTTCAACTCAGCCAGGGAGGAAGCCGTGGTCTCGACATTGCCCACTTCGAGATTGATCGCGAGCCCGTCGAGCACCTCCGCGATCATGCGCCCCACTTCACGGAATTCGGCAACGCCGAAGCCGCGTGTCGTGCATGCCGGCGTACCCAGGCGGATACCCGAGGTGACGGTCGGCTTCTCGGGATCGAACGGTACGCCGTTTTTGTTGCATGTGATGCGCGCCCGCCCGAGCGCCTTCTCAGAAATATTCCCGGTGAGCTTCTTGGGGCGGAGATCCAGGAGTATCAGATGCGTATCGGTTCCCCCAGAAACGAGGTCATAGCCCGCCGCGACCAGAACCTCGCCCATCGCCCTGCAATTCTCGACAACGGCGCGGACATAGGTCTTGAAATCCGGCCGCAGGGCTTCCCCGAACGCCGCGGCTTTGGCGGCGATGATATGCATGAGCGGCCCGCCCTGTAATCCCGGAAAGACCGCAGAATTGATCTTCTTCGCGATCTCCTCGTCGTTCATCAGGATCAAGCCGCCCCGCGGCCCTCTCAGGGTCTTGTGCGTCGTCGTCGTGACGACATGCGCGTGCTCCAGCGGACTGGGATGCAAGCCGCCGGCAACCAGCCCCGCGAAATGGGACATGTCCACCATCAGGTAGGCTCCGACTTCATCGGCAATCGACCGGAAAGCGGCGAAATCAATCGTGCGCGGATAGGCAGAACCGCCAGCGATGAGGATCTTGGGCTTGTGCTTTATGGCGAGTGTCCGCACCTCATCCATGTCGATGCGCTGGTCCTCCCGGCGGACCGTGTAGTGGATCGCCGAAAACCACTTCCCCGACAGATTGGGCGCGGCGCCGTGGGTCAAGTGCCCGCCAGCGGCGAGGGAAAGGCCGAGGATCGCGTCGCCCGGTTTCGCCAATGCGAGCAACACCGCTTGGTTCGCCTGGCTGCCGGAGTTGGGCTGGACATTGGCAAAGCCGCAATTGAACAGCTGCTTGGCGCGCTCGATGGCGAGTGTTTCGACTTCGTCGACATGCTGGCAGCCGCCGTAATATCGCTTGCCGGGATACCCCTCGGCATACTTGTTTGTCAGCACGCTGCCGGCAGCTTCGAGCACGGAGCTCGAGACAATGTTCTCGGACGCGATCAGTTCGATCTCGTCCTGCTGGCGGTGGAGTTCCCGCCGGATGGCCTCGTACAGTGGCCCATCCTTGTCGCTGAGCCCGTCGGAGAAGAAACCGGAGCCGAACGTTGCGGTCTGCTGCGCTGCGGATACGGCCATTTCGCCCGTCCTCATCTTGGCTCTCGTCTCGCCGGTTCGTCGAGCTGCCCGGCTGGGTTAATTGTATGATGCACAGTTACATCATGCATGGAAATAATAGAATTCATTTCCATCTAACGGAATATTAATATATTGTTGTTTATCACATCGTTATATGTTAGTCTGTGACAATTTACCGCGGCATGGAATCTAATTTTATAGAGCATTTACCACGGGAATCCGAGGAAACGGCCGCCCGGACATGAAGGCCGCGCGAAACCCGCCCGCACCGCTTCAGATCCAAGGAGCCGAGCCTTGCATCGTTGGATCGAAAGCCATCATGGTACGCCAAATCGGCGAAGCGGCTTGGCGGGTCGTAGCCGCCGACAATCGGGACGCCGGCGTGGATCGAAGATCGTTGGTTGCCATAAAGGAGAAATTATTGCCCCGTAAGTCACGATCAGCCAAGAAACCGGCTGCAAGGGCCGATGCTTCCGACCACCCGCGATCGGTTTCCGTGCGGGCGCTCGATCGGGGTCTGGCCCTGTTGGAGATTATCGCCGAAACGGACGGCCAGCCGCTGATGAAGATCGCGCAGCGCGCCGGTATTGCGGCTTCAACGGCGCACCGAATACTGGCCACGCTGAAGGCGAACGACTTTGTGCGATGCGACGAGGCGCATGGAGGTTGGTTCATCGGCGTCAAGGCATTCAAGATTGGCAGCGCATTTCTGCGCAATCGAAAGCTGGTCGATGCCGGACGCAGCGTCATGCGTGATCTTTTGGAGCTCAGCGGAGAGACCGTAAACATCGGGATCGAGGACAAGGGCGAGGTCGTCTTCGTCGCGCAACTCGAGAGCCACCACGCGATCCGCGCATTCCATAGGCCGGGTTCGCGCGGATCCATGCACGCGTCGAGTCTTGGCAAGGCGATTCTGGCCGAATTCTCCAAGGCCGAGGTCTTGCACAACTTGCATCACTCGGGCCTGCGGAAATTCACCGATCGCACGATTGTCGATCCGGATGCTCTGCTCCGCGATCTCGCCTCTAGTCGCGAGCGTGGGTGGGCGATCGACGATGAGGAGCGTGCGGTTGGCATGCGTTGCGTCGGTGCGGCAATCTACGACGAGCATGGCGAGGTTGCCGGCGCCGTATCGGTGTCGGGGCCCATCGCGCGCATGACCGATGAACGCATCGGCGAACTCGGTCCCATGGTGAAGCGCGCGGCAAATAAGATTACCGAGCGCATCGGCGGAAGGCGGCGCCAGCCCGCTCTTGCAGACTGAACCTGCGACTACACCGTTATGAGCGGCGTGTTCTAACCAGCTGAACTACGGGCCCGCGCCAATCTAAGGCGGGAGCCCGATCCCCGTCACCTGGTAATCGGATCAGGTATCGAGGAAGCTGCGGAGCTTGCGCGAGCGCGAGGGGTGCTTGAGCTTCCGGAGCGCCTTGGCCTCGATCTGGCGGATGCGCTCGCGCGTCACCGAGAATTGCTGGCCGACCTCCTCGAGGGTGTGGTCGGTGTTCATGCCGATGCCGAAGCGCATGCGCAGGACGCGCTCTTCCCGGGGCGTCAGCGACGCCAGAACCCGCGTGGTGGTTTCGCGCAAATTGCCGTGGATGGCCGCGTCCAAGGGCAGCACCGCGTTCTTGTCCTCGATGAAATCGCCGAGATGGGAGTCTTCCTCGTCGCCGATGGGCGTCTCGAGGCTGATCGGCTCCTTGGCGATCTTGAGCACCTTGCGCACCTTTTCCAAGGGCATGCCGAGCTTCTCGGCCAGCTCCTCGGGCGCGGGCTCGCGGCCGATCTCGTGCAGCATCTGGCGCGAGGTGCGCACCAGCTTGTTGATGGTCTCGATCATGTGCACCGGGATGCGGATGGTGCGCGCCTGGTCGGCGATGGAGCGGGTGATCGCCTGGCGTATCCACCAGGTGGCATAGGTCGAGAATTTGTAGCCGCGGCGGTATTCGAACTTATCGACCGCCTTCATCAGCCCGATATTGCCTTCCTGGATCAGATCGAGGAATTGCAGGCCGCGATTGGTGTATTTCTTGGCGATGGAGATGACGAGGCGGAGATTGGCCTCGACCATCTCCTTCTTGGCGCGGGACGCCTCGCGCTCGCCGCGCTGCACGGTCGAGACGATGCGGCGGAATTCGACCGGCGGCACGCCGGCCTCGGCCGAGGTCGATGCGATCTCGGTGCGCATGGCCTTGACCTCGGGACCGTGCTTGGAAATGAGCGAGGTCCAGCCCTTGCCGTGGAGCCGGCGCACGCGGGAAACCCAGTCCGGCTGCAATTCCTGGCCCATGTGCTGGCCGAGGAAATCCTGGCGCTTGACGCCGGCATGCTCGGCCAGCCGCAGCAGCTTGCCATCCGCGGCCAGCAGCCGGCGGTTCAAGGAATAAAGCTGCTCGACCAGGTATTCGATGCGGGCATTGTTGAGATGGACGTTGTTCATCGCCTCGACCATCTCGGCCCTGAGCTTGTCGTAGCGTTTCTCGGCCGGCTTGCCGATCTCGTCGCCCCCTTTCAGGACGGAGAGACGGCTTTCCTGCATCTTGTGCAGCTTCTTGTAGAGCCCCGCGATCTCGTCGAGATTCTTGAGGACGCCGGGCTTCAATTCCTCTTCCATCGCCGCGAGCGAGATCGAGCCTTCCTCGCCGTCGCCCTCGCCTTCGGCCTCGGGCGCGCCTTCGGCTGGCTTCGTGCCCTCCTCGGCCTCTTCGCCTTCCTTCTCTGGGGCCTTGCCCGCCTCTTCTTCCG
>Ga0187803_10000395_pt1 | contig 17654 bp, 17 predicted proteins | sample NC_wetland_sal_i_2_FD_132425 | JGI IMG/M metagenome (GOLD analysis project Ga0187803, IMG submission 132425) | Wetland sediment microbial communities from Neuse River Estuary, North Carolina, USA - Control_3 | ecosystem: Environmental > Aquatic > Freshwater > Wetlands > Sediment | place: USA...
CCGCCCCGCAAGACCGTACGAGATGAAAAGTCTGAATTCGGCAAGGACCGCCGCCGGCGTCACCATCACTATCTGGTGACCGTGAATTACGCCGACGGGGAGACGTTCGGACGCGTCTATACAGACAAGTTGAAGGCGACGAGGTTTGCGGAGCGCCAGCGGCGCTCCCCGATCGTCAAATCCGCCCGCGTGACGCAAGTCTCCTGAAGGTTGTGCCCTTCCGCGCACGAAACGCTAGGATGATTTTGTCTTTGGCGGGCAGGCGTGCTATAAAAATAGATGGCCGAGCGGCCTTAGTATAATGGTAGTACGGAACCTTGCCAAGGTTCAGGCGTGAGTTCGATTCTCATAGGCCGCTCCATTATTCTCACGGTTCTCCTTCGACCCGATATTTCCTCAGGCTGCAAAGAATCGCTCTGAACATTTCTCCGAATTCCCGCTAAAATCGCCGCAGTGAATTCTTCCTTTCTATGAAAACCTTCCATATTGCGGTGGGCAGCACACGACGCCCGAAGCTGAATGCGGTGAAGGAAGCCGCACTGTCGATTGCGCCGTTGTTGGGCGAAGGGGCGGTCCTGGACGTGGCGGGCTATGAGGTGGAAAGCGGAGTCAACCACACGCCTTCCTCCCGCGAGGAACTGATGCAAGGAGCGCGGCAGCGCGTCGAGGCCCTGCAGCAAACTCTCGGCGCCCAAAGCCAGGCCGCTGATTATTTCATCGGGCTCGAAGGCGGGCTGGACGTTGCCACGGAAAACGGCGTGAAAAGAGTGTTTCTGGAGAGTTGGGTGTACGTCAGCGATGGACAGCGCGGCCATTTCGGGTGTTCCGGCAGCATTGAACTGCCCGAGGCGTTAGCGGTTGAAGTGCTGTCGCGCGGCACGGAACTCGCCGTCGCGATCGACTGCTTTGCGGGCGCGGTGGGGATTCGCGACGGCCAGGGCGCCTGGGGCGTGCTCTCCCGAAACCTCATCTCGCGGCAGGAATCGTTTCGCCTGGCCGTGGTGGCGGCGTTCGCGCCGTTCTACAACGCCAAAATGTACCGCGCCTCCTCGGCGGCCGGGCAATGATGGGCAAGTCGCCGGGGAAAGTGTATTCTGAGAACAAAAGGGAACCGTTCCGCAGCGGTTTGCCGAGGCAAGGTACAGGAGAAGACACGTGGACATCGTGAAGGGCAACATGGGTTGGATCGAAGTCGTGGTCGGCCCGATGTTTTCGGGGAAGAGCGAGGAGCTGATCCGGCGCTTGCGGCGCGCGGAGATTGCCCGCCAACGGGTGCAGATTTTCAAGCCGGCCATCGATTCCCGGTTCGCGGCAAACGAAATTGTTTCGCACTCCGGGTTGGGCATTCCTTCCGACAATGTCTCCAAGGCCTCCGAGATTTTGGAGAAGCTGTCGCCGCGCACCGAAGTCGTGGGCATCGACGAAGCACAATTTTTGGGCGATGAACTGGTGGACGTTTGCACCAAGCTCGCCAATCTCGGCAAGCGCGTCATCGTCGCCGGGCTGGACACCGATTACCGCGGGCGGCCCTTCGAACCCATGCCGCGCCTGTTGGCCGTGGCCGAGGAGATCACCAAGCTGCTGGCGATCTGCGTCCGCTGCGGCAATCCCGCGGTTCATACCCAGCGGATGGTGGAAAGCGAAGAGCTGATCGTGGTCGGGGCCAGCGACTCCTACGAGGCGCGTTGCCGGCGCTGCTTTGAGCCCAATCCCGCACAGGCGCGCCGCGAGAACGGACCCCAGGTTCTGACTCGCAACCGCGCCGCCGCGGCCGGCACCAAGTAGGATTTGCGCCAGAGGCTGCTCAACCCTTTCGTGGCCCGCCCACATCGATGGGCAAGAGGGTCAGCCGTAGCGCAATAAACTTTGCAAAATTGAGAGCTACTCAAGCGCCTCGCCGCATCATAAAATAGGAGAGGGCCCGGGAGCGGGCCACCCAATCCATGTTCCTAAGGCTTGCCATTCCGCTCAGCTTGCTCTTCTACGTCTACGCAGACTTGCCGCGTTTGCTGCCTTCGCGGCTCGCGGAGCCGGCAAATTCGGATGGATTCACTCCCGAGGACCGCATTCCCCTCTTCCCGGTCGTGGTTGCCGGAGACTCGCAAGACCAGGGCAAGCCGGCGCAAACCTCTTCGAAGAAGAGCGCCACGTTGCAGGAATCCTCGAAGCTCTCCCTGATTCGCTACGTATCCGGGGAATTTGCCAAGGCGCGGAAGCCGCTCCCCGGCGGAAAAGAAGGATTTGTCTTGTACGCGGACAAGCCCGTGGACGAGCAAAATTTGAATCGCGCAGTCACGCAACATGGCGCCGCCGTGAACTCCGGCGACAATGTTCAGATTACCCGGCTGGAATTTCGCGAGCATTCCATCGTCGTGGATGTGAACGGCGGTGGGCGCCCCAAGAGAAACTGGCGCGATCATCTCCAGATTGGGATGGGCGGCCCGATGCCCACCGCGACGACAACGACCACAGGTCAGGACAAGGGCCCTCCCGGATTCCAGCAAGGCCGTGGCGGCACAATCTACCTGCAATTCGCCAAGAACGTTCCGGACCTCACTCCCGACGAGCTGAAAGCGCTTCTGGCGCCGTTCCTGGATTTTTCCAAGGAGCGCTCTGCCTCGGTGCACTGGATCGATACGCTGCCACTGGAAATGAAGAAAGCCATCACCGAACGGCACGCGGTAGTCGGAATGGACCGCGAAGAAGTCGTGGCGGCGATCGGCAAGCCGGACCGCAAGGTGCGTGAGCGCGACGCTCAGGGTAACGACACGGAAGATTGGATCTACGGCCACCCGCCGGACAAAACTGTTTTCGTCCACTTCACCGGCGACAGAGTCACCACCATCAAGCAATACCCGCAGTAACAGTTCAGAGCCGCCAGTCGTTAGTCTCAGTGGAAGGCGCCGTCGTGGTGCCGGTGGCTAGACTGTCGGCCACCTGCCAGTTTCAGAAATGGAACAAAGAAAACCCACGACCCAGGTTCTGAGTAACGATCCTGGGGCACCCGGCTCGAGCCGAGGTGGGGCGGGCCAAGCTCATGAACATAGGTTGGTTGCGGATGCCCTAAACCTGCGTGACGCAGCGCACGTCGGGTTACGTTGACTTTTCGCTACACTACCCATAGCATTTTTAGTTCTACCCGCGGCGCTGTTCCGCTCTATCTGACGCCGCTAACTACACCCCGCATCGGAGGAAGTAATGCCAATCAAGGTTGGAATCAACGGCTTCGGCCGCATCGGTCGCAACATTGTGCGCACAGCGCTCGACGACAAGGACATCCAGTTCGTCGCCGTAAATGACATCACGGACGCCAAAACCCTCGCGCACCTGCTCAAGTACGACTCGGTCCTCGGAAACCTTCCGCATACCATCACGCACACGGACGACACCATCAGCGTGGAAGGGAAGAGCTTCAAGGTATTTAAGGTGAAGGACCCGGCGGGGATTGACTGGGCCAGCGTGGGCGCGGACATCGTCGTCGAGTCCACCGGCCTGTTCACCAAGGGTGCCGATGCCCGCAAGCATATCCGTGGCCCGGTGAAGAAGGTGATTATTTCGGCGCCTGCCACGGATCCGGATGCTACGTTCGTCCTGGGCGTGAACGACAAGCTGTACGACCCGGCGAAGCACCACGTGGTTTCGAATGCTTCGTGCACCACGAACTGCCTCGCGCCCGTGGCCAAAGTTCTGCAGGACACTTTCGGCATCGTGGCCGGGACGATGACGACCATCCACTCCTACACGAATGACCAGAAGCTGCTGGACTTGCCACACAAGGATCTGCGGCGCGCTCGCGCCGCGGCGTTGAGCATGATTCCCAGCTCGACTGGAGCGGCTAAAGCGCTGCACCTGGTGGTTCCGGAGCTGAAGGGGAAGCTGGACGGCTACGCCATGCGTGTGCCGACGCCGAACGTCAGCGTGGTCGACCTCACCGTGTTCGTGGAGAAGCCGGCCACGAAAGATAGCGTGAACGCGGCGCTGAAAGCGGCGGCCAACGGCCCGATGAAGGGCATTCTTGCGTATACCGCAGAGGAGCTCGTTTCCATCGACTTCCGCGGCAATCCCAATTCCTCCATCGTGGACTCCGAGTACACCAAAGTGGTGGGGGACAAGTGCGTCAAGGTGCTGGCCTGGTATGACAATGAGTGGGGCTACTCCTGCCGCGTGCGCGACCTGATCAAGCTGTTAGCGTCGAAGTTCTGAAAAGCAGTGGCTAGTGGCGAGTGACTAGTGGCCTGCGGCCCGTGTGAACGGGCCGCGGACCCCGGACAAAGCGAGACCGGAATCCTCAGGGGCTGAAGCCCGTCAGAGTTGCGCGGCAAATGTCGGAGCTTAAGCTCCGACCCCCTAAGGAGAATGCCTCAAAGCTGGAATCGCTCCAAGTCCAAAACGGGTTCCCGATATCTGATCGCTGAACTCTAATATCCATTCTCTGATAGCCGACAACTGATCAATGAAAGTGAATTCACCATGAACAAACTGACGATTCAAGATCTCGATTTACGCGGCAAGCGTGTATTTATTCGCGTGGACTTCAATGTGCCCCTCAAGGATGGCGTGGTGACCGACGATACGCGCATTCGCGAAACGCTCCCGACGCTGCGCCTGGCCATCCAGAAGGGCGGACGGCTGGTGCTGGCGTCGCACCTCGGGCGGCCCAAGGGCGGGCCCGATCCGAAGTATTCGCTGAAGCCAGCGGCCAAGAAGCTCGAGGAACTGCTGGGCAAGCCCGTGGCGTTTGCGGCCGATTGCGTGGGCTCGGAAGCGGAAGCCAAGAGCAAAGCGCTGAAGGACGGCGATGTGCTCCTTCTGGAGAATGTGCGGTTCCATCCGGAAGAAGAAAAGAACGATGAGGCATTTTCGAAGCAGCTTGCGGCGCTGTGCGACGGCGTGTTCGTCTGCGACGCGTTCGGCTCGGCGCATCGCGCGCACGCCTCGGTCGTTGGCATCACAAAGTTTGTGAAGCAGGCGGCGGCCGGGCTGCTGATGGAAAAGGAACTCGCATACATCGGGAAGGCGATCACCAATCCAGCCCGGCCATTCGTGGCCATTCTTGGGGGCGCAAAAGTCAGCGACAAAATCGAAGTGGTCGAAAACCTGATGAAAATTGCCGATGCCATGCTGATTGGCGGAGGAATGGCCTACACCTTCTTGAAAGCGCAGGGGCTGGGCATCGGGAAATCGCTCGTCGAGGAAGACAAGCTCGACCTGGCCAAGAAAATCCTGGCGGACGCCAAGCAGAAAAATTTCAAGTTTCTTCTGCCGCTGGACCACGTGATCGCGCCGGAATTCAAGGCCGATGCGCCGTCGAAAATCGTGGACGCCTCCGCGACTCCCGCCGACCAGATGGGATTGGACATCGGCCCGAAAACCATCGAGGCCTACAAGGCGGAGATCGCCAAGGCCAAGACCATTGTGTGGAATGGCCCGATGGGCGTGTTTGAAATGCCCGCGTTCGCTAAGGGCACGCTCGAAATCGCCAAGGCCGTGGCGGCTGCCACAACTGCGGGCGCAACGTCCATCATCGGCGGTGGCGATTCCGTTGCCGCGGTGCATCAGTCCGGCGTGGCAAATCAAATTTCTCACATTTCGACCGGTGGAGGCGCGTCGCTGGAATTTCTAGGCGGCCGCAAACTCCCCGGCGTGGAGGCATTGACCAACAAATGAGCGCAACCAAACGTCGCCGGGTGATCGCCGGCAACTGGAAAATGTACAAAAATCAGGCGGACACCCGCGCGTTTTTCGCGGCGTTCAAGCCGCTGGTGTCGGGCGTGACGGATTGCGACATCGTGGTTGCTCCCCCGTTCACCAACATCCCGGCGGCCGTGGAAGCCGCCAAGGGCACCGCCATCGGCATCTCCTCCCAGGACGTTTTCTGGGAGAAAGAGGGCGCCTTCACGGGGCAGATCTCCACGGGCATGCTGGTGGAGGCGGGCTGCCGCTACTCCATCATCGGGCATTCCGAGCGGCGGCAATTCTTTGGCGAAACCAACGAAACAGTCCTGAAAAAGACGAAAGCTGCTCTAGCCGCTGGACTTACACCCATCGTCTGCATCGGGGAGATGCTCGCCGACCGCGAGGCCGGCAACACCGAAAAAGTGATCGAAGCGCAATTTAAGGGCAGCGTCGGCGCGTTGACCGCGGAGGAATTCTCCCGTATTCTGATAGCTTACGAACCGGTCTGGGCGATTGGCACGGGCCGCACGGCTACTCCGGAAATCGCGGCGGCGGTGCACAAGTTCGTTCGCCAGTGCGCGGCGGCGCAGTTCTCCGCCGGCCACGCTTCCGCCTTGCGGATTCTCTACGGCGGCAGCGTCAAGCCTGACAACATTCAGGGATTGATGGCACAGGAAGAACTCGATGGCGCGCTGGTCGGCGGAGCGAGCCTGGACCCCAAGTCATTCGCCAGTTTAGTGAAGGATTGGCCGCGGTGACACCTGATATCAGATATCTGATATCAGATATCCGTTAAGAGTGGGCAGAGTTGTGGGGAACTTCGAACCACCACTTGGGCTGTCCCAAAATCAGAGACTGAGGTGCAGGAAATGCCAGCTTGGATGAAATGGGCCATCTCGTTGCTGATCGGCTTCGGGATTATCGTGGTCGGGTTCCGCTGGGCGCCCTGGCTGCTCACCGCGTTTTTCGTGATGAACTGCCTGGTGTTGGTCATTGTGGTGCTGCTGCAGAGCGGCAAAGCCGCGGACCTTGCCGGCGCCTTTGGCGGCGCGGGCAGCCAGACTGCGTTTGGCCCACGCGGAGCCGCAACCGTGCTCTCCCAGGCGACTACTTGGTGCGCGGTAATGTTCATGGTTTGCGCGATGGCGCTGGTTGTGCGCGTGGACCGCAGCGTGGAGCAGGGCGGCAGTTCGATCTTGCAGAAGTTCTCGAAACCCGCTACGGCTCCGGCCAAGCCCGCGCCGTTAACCCCGGCGCCGACGACGCAGCAGCCCGTTGCGCCGCAATCGACGACACCAATTCCTGCGCAGCAGCAAGCGCCGGCAACTCCGGCTCCGGCCACACCGACGAAGCCGTAAGTTCTGGCCAGCCCGTTCGCTCGCACTAATTTTCAAAGTAGATCTTGTAGGGCCCGCCTTCTGAGGCGGGCCGTTTTCTTTTCTACGTGGGTTCCCGCATGGACACGACTCTGTCCGTTGTTAAAGACTAACAACGAATTGTCACCCTGAGGCGATCCGACGAGGATCGCCGAAGGATCTCAACTTCAGATGATTCTGGTGATATTGAGGTGGGAAAGAGATGGTGCGGTCGAGTGGATTCGAACCACCACGGTATTGCTACCGCCAGCCCCTCAAGCTGGTGCGTCTGCCAGTTCCGCCACGACCGCGTGCAACCAACCTAGTATACCAAATCCCGATTCCCCGTCGAACTCAGCTCCCTCTGTGGTGGTGACTCAGTTTCCGGTTACGGCGTCAATCAGGACCTAGGCTGTAGTTTTGCCTGACCGCCATGCAGCCGGTAATGTCATCCACTTAGCGAATCATTGATTTTGACTCTCGGAGTAGTGTTTTTACGTTAGAGTGATTCGCCCCTTTTTCTTTTATTTTCCAGTTCTCGTGATGGCGGCCCTTGACGCGCCCCGCGCAAAGTGGGAGGAATGAGCTAGTAAGAGGTTCTTCAGACGGCTCGTTTGGAGGACATTATGCAACGCTTCCATTCAATTCACGTCCCCCACTTTCAGCATTTTTCTGTGCGCAGTGCACTTGTCTCGGCCCGCGACCAATTAAACGCCCATGGCATCGAGATTACGATGACGCTTGCGATCCTGTTCGGTCTCTTCATGCTGTGGACTTTTTGGTTCGTCGTTGCTCACTGAGACAGATGCCGCGACTCGTGTCGCGGGAGAGGCGCCATTGGGCGCCTCGGGGGCCTGGTGGACAGTGGCAAAACCCGGGCCCCCTTTTTTTGTATGCAATCGAAAAGCCGCCTTACCCGTAAATTGAGTACTAGGCTGCACTTTACCGGTTCCGCGTTTACCAGGACCTACGGTGCTTCCAACGCCCATCGGAAGAGCGGGACGCGCTCGCCGAACAGTAACTGCAGCACAATACTAATTGAAAAGTATTAAGCAGGTCTTCATCTCACACGTTGCTGTGATTCTTGGCATTGTGCTAAGTGCTCCTCGAAGCAACACTGCAATTGTGTTTTTCTCCTTTGAAGGGGGCAACCTATGAAGGTCAATCTCTGCAAGTTCGCCAGGGGCTTGCTTCTATTAATGCCGGTCATCTTCTTGTTAAGTACGAACTCCATCACCTCCGTGACCTATGCTCAGACAAAAAAGACGGAGAGCAGCGGAACCGTTACGGCTGACCAACAGAAACAACTTGAACGGTTACAACAGCTCAACGAACAAATTCAGAGGGACCGCGACGGCGTTCGCTCCGCAGTATCCCAATATGGCTGGGACAGCGATGAAGCAGATGCAGCGCAACAGCGTCTCTTCCAGGAGCGTCAAGAGTATCGCGGTCTACGACGGTCACTGCAGCAGGCCGGAGTCAGCGTCCCATCTGACGCTACGAGAACAGGAATGGATAATCAGAGCCACCAGAGCGGCCATTGCGGACATCATGCGAATGGACATCATGGTTGTTGCGGGGGCGACGGTCACTGCGCGGAACACGACAGCGACTGCTGCTGCGGAGGCCATGGGAGATAACCTTTCCGGATCATGGTTGCCAACAGACAACTCCGAACGGACCAAAGTTCTCGAGACATGATGAGCATATCTAAGCGCGATACAAGCGCCGACGGCCACACTCAACTTTTGTCACAATTTCGGTCAAGTCCCGGTTAGTCGCGTAATGGGAAACTGACCCACGCCTCTTTCATGCTAAGTTCTCGGCCATGCCGCCCCGGAGCAATCAGTGTACACTCCTATCGTTTGATAATTCTGCAAATAAATCGAGTCGAAACCTGGCAACGACTCCCCGGATGGCCAAATGAAAAACACGACACGAAAGATTACATGGTTTTGCATCGTGATTTTCCTGCTTGCTGCCGTGCCGTCGCGCGGCCAGCAAGCCGACAAACCCGCGCAGACGTGGCCCGCGCCGCAAGAGGGCGATTTCGTGGTCCACGATTTCCATTTCCAGACGGGCGAGACGCTGCCGGAAGTTCGCCTTCATTACTACACCCTTGGAAAGCCGGTCACGGATGCAAATGGACGGACCACAAACGCTGTTCTAATCCTCCACGGCACGGGTGGCAGTGGCAACAGCCTCCTCCGCCCGATTTTTGCGGGCCAACTGTTTGGTACCGGCCACCTGCTCGACGCTGCAAAATATTTCATCATCCTGCCCGACAACCTCGGCCACGGAAAATCCAGCAAGCCGAGTGATGGGCTGCACGCGCGTTTTCCTCAGTATGAGTACGCGGACATGATCGCGCTGCAGCACGAACTGGTGTCGAAGGGCCTCGGTGTAAACCACCTTCGCTTGATTCTCGGTACGTCCATGGGCTGCATGCATGCCTGGATGTGGGGCGAAACCTACGCGGATTTCATGGATGCGCTCATGCCGCTGGCTTGCCAGCCGGTGCAGATTGCCGGGCGCAACCGCGTCTGGCGCAAAATGATCATCGACGGGATCCGCCAAGACCCGGATTGGAAAAATGGTGAGTACACGACCCAGCCGCGCGCAGGGCTGCAGATCGCGGCCGATTTTCTGATCATCGCCGGGAGCGCCCCGCTGCACATGCAGGAAGATTTTCCGACGCGGGATGCCGCCGATAAGTTTTTGGACAATTCCATGAAAAGAATCACGGCCAGTTTGGATGCGAACGATCTTCTCTATGCCGTGAACTCCTCGCGAAACTACGATCCCTCCGCGAAGCTGGAGACCATTCAGGCTCACGTGATGTACATCAACTCCGGCGACGACTTCATCAATCCGCCGGAATTGGAGATTGCCCAGCGCGAGATCAAGCGCGTCAAAAACGGCAAGTTCGTCCTGCTGCCCGCTTCGGAGCAAACCCACGGCCACGGCACGCACACGTGGGCGGCGGTCTGGCAGCCGTACTTAAAGGAATTGCTGGATCGTTCGGCGAAGGGGAATTAGCGGGAATTTCTCACTACCCTGATTCCCTTAATCAAACACAATAACATCCTGTCATCCTGAGGGCCGCGTTTTCTGCGGCCCGAAGGATCTCAACCGATACACCAAGCAAAGTGCAACGTTGAGATCCTTCGACGATCCTTATCGGATCGCCTCAGGATGACAATGCTTTGTTGCATTTGAACAAAAGATGATGTGCTGCCTGCGAGAAACTGGAATTAGGCGCGCCTAAGCTTCATCGCGGGCTCTGCGGCTGTTATGCTTTTGAAATGGCACTGGAACTATCGGAAGTGGAAGCGCGCGTATTGGGAGCGCTGGTCGAGAAGGAAACGACCACGCCGGAATACTATCCGCTGTCATTGAACGCGCTGGTCAACGCGTGCAATCAGAAATCGAATCGCGATCCGGTGATGGCGCTGGACGAAGACACTGTGCACCGCGCGCTGCAGTCGCTGACGGACCTGGCCATGGTGCGTTCCGCGAGCGGAGATTCCCGCGTTGCCAAGTTCGAGCACCGCTTGAACGAGCTTTATAACTTCCATCGCCACGAAATTGCCGTGCTCTGCGTGCTTCTCTTGCGCGGGCCGCAGACTCCTGGGGAATTGCGCACGCGTGCCGAGCGCCTGTACGCGTTCGAGGATCTGGACGCGGTGCACGCCGCGCTGAACCTGTTGATGCGCCGCGAACCGCCACTCGTGAAGGTTCTGCCGCGCCAGCCGGGAACCAAGGAATCGCGCTACATGCACCTGCTTTCCGGCGATGTTGCTCCTGCAATTCAAACCGCCGAGGAAGAGCGCGTTTCAGCGGCAGGTAGCTCGCCCGTGAATACCGCGGATCGCGAGCGTATTGCGCAACTCGAATCCGAAGTGGCGGAATTGAGAAGGGAACTCGAGACGTTGCGCGAGCAGTTCGCCGCCTTCCAAAAACAATTCCAATAGCTCTCCGACCGATTTATTTTTTGCGCAATACGCCGTGGACCACGGCAGCCGGGCCGCGATGCATGTGGCCTTCTTCCATCCGAACTTCGACCTCTTCCAGTTCCAGCGCTTCGGCGGGAGCAAAATCACGGCGCAACATCTCCGCGGTATACAACAACTCCACCTGCTTGGGACCTCCAGAAGAATATTGCAGTTGCGCCGGACTGAACGCCTCCAGGATCAGAAGGCCGCTGCGTTTTAACGCGTTCAACATGGCCGCATGAATCTTCGCGCGTTGTTCCGGCGGCAAGTGCAAAAAGATGGAAACCACGGCATCCAATTCCTCCACCGGCCAATTCCAGGTAGAGAGATCGCCGAGTTCGATGATCATGGCAAGGCCCGCAGCCCGCGCCGCCTTCTGTGCGCGATCCACTCCCACCGGCGATAGATCCACGGTGTGCACTTGCAATCCCTGCTTGGCCAACCAAATGCCGTTGCGCCCGTAGCCGTCCGCCGGCACCAGCACTTTCATCCCCGGTTTCAGCCGAAACGCTTGCGCCTGCAGATAGCTGTTTGGCGCGTCGCCATACACCGGATCCGCTTGCGAGAATCGCTCGTCCCACATCTTCTGCGGATCTGCCCACTTGTCTTGGGTCACGCTGACCTCGTGCAAATTTAGTGCGTACTCTCTCCACACGCTTGCGACTGCACGGCAGGGAGAATCCGGGCGATGAGCGACGGAATCGGCGCTTCATCACTTAAGATTTGCCACCCAGTGAAAACAACAATCAGTTGTTCTTCGGGGAAAACCATCAGGTGTTGCCCGCCGAATCCCCAGGCCATCCAGACAAAGTGCTGGGAATCTTTTCGCGGATACAGCCACCACTTGTAGCCGTATTTCATGCCCTCCTCGGCATCGATTCGCGGCGTCAGTGACTGCTTGACCCAGTCCGAGGAGACAATTCTTTTACTTTTCCACATGCCATCCTGCAAGAACAGGTAGCCGATTTTGGCCAAGTCCTCTCCTCGAAGGTAGAGGCCGCCCTCGGAATCCACCACCCCGAGGTAGGTTCGCTTCCAGTAGTAATCGATCGAAAGAGGAGTGAAAAGATACTTTTTGCCATATTCCTCGAGATCCTGACCCGTTTCCTTTTTGAAAATATAGGGCAGCAATTCTGTCGCGCCGCTGCTGTAGTTGAAACGCTTTCCGGGTTCTTCCGCCATCGGTTTGTCGATCACGTACTGCACCCAATCGTCGGTCGCTTCCATCAGGCTGGAATCGCTCCGAGGATCATCGTAGGGAACATCCTCCTCGTGCCAGTCCAGCCCGGTGGACATCGTGAGCACGTGCTGGAGAGTCATGCGCTGCTTTCGAGCGTCCACATTTTTCACTTTCGTGACGTCGAAGTAGTGAAGCACAGGAGTGTCCAGCCTAGCCTTGAACTCGCCGCGGGTCATCGCGATACCGATAATGATGGATGTCACGGTCTTGCTGACGGATTGCATGGAGTGCAGACCGGAGCCGTGGTAGTACGGGTGCCACGCTGGGTCAAAATAATTATACGGGCCGGTGAGGCGCGCGTTGAGAGGACCGCGAGTTTTGGCTTCCTTGCCGTAAATCGCGCCGTAATCGTGCGCGTAGGTGTGGTGGTAGACCAACTTGCCGCAGCGCATCACGTCGATACTGTCGACCAGCTTGTATTTGCCGCTCGAAAGATCGGCACCGAATGCCGCCAGGATGTTTTGGTCCAGCCCGACGTGGGCTGGAGTATCCACGGCCCAATCTTTTGCCGGCCAGGTGGATTGTTGCGGCGCTGCAGGTGACAGAGCTGCCATAAGAAGAAGGAGAGGCGGAACGAGTAGCAAGCTGAGTGAGGAGAGAAGCGCGCGAGACTTTTCTTTCATGATTCTGCCTTGTCCGGGCAAGCAGTCGAGTGAGTACGCACCTTGCCGGAAGTTTTTACCGCAGACCTGGGTTCATTCGGAACTCTGGAGCACAACCGTAAGGCGTCTCCTGCTCACTGTCAAGGACCGCCGGTTCTTTGCAAATCTTGGGACAGGCGGTAAGATACGAAGCTTGTTCAGGGCACCGCAGCAACCGAATCTGCTTCGAAAATGGTCACTCACGACGAAGGCGGCGACGCCTCCTCATCCACCGGCTCAGGTTTTCTCTCCCGCGTGTTTTCCACGCGCCACAAGACCATCGGCCTGCAATATCTCTGGCTTTCGCTGGCCAGCGTGCTCGTCGGCATGGTGCTTTCCGCGCTTTTGCGCGTGCACAGTTCCTGGTCCGACACCGCTATTCCTTTTCTCAGTGGTATAGAGACCACTCCGGAGCGCTACGCCGCGGTGCGTTTGCTGCACGGCTCGCTGATGGTGTTCTTCGTTCTAACCGCGGCGCCGCAACTCGGTTTCGGCAATTTCTTTCTGCCCTTGCAAATTGGCGCTGAAGAAATGGCCTTTCCCACCTTGAATTGTCTTTCGCTCTGGCTGACGGTGGCCTCGCTGGCCGGTATGACCGCGTCATTTTTCCGGCCGCTCAATCAGGGAATCAACGTCTGGCTCGTGAGCGCGGCCATTTTTTCGCTCGCCGCGCTTCTGAGTGCGCTGAATTTCTGCGTGACCACCATCGAACTGCGCACCCAAGGCATGACTTTGCCCCGCCTGCCGGTCACCGTGTGGGCCTGGTTCGTCAACGCCATCCTGAGCATGTTGATCTTCAGCGTGCTCCTGGCCGGTTGCACCGCCGTGCTCTCCGATCGGCTGCTTGGCTCCAATTTCTTCAGCACCGCTGCTTTCCTGGCGCAGCAGCCGCAGAATCTGGTCCGCCAAGGAAGTTTGCCCGTGCTCTGGCAACGGCTTTTCTGGTATTTCGCGCAGGCGGAAGTTTACGTGGCCATGTTGCCGTGCTTCGGCATCATTACGCATCTTATCGCCACGTTCTCGCGCAAGCCCGTCTGGAAAGAACGCCTCGTCGTGCTCTCCATTTGCGGCGTGGGGCTGATCGGTTTTTGCGTGTGGGGCTACCACATGTTTGCCACCGGAATGAATCCCTACGCGCCGCTGGTCTTCTCCGTGCTCGCCTCCTCGCTCGGAATTCCCGCCGCGTTCCTGCTGGCCAGTTGGCTGGGCACGCTATGGGACGGACGCATTCAGTTCACCACTTCGGCCTTGTTTGCAATTGGCTTCATTTCTTTGTTCATCGCCGGAGGTCTATCCGGAATTTTTCTGGCGCGCCACGATCTGTCGCGCGCCGCTGTCAGCGAAGATTTCGTGATTGGCCATTTCCACCTGGTGATGGGCGTGGCGGCAACCTTTGCGATTCTGGCGGGGCTCTTTTTCTGGTTCCCCAAGCTGTTTGGCTGCCGGATGAACGAAACGTTGGGGAAAGTTCATTTCTGGCTGACCTTCGCCGGGGTCTATTGCATCTTCATGCCCATGCATTGGCTGGGGCTGCTGACTCAGTCGAATCTCCTGCCGGAGGCGCAGCGAGTGGGCTTGGCGTCGGCGGGTGCGTCAATCCGCACGCTGGTCACCACGGCAACGATCTGGACGGTTGCGGCCCAACTGCTGTTCGTCGTGAATTTCTTTGGCAGCTTGTTGCGGGCCAAAAAAGCTGAAGAAAACAACCCCTGGCGCGCGACGACACTGGAATGGAGCATTGCTTCGCCTGCTCCGGCGGAAAATTTCGGCGCCGAAGCCCCGGTTGTCTATCGCGGGGCGTATGAGCTCTCGGGGACCGCTCCGTATGAATTTGCGCCACAGCATATTTCCCCTGAATTGCTGGCACAGAAGCTGCGCTAGGTAAACGAAAGGAACCGCATGCCGGGCACAACCTCAACTCCCGAGCTCGAATCAGTCCTTGAGAAGAAGGACGGCGGCGGTGGCGGAAGTTTGCCGCCAACGGGTGGAGGCGGCGACGACGACAAGAAGCGCCCGAACTCTCCATCCTCTCCGAACCGATACTACGTCGGAATGGCCATTGGCATTGTTTCCGTGCTGATGTTCTTCATGGCGCTGGCCAGCGCGTTTCTGGTGCGCAAGAGAGGAGCCGATTGGGCGCCCGTGCACATCCCCGCGCTGCTGTGGTTCAACACCGCAGTGCTGTTGGCGAGTAGCGGGACGTTAGAAGTGGCAAGGAAGCGGCTTGCCAATTCCGATACCTTCGGCTTCAAGCGATTCTGGCTGGTGACAACCGTCCTCGGCGTGGTTTTCCTGGCCGGGCAAGTGGTGGCTTGGCGCACTCTGGTGAACGAGGGGATTTATTTGGCCAGCAATCCGGCCAGCAGTTTTTTCTATATTTTCACCGGAGCGCATGGCCTGCATCTGCTCGGGGGCGTCGCCGCGTTGATCTACGTGGCCAAGCGAAATTTTGACACCGCGCAATTGACCCGCACGGTAGCCGCGGAGGTCACCTCGTATTACTGGCACTTCATGGACGCGTTGTGGCTGTTCCTTCTGGCGTTGTTGTATCTGGGAAAGTGAGCAAGCAAGGCGCGCCTTTTTTCGCTTCGTAGAGGTGCAGCTTGACTGCACTGGGCAGGCATCGCCGCCCCCGATTGCTGGGCAAACAAAGCACCTTCGTTGTGTAGCAAGAATCCACCATTCAACAGCAGGGCTTAACGCAGGCGCGCAGGGGGATCCGCCGAAGGAGGGAGGGGTATGACCGCCGGACGGGTAGAGGTGTCGGCGGAGATTCTAGCCGGTGCAGGCTGGGACACGCCGACGCCGGCATTCCGGTCGAGATGGTCCTTCGCGCAGGCAGGGCAGTAGCCCTTGCCGGTGTCTTCATCACGCTGGCTGGCCAGCTCGTAGCAGCCACACACGCAGTCGCAGTATCCGGTTTCCGAAGCGGTTTTTATCGGTATAAGTGCCATGGGTTCTCTCCAGCAAAAGATAGCACGAGGCAGGGAAGCGATTGAAGAAAAAATGAAATGGAAGTCAACGCGGCGTGACCGCCAGACCCGAAGCAGTGGTCTCAAGCAAGTGCCACGCGCTCCCGACCCGCCTGCTTCGGCATGCCTACGCCTTCAAATTCTTCAACTGTGCCAGGCGGAACGGTGAGCCGAGATTTTCGCGGAGATCGAGCCAGTTCTGCTCCGGTATCGATAGGAACACTTCGACGATTTTCGGGTCGAATTGCGTGCCGGAGCAGCGGCGAATCTCTTCTCTCGCGTGCACCATAGGCAAGGCCCGGCGGTAAGGCCGGTCGCTGATCATGGCGTCCAACGCATCGGCAATCGAGAAGATTCGCGCCCCCAGGGGTATCTGCTCGCCGCGCAGGCCATTCGGATAGCCGGTGCCGTCGTAATACTCCTGGTGCGCCAGGACGATTTCCGCGGCATCGCGAAGGAACGGAATTTTTGTCAGCACGTCATAGCCAATCTGGCAATGCGTGCGCATGATTTGTTTTTCGTCGGCATCCAGCGGACCGGGCTTGCGCAGGATCGAGTCGGGAATCGCCATCTTGCCGATATCGTGCAGAAAAGCGGCGCGCGCCAGAATCGGCAGATAGTTGTTGGATACCGGAACCGTTTTCGCGATGGATATGGTGAACGCGGTGACGCGTTGGCAATGCCCTTCGGTTTCCGCATCCTTCAAGTCCAGGGCGCTGCCGAGCGCTTCAAGCGTATCGTCGTAGGATTGTTCGAGCTGCACCAATGCCGTCTGCAGTTGGATTGTCTTCTCGTCCACCTGTTGCTGCAGGTTTAGTTGATAGTTGCGATTCTCAATGACCAGGCGGCGATGCTGCAGGGCGCGTCCCACACCGTGATAGAGCTGGTCTTTCTCAAAGGGCTTCAGGATGTAGTCGTAGGCGCCGCGGCGGATGGCTTCGAGAGCGGTGGAAATGTCGTGGATCGCGGTCACCATGATCACCGGAACTTCCGGGTCAAAGTTGCGCAACCATTCCAGGAGCTTGATGCCGTCCATTTCCGGCATGATCATGTCGCTCAAAACCAGGTCGGGTGTTTCTTTGCGCACGCACTCCTGTGCCGAACGCCCATTGCTCACGGACGTGCAGCGGTAGCCCCTGGACTCGAGCATGGTCGAAACCACCTCGCGTATTGCCTCTTCGTCGTCGACTACCAGTATGTGATCTGCTTGCACGGTGGCCATTCTCCCATCCACCATTATATGTGACGGCACAGCGACTTTGTTCCACCCTTGCTCAGTAAGAAAATAGCGTGTTAGCGTCAAGCAATTGGGTGTCTGCCTTCGTTCGCAGACGCGGACACCAGCCCGGCTACATTAATTCATCCCGTTCGACCACTTGGGAGGTCCCGCGGTGGTTCCGAATCAAGGCCTGCAAGGCATTGCCTTCTTTGAGGCGACCGTATGCCTGACCCTGCTGGTTTTGTTTGTTCATTTGAAGCGTGATAACTCCAAAATCTTCTATCGTTTGTGGCTCCTTGGCTGGATTTGTCTCACGTTTTCATCTATCTGCGAACTGGCGATGTTTTATGCGCAGTATCCGTTCCTCCAGGTGGCGGTTTCCGGCGCTGGGGCAGCCGCGCTGGCGTTATTCCTGGCCTCCGTCGTGCAATACACGGCGGCGCAAAACCGCCTCTATTGGCCCATGTTGTGGCTTACCGCTTTGCTGGCTCTTACGGTGAGTTACTACCAGAGCCGCGTCTCCCGCTGGGGAGAGATTCGGTGGGAAACCGCCATC
>Ga0187803_10000396_pt1 | contig 17600 bp, 17 predicted proteins | sample NC_wetland_sal_i_2_FD_132425 | JGI IMG/M metagenome (GOLD analysis project Ga0187803, IMG submission 132425) | Wetland sediment microbial communities from Neuse River Estuary, North Carolina, USA - Control_3 | ecosystem: Environmental > Aquatic > Freshwater > Wetlands > Sediment | place: USA...
ATGAAGTAACGTTCGGTTCTGCCGTTCAAGACTCCGTAACTGATTTGTTCTACTACCCCTACGCCGTGGTTCGGATAAACGACTTTGTCGCCGATCTTATAGTCCATAGCTTCGGTGGCCCCCCAAGGAGATAAGCGAAGTGTAACGGAGAGGATTGCAGGAGTCAAGATATATCCTGTGGAATCAGGAAGATAGGGCGGAGTTGGTTTATCTTTGGCAGCCGAATTGCTCGCATGCGTGATCCTCTTTTCGCCGTATGTGGTTTTCCTTGAAAAGCATTGGCGAAAGAGTGGCAATTCCGGTAGATCACTTTTGTTGCAAAGCATTTGCTTTGAAGGAGTAAGCTGGCAGAAGAAGGTTGGAATCACAGCTTGATTACTTTAGCCATCGACACCTGTGAGGCACGCGGAAGTGTGGCCGTCCGACGGGACGGCGCTGTGCTGGCGCTGAAAAAGCATGAGGACAGCACGGACTACTCTGCGTGGTTGCTCCCCGCTGTCGATGAGGTCTTAGCTAAAGCTGGAATCCCCTTGCAAGCCGTCGATCTGTTGGCCGTGGCAACCGGGCCTGGCTCCTTTACGGGATTACGCGTCGGGTTGACCACCGTGAAGGCGTGGGCTGAAGTTTATGGCAAACCGATTGTCGGGGTGTCCAGGCTGGAGGCAATGGCGCGGTCGAGGGAGACTGGCCCGGGTTTCGTGGCCGCCTGCTACGACGCGCACCGGGGCCAACTCTTTGCCGGGGTTTATCGCTGTTTGAACGGCCGCAGAGAGCGGGTAGGAGAGGAGTTGGTGATCTCCCCGGAGGAGTTTGTGGAGCTCGTTGACGCAGAAGCGGGTGAGGAAAAAGTGAGCTGGGTTACGTTGGATTCGGAATTGATGAGCAATTTGGACTCGTTGAAACAACGACTCGCACACGGAGACAGCTTATGCGGCTGTGCGCCAGAACTTGCTTCCGCGATAGGCGCCTTGGCGGAAGAGCGGGCTGCGAAAGGGGAACTCACCGATCCGTTGGCCCTTGATGCAAATTACGTCCGTCGCTCGGACGCGGAGATATTTTGGAAGGGACCACCCACCCATGTGCGCTGAACCGCTGCGCCAAGTGAGGCCCACGGAAGTGGCGGTTTGCCGAGAGAAAGATTTGGCCGAAGTGCGGGCAATTCTTAGCGCTTCCCCTGAAGCGGCGGCGTGGTCCGCAAGGGGGCTGGCAGAATCTTTCGCGAGAGATCCATCGCACTTCTTGGTTGGATGGCAAGGAGAAGAAATTGCGGGCTTTATCGCCGGGCGAAGGATCGCAGACGAGGGCGAGATATTGAACTTGGCGGTGCGACCGGAGTCTCGTCGGCAGAGCGTGGGAAGGGCTCTAGCTAAAGCTCTGCTCGAGGTTTTTGCGAGTGAAAAGGTCCTTCAGGTGTTCCTTGAGGTTCGCGAGTCCAACGAAGCTGCGGCGGCGTTCTATAAGAGGCTGGGTTTCCGCCAAGCAGGCAGGCGAGAGAGCTATTACCGTGAACCAAAAGAGGCAGCGCTGGTTCTTGCGCTGACCATGGCCTCCAATTCGGTCAGGGGCTGAGCAAACGGGTAGTACCAAAAAAATTCACAGGCCAGGTACGGATTACCTCTTGACGGGAATTTTCCTAGTGCTAGTCTCCGTTCATGTAGTGTTCACATTCCAGTCGTGAGGAGACACGCATGGCCACAGCGCAGCGGAGTCCTCGGGACGTAATATTCGAAACAGACGCCGAGTATCAGCGTCTGGCCCAGAAGCACCAGCAGTACGAAGCAGAATTACGGAGACTCTCGGAATCGCCCTACCTCAGTTCAGAAGACCTCATCGAAGAAATCCGACTCAAGAAAATGAAGCTACACGTAAAGGATGAAATGGAGCGCATTGCCGCGCATATCCTCAGTGCCGGCGCTAGACGCACGCAGTAACCCGCCGCAAATCGCCCACCCGGCAGAGCGAAGTATCGTAGAATGACCAGAGTCCTCCCGCGGTATCGAGCCGCGACGGAGCAGGGGGGTTATGGTCCGGGAAGGGTATTGGTTTGGCTTGCCGCCATTGGTGATTGGAGTGCTGCTGGTGTCTTTCGGCAGGAGCTGGGTCTTTGGCGCAGGCGCCGCGCTTGTATTTCTCGGATTGTTTGTCTTCAGCTTCTTCCGGAACCCGGACAGGACCGTACCGAGTGAAGTGGGGCTGATTGTCGCGCCAGCCGACGGCCGTGTAGTCGTTGTGAAAGAGGAAGAGAACGGCGGGCGGCCCGGCAGGCGCATCAGTATTTTTCTGGCCATCTGGAATGTGCACGTGAATCGCGCGCCTGCCGCGGGCACGATCACCCGCCTGGAATACAAACCTGGAAAATTTCTGGCTGCGTGGGACGAAAACGCGTCGTTTCAAAACGAGCAGAATGTTTTTACACAGGCCAGCGAGCACGGCGAAATCGTGTACAAGCAGATTGCAGGCTGGGTGGCGCGGCGCGTGGTGGCGTGGAAGAGAGCGGGCGACACTGTGACGAGGGGCGAGCGCATCGGGCTGGTAAGATTCGGTTCGCGTGTTGACCTGTGGTTGCCGGGCGAGTCGGAGATCCTGGTGAAGGTGGGCGACAACGTAAAAGGCGGGTCGAGCGTGCTAGCACGCATGCCGGAAACCGCCTTCGTCCGAACGGACGGAGATGGCCCGCGTTCCGGAAAAGTAAGTCAGAAAATGCAAGAGGACCAGCGCTCGTAGTACTCTGTGGGAGGACAAAGGGGAACGAGATGGCAGAATTCGAACAACAGACCATGCCATTTGTCGAAGGTAGGAAACGGAACCGCCGTCTCCGCCGGGGCATTTTCCTGCTTCCCAGCCTGTTTACCGTGGCCAATCTGCTGTGCGGCTACTACGCTTCCATCGCTGCACTGATCGGCGGGCAGGAAAATTTCGACCATGCGGCGAAGGCCATCGGCCTGGCCATTTTGTTTGACTCGCTGGACGGCCGCATCGCCCGGTTGACCGGCACGAACACAGAGTTTGGTGTGCAGTTTGATTCGCTTGCGGACGTGGTGAGCTTCGGCATTGCTCCCGCAATTCTGGCTTACGCGTGGGGATTCCGGAGCGGTTTTGCGGCGCTGCCCGGGTACCACCAGTTGGGCGAGTTCGCCTGGTTGTGCTGCCTGTTGTTTCTCATCTGTTCGGCCTGGCGGCTTGCCCGCTTCAACGTGAAGGGTATGGAGCCGGGCGGAAACAAGAATTTCGTGGGGATGCCGACACCCGCAGCCGCGGGCCTGGTCGCGGCGATTGTGCATGCCTGCCACTGGGTGGGGCCCATTACCCAGAAGCAATGGTCAATCGCCTGGTTCGTGCTGCTGCCACTTTTGGGTGCGCTGATGACCAGCACGGTGCGCTACTACAGTTTCAAGGACATCCCCTGGACGCGGCGGCAGCCCTCAATCACGATCATCCTGCTGTTCCTCCTGGCCGGCACCATCTGGAGATTTTCCGAATTTGTTTTGGTGATCCTCGCGTGCACCTATGCTGTTGCCGGAATTGTCCTGCATATGGTGCGCTTCTTACGCCACCACATGGTTGCCCGGACTGCCTGACCCATGGCTCCGGACCGTCACGCGCAGAGGCTGGTCATTGCCGGCGCCTCCTCCCTCCTGGGCAGCGAGCTGAAAACGGTGTTGGAAGAAAGCCGTTTCGCGGGCTGGGACTTTCGACTGGTGGATGAAGAGATTGTGGCAGGCACCCTCACGGAAGCCGGCGGCGAGGCCGCTTTAATTCAGCGCGTGGAGGAGGATTCATTTCACGGAGCGCGGTACGCTTTTCTGACAGGCTCGTCCGCGTTTGCCAAGCATTGCTTGGGGCCGGCGCGCGAGGCAGGCGCAACCATCGTCGATTTTTCGCGTGCCACTTTGTCCGACCCGGATGCCACGCCGTGGTTTCCCCGCATTGAAGCGCTTACCGGAAAAACTGTCGGCAAAAAATCGAAAACATTCTGTGTGTTCTCCGCAGCAGGTGCGGCGGTAGCCACGCTGGCGCTTGCCTTACGCTCCGCAGGCTTCCAACGGCTGGTGACGGTATTGTTCCAACCGGTTTCCGAGGCGGGCAGGGAGGGCATCGAGGAACTGGAGACGCAAACCTCACAACTTCTTTCGTTCCAAAGCATCGGCCATCCGGTGTTTGGCACGCAGGCGGCGTTCAACCTCCTGCCACGCTACGGTTCTGAGAGTCGCCAGGACTTGCACCAAAGCCTGCTGCACATTCGCGCGGAGATTAGCGCGGCCTTGGATGACCCGGCGGAGGATGTGAAGATTGCGTTGAACCTGGTTCATGTGCCGGTGTTCTATGGGATGACGTTCAGCGCGTACGCCGAATTGAAGGCAAAAACAGACGTGACAGCACTGATCGAAGCCTGCAAGGACTCTGGATTTTCGCTGGTGCCGGGGGAAGAACCGGCTCCCAGCAACGTCAGCGTGGCCGGTGAAAACAGCATTTTCCTTCGTCTGCCGGAAGCGGATGCTTCGCGGGAAGGCGCTTGGTGGTTCTGGGGCGCAGCAGACAATTTGCGTATGCCGGCGTGGAGCGGGTGCAAGCTGGCGGAATGGTTGGAAGGATGAATCTTCGCAGTTTCTGGAGATGCGTTTGGTTGATTGCACTCGGCGCTTCCGCTGCGGGATGTGGCTATCATCTTGCCGGGCATGGCCCCGACGCGCTCCCGAAGACCATCCACGTGATTGCGGTGCCAGCATTGGAAAACAAGACCACGACGTTCAAGATTGAACAGAAACTTACGGCCGCCACGATTCACGAATTTCTGGCGAAAACGAGTTACAGAATTGTTTCCGATCCCAATGGCGGTGATGCAGTCCTGACGGGGAAGGTGCTGAGCCTGGAGATCGTGCCGCTTTTGTTCCAGAGCCCGCCCACCACACCTCCCACCGGACAAACTCCTGCCACCACCGCTCAGGCTACAGGGATGCTCGTAACCATGAAGTGCGAGCTGACCTTGACCGAGCGCGACAACGACAAAGTCCTCTTTCACACCGACAATTTTGTCTTCCGCAATGAATACCAGTTGGCAACCGTGGGACCGACGTCGAGCGAGTCGCGGGCCAGCGTGGAGAGCTTTTTTCAAGAAGGAGATCCGGCTTTCGACCGCATGGCCCAAGATTTTGCGGCTCGACTGGTGTCCGCGGTGACGGAGAACTACTGATGGCGCGTGTGAGCTGCGAACAGTTCAAAGAGCGGCTGGAGAAGGGCAAGACAATTCCAGCAGTGCTGTTGCTGGGTGATGAGCCCTACCTGCGCGATGCCTGCCGGGCCGCGCTCATCGAAAAGTTTGTTCCGGAGGGCGCTCGGACTTGGGCGGTGTCACGGTTTTCCGCGGACCGCGGGGAAACCCAGGCTGCGCTGGACCAATCGCAGACCTTGCCGATGCTTTCGTCGCAACAAGTGGTGTTCCTCGAAGAGGCCGAAGCGATCGAGAAATTAGGGGAGAAAGCCCGGGAAGAAGCCGTGGAAAGCATTGTGGCGTATGTGCAGGATCCGGCGCCGTTCACGATTTTGGTAATCGAGGCCGAGAAGCTGGATATGCGCATGCTCCTCGGGAAGAAACTCGCGGACTTGGCTTTGATTGTGGAAGTTGGCCTCGGGGACACAGGGGAAGACCGTATCGTCGCGGCGGAGGCCTTGGCGAAAGCGCTGGCCAAAGAGCAGGGGATCACGTTTGAAAAGGGCGCCGCGGAGGATTTGGCGGAGTACGTGAGCGGCGACCTGATGCGGTTGAAGACGGAGGTAGAGAAGCTTGCCACGTTTGCCGCGGAGCGGAGAACGATCCGGCGCGAAGACGTCAGCGCGCTGGTTGTTTCCGAGAAGGCCACCACAATTTGGGAAGTCGCCAACCTGCTGGCCTCGCACGAGCCGCGCAAAGCTCTCGAATTTATCGACCGCTTGCTGCGTGATGGCGAAGAACCGGTCATGATGATTGGCGGGATGGCCTGGATGTACCGGAAACTGGTGGAAGCGAGCGAAGTGCCTGGCGTGACCAATGGGTGGCAAGCGGCTAAAGCGCTCAGTATGCGCCCGGAACAGGCGGAGTTGGCCATTCAATGCGCGAGGAAAATTCCCCGGGAGCGGCTGCTGGATGGCCTGCGCGCCCTGCAGGAGGCAGATAACCGCCTGAAGGGCGGCGTAAAGGACGTCCGAGCGATCATGGAATTTCTGGTGTGGCGATTGAGTGGCGAAATAAGTTATCAGTCATAAGTGGTAAGTTTTGAGTTTCAGAAAAGAGAAAACCGCAAGACCCAGGTTCAAAGAGCGAACCTGGGGCACCCACTCCATTCAAGAAAGTATTACTTGGCGGCTTGCGCCTTGAGAGCGTTGTAGGCAAGCGAGACGCGAGACTTGTAGCGGTTTCCGGTGTTCTCGTGAAGAACGCCCTTGGTGATGGCCGCATCGATGGCGGACAGCGTGGGCTGGAGAAGGTTCGAGGCGGCGGTCGCGTCGCCCGCAGTAATCGCGGTGCGCAGGCGCTTAATTGCGGAACGAACGCGCGTGCGGTTGGCGCGGTTCACTTCGCCACGTTGACGAGATTGTGCCGCACGCTTTAATACGGACTTCTTCTTTTTCTTAACTTTGGTAGCCTGACCTTGGGCCATCTATCGCTCCTTATTCGTTTTGCTCAAACTATTAGTTTGAAGGGACTGAGTACGCTTTGTCAAACGAGCTAAAACCAACGCCGCGCGTTCCCTTGAACGCCAATCTGCCCAAAGTGGCCGCGCCGAACTGCGCCGCAGTCCCGGGGACGGTGTCCAGCGCGAAGCGCGATCAACTCTGCATGCTCATCAATTCGCGCAATCCCATCATCACCGTCGAAACCAGCGAAGAGGTGCGTTTTTCCGCCCTGCTCGAAAGTGTTGCGGAACGCCTCATGATCCCGCTGTACACCTGGAGCGTGACCACGGGGCTGGCCAGAGCGGGTGGCGCGCCGCTGTACAATTCCGATCAGCCCGAACAGGTGCTGGCGAATATCGGCACCATTCAAGGCGATGCGATCTTCCTGCTGAAGGATTTTGCGCGCTACTGCGACAACGACCGCATCAGCCGGAAACTACGCGATCTGGCCGATGGCTTTCGCACCGCACGGCGTTCGATGGTACTCCTGGCGGCCTCCGTTACTCTTCCAGCGGAAGTGACCGCGGACGCCGTGGGGTTTCAATTGGGTCTGCCGTCGCCGGAAGAGTTGCTAAGTGGAGTGCGGTGTACGCTTGCCGAGTTGAGCGCTTCTCAGACCTTGCCGAACGCGCTCGATGCCGTTGGCATGGGCCAACTGGCCAAGAATCTCAGCGGACTTTCGGAGGAGGAGGCGCTGCGCGTTTTGCGCCAATCTGTTCTGGAACGCGGGAAAGTGGATGCGGCACTCCTTGATGATGTGATGGAAGCCAAGCGCCAGGCGCTGCATACCGAGGGCTTGCTGGAGGCCGTGAAGTGCGACGCCTCGTTCAACGACGTGGCCGGACTGCAGCACTTGCGCGAATGGATCGCCAAGCGCAAGAGTGCCTGGTCGCCGGAGGGACAGCGCTTCGGGCTTGTGCCACCAAAGGGAATCCTGATTACCGGCGTGCAGGGCTGCGGAAAGAGCCTGGCCGCGCGGGCCGTGGCGGGAGAGTGGGGCTACGACCTGGTGCGGCTCGATGCCGGGGCGCTCTACGACAAATTTGTCGGGGAGAGTGAAAAGCGATTGCGGAAAGCTCTGGAGCTGGCTCAGAAACTTTCGCCGGTGGTGTTGTGGATCGATGAGATCGAGAAGGCCTTCGCTTCGGCGGGGGCGAGCGGCGATGCCGATGCCGGGCTGTCACAGCGACTGCTGGCGACGCTCTTGACGTGGATGCAGGATCGTGAGAGCGGCGTGTTCCTAGCGGCCACGTCAAATAACATCACGGTTCTGCCGCCGGAGATGCTGCGCAAAGGACGCTTCGACGAGATTTTCTTTGTGGACTTGCCGAATACGCAGATTCGCGCCTTGTTATTCACCTTGCATCTGCGGAAACGCGGCCGGGACGCCGGCTCATTCGATGTCGGCAAGCTGGCTGAAGCCAGCGAGGGATTTTCTGGCGCGGAAATTGAGCAGGCCATCGCCTCGGGGCTGTACACGGCCTTCAGCCAGAAGCAGCAGCTTTCCACGGGAATTTTGCTGTCGGAGATCAAGGCCACACAGCCACTCAGCGTGACTCGCGCGGAGGAAATTGCCGCCATTCGCGACTGGGCAAAGAACCGCGCCGTTCCTGCGGACTAAGCTCGAATATTCAGCCGACACAGAAAAAACGGCCCGACGCCGAAGCTGCGCCAGGCCGTTATTCGTGTGCGGGCAGTTACTTTTTTTGGTCCAAAGAAAACGCGAAATCGAAGACCGTATCGCCTACGGGGACGCGGAAGGAAAGCTCACGCGCGTTGCCGTCGCGATCAAACCACATTACGCCAGCGGTGTTCTGGCCGGAGGGCAGGGAACCGGATTTCAACGCGAGTGCTTCCACGTCGACGGATGCCCCGCGGGCGAATGCGCCGGGATGCCCGGAAACGAGGGTCAATTGTGGGCTAAGGTAATCGCGTACAAGCGAAGCGCGGTGCTCCAACGGGCCGGCAGTCGGCGCTCCAGGGCTACGAGGCGCGACGGCACTGGGCGATGGAATAGCGTCGATGGAAGTCCACATGACCTGATGTGTCGGCGCGTGCGCCAGTTTCTCCGGGGCCGTGGGCAGCATCGCCTTTAGATTCGGTTGCAACTCGTCCATGGAGATCATGTTGGGCAACACATCGATGTTTGACCCGGTTTGATTCGCGATGGCCACATTCACCCGGAGCTTCCACCCGCTGTCCTGCAGCGACACTTGTACGGTGATGCCATTGGCGGTGATGGATTCCACGTGGCGGCCGTGGCTTAGGAAGTCCTCGCATCCGGGCGCACCGGCTTCCCAACGCGCCACGCCGTTGGCGGGCGCCATCTCCGCTGGGTGTGGCGTCTCCAACGGCGCCGGTGCCTCGGCTTCGCTTTGGGCTTCCAGATACATGCGCGCGACGTACCCTTCTTTCCCATCGCGGGTACGGATATGCGCTGTGTAACCTTCGTTGTCCGACAGGACTGCGACAGTTTCACCGCAGGCAAGGGAACCGGCGATCCGCAGCGGCAGCGCCTGTTCCTGATCGGCGGTGTAATCGATACTGGTCATGCCGGGGCATTTGACCACTGCGGTGGGACCAGCCATGGGCGCAACGGCCGGAGTTTTTTCCGAGCCAAAGATGGGCGAGCCCGCGAGCATCAAAGCGGAAGTAAAGATCAGATGTTTCGGCGAAACTAACATGGAACTTGCCTCCCTCAGAGCCTTCTAATTTTCAGAATTGCATCACGCCATGAACGTGATATTCGGATAGCAGAGAGTTTGCGTCCATAGTTCTTGGGTACCAGAGGCCAGGTAATTCGCGTGATACTGTCCTTCGCGGGGTTTGTGAGAGAAAAAGTACAGGTCTATGAATAGATGAAGTGAGATGGCAGGAAGCGCTCTCTGGGAAATCTTGATGTTGTCGCGGCTTCAATTACGAATGTCATCAGAGTGTAACTTGACCCCCACGCAGGGGTGCGCTAGGTTGAAAGGAGTTTCTCCGTATTCGGGCTGAGCAACAGCCGGAACGATTCAGGAGGAAAACCCCATCGGCCACTCCTTTCGGGCAGCAGCGCAACCTGCGAATTGGATGAAACGCACCATTCACATCTCCGGAAAGCTCGAACCCTTCTTCGGAACCCTGGACGAAAATATACGATTGCTGGAAGACAGCCTGCAGGTGCGCACGCACTTGAACGATACGCGCCTGACGATTGAAGGGGCGCAGGAATCCGTGGACCAGGCCGTGCGGATTGTCGAGGAGTACAACCACCTGACGCGCCATGGCCGGGAGCTAGGCAGCGCGGAAGTAAAGTCGCTGATGCGCGTGGCCACGGAGGAGCCGCACGCTTCACCGCGCGGCATGTTCGAGCATGGGCGCACGCGTTCCTTTGGGAAGAAAACCGTGACGCCGAAAAATGCCAGCCAGCGCCGCTACATGGAAGAGATCGAGAGCCACGACATGACGTTTGGCATCGGCCCGGGCGGAACGGGGAAGACTTACCTTGCCGTGGCCATGGCCGTGAGCGCGCTGCTGACGAAGCTGGTGAACCGCATCATCCTGGCGCGGCCGGCGGTGGAAGCCGGCGAGCGCTTGGGGTTCCTCCCCGGCACGCTGCAGCAAAAGATCGATCCGTACATGCGGCCGCTCTACGACGCGCTCTACGACATGCTGGACGCCGACAAGCTCGAGCGCTTTCTGGAGAAAGGCATTATCGAGGTGGCGCCGCTGGCGTTCATGCGCGGGCGCACGCTGAACGATTCCTTCGTCATTCTGGACGAGGCGCAAAATACCACCAGCGAGCAGATGAAGATGTTCCTGACGCGCCTGGGATTCAATTCCAAGGCGGTCATCACCGGCGATGTGACGCAAATCGACCTGCCCGCCGGGAAAAAATCGGGCCTCGTCGAGGCAATGGAAATTTGCGGGCGCATTCCCGGAATCAGCGTGATCCAGTTTGGAGAGAAGGATGTGGTGCGGCATAACCTGGTGCAGCAAATTATCCGCGCGTACGAGGAACACGACATGACGCATCCGCAGCGAGGCGGGAACGGCCAGGGCCATGCCAAGGAATCACCGGCTCCGGAGAAACCCCACAATTAGTATGAAATCCTACCCTGCAGAGGGATTCATCCCGCAAAGAACGCGGGATGGAGAAGAGGTCCTCACTTCGCGGACTCCTTTCGGAATGACGGATTTTGGGGGGAGGGTAGGGTAAAGTGTGTCTCGTGGGAAATGCCGCGTAATGCATCCAAATTCCAGCGAGAGTCTTCTGCGATTGAAAATCGCCAGGGCGCGGTGCGGCTGCAGCGGGCGCTACTACAGCGCTTCTTGGTGCGTGTGAACCGGGAGCTTGGCCTGAAACACGACTCCAGTGCTATCCGCTTCGTGACCGACGCGGAAATGGCGAGGCTGAACCGTAACTTTCGCAAGAAAGCTGGGACCACGGACGTACTTTCGTTCCCGGCGGAAGTGCGCACCCGCCCCGTGGAGCTGCGGCGCCGAGTCAAATCTTTACGCGGTGCATTTCTTGGAGACATCGCAATCTCCCCCACCGTGGCACGGCGCAATGCGAAAAGGTACGGCCGGACACTGACCGAAGAAATGTGCATCCTGATGCTGCATGGCGTTTTGCACCTTCTGGGATATGATCACGATACCGATCGCGGCGAAATGGAACGAGTGGAAGCGGTGCTGCGCCGCCGGTTGAGGCTCTGTTGATGTTGCTTTGGACCTACGTCGGCAGCGTGCTGGTTCTGGGGCTGGGCCTGCCGATCTTTTCTTACCTTGCGCTGATCTACCGTGAACTCGGACGCATGACCACGGGCCGCGTCCACGAACACCTGGACATTTTTGAGGCGGAAATTGAGCCGAAGCTGCAGATCAACCGGAGGAGCGGCGGGCGCACGTTTCGCATCCTGGGCCATTTCTGGCTGGCGTTTGTGGTGCTGGAGACCACCCGCGGAGTAGTGTACCTGGTGCCGAATCGCTGGGAAGCCGGGCTGCAATTCCTGGTCTTCCTCAGCCTCGAGGTTGTCATCGCCATGCACTTCATCCCGGACATGCTGCTCTACCGCACTACGGGCCGCTGGCTACTTCCCCTGCTGCCGGTGATCCGCGCGGCCATGTGGCTGGTGTGGCCGATCCGCGTTTTCCTCGAGGGCGCGGAATCCGTGGCGCGCATTTCGGAGCAAGAAGTGGAGCGCACCGAGGAGCAACGCACCGAAGAGGGCATTGAAGCGCTGGTTGAAGCAGCGGAAGAGGAAGGCATCATTGAGGCGGACCAGGCAGACTTAATCGAACAGGTGGTGGAATTCAGCGACAAGCGGGTACGCGAAGTGATGACGCCGCGGCCGGATATCGTGGCCCTTCAGGCAGACGCTTCCTTGGAGGAGATGCACGCGAAGTATGTGGAAACAAAATTTGCGAAGATGCCGGTCTACGAGAAGTCCTTAGACGATATCTTCGGAATAGTGCATACCCAGGACCTTTTGCAGATTGCGGATGCCGACCTCCCGAAACGTAAAGTGCGCGAACTGATCAAGCCCATCCTCTTCGTTCCGGAAACCAAGGTTGGTTCCGATCTTCTCAAGGAGATGCGGCAGAAGGGGCAGTCGATGGTAGTGGTGATCGATGAGCACGGCTCCGTAGCGGGCATCGCCACTGTGGAAGACCTGGTTGAAGAAATTGTGGGCGAAAGCGGCGAAGACCAGAAGCAGCCCGCGCCGGACGCAGTGCGCGAACCGGATGGGAGCCTGGTTCTGCGGGGCAGTATGTCCATTTCCGATGTGGAGAAGCTTTTGGCCGTTCAATTTGGCGAACATTCGGACGAGACCGTGACCACGATTGCTGGACTGCTCAGCCACGCGCTCAGCAAAGTCCCCGCACCCGCCGACAAGATTGACCTGAAGGGCTACCGTTTTGAGGTACTGGAAGCGAATCAACGCAAAGTGTTGCGCCTGCGCGCGCGCCGCCTCGCTGCTGCCAGTTCTCACGCGCCTCATTAAGGCAGATTTCTCAGGGGAGACAATTTTTCCGCCAGTCACATACTGCAGCACGCTGTCATCCTGAGGAGCGCGCTAATTGCGCGCCGAAGGATCTCAATGGATGCGCCATGCGAGCTTCTAAGGTTGAGATCCTTCGACGATCTCCGGTTTCTGGAGTCCGGTGGACTCCACCGGAGTCCTGACACCGGACCTTGTCGGATCGTCTCAGGATGACAATGCTTTGTGGAGTTTGGTCAAGGATGATTTGTGACTCGTGAGAATATGCGGCTGACCGGCATATCGATGGTTGCGAGGTGCGAAGCATGATTTTGTTCGCGAAAAGAATGGTACGCGCTCTTGCTTGTTCGGTCCTTAGCTTATGCACTTGTTTTGTCCTAGATGCGCAGGAAGCGGCGAAGAAGACCACCGGCGACGTTGATATGACCTGGGGAGTGAAGATCCCGTTGCGCGATGGTGTGCGACTGAACGCGACCGTGTATCAGCCACACAACCAGAAAGAACCACTGCCGGTGATTTTCACACTTACGCCGTACATCGGTGACTCCTACACGGACCGCGCGATGTATTTTGCCAGCCATGGCTACGTCTATGCTCTCGTGGATGTGCGCGGCCGCGGCAACTCCGAGGGCGACTTCGAGCCGTTTGCCAATGAAGGGCGCGATGGCTACGACGTCACCGAATGGTTCGCCAAACAATCCTATTGCAACGGCAAGGTGGCCATGTGGGGTGGGTCTTACGCAGGATTTGATCAGTGGACAGTGGCGAAGGAATTTCCCCCGCATCTCGCCACGATTGTTCCCGCCGCGGCGGCGCATCCCGGCGTGGATTTCCCATATCAATACAACATTTTCTATCCCTACGACATGCAGTGGCTGACGTTCACGAGCGGCCATACCGGGAATGAAAAAACATTCGGAAATGATGTTTATTGGACGGCAAGGTCACGCGAATTGTACAAAGCGCACAGCGCCTTCGGTGACTTCGACAAGCTGGTTGGGAATCCTTCGCCTATTTTTCAAAAGTGGCTGCAGCACCCGACGCCCGATGCCTACTACGACGGCATGGTGCCCAGCCCCGAACAGTACAAGAAACTTAGCCTGCCCATTCTGACCATCACTGGTCATTACGATGACGATCAGCCCGGCGCCCTGACCTTCTACAAACGGCACATGGAATATGGGTCCGCCGCGGCGAAGGCGAATCATTACCTCATCATCGGTCCCTGGGATCATGCGGGCACGCGCACGCCAAAGCGCGAAATGGGCGGCCTGAAATTTGCCGAAGGCAGCGCGCTCGATCTGAACAAGCTGCACGACGAATGGTATGCCTGGACCATGAAGGCCGGTCCCAAGCCGGAGTTTCTAAAAAAGCGCGTGGCCTATTATGTGATGGGCGCTGAAGTGTGGAAGTACGCCGATAGTTTGGAAAGCATCGCCAATGGCGCGCTCACGCTTTATCTATTGTCGAATGGCGTGGCTTCAGATGTCTTCCATTCAGGAACCTTGCTCGCCGGGAAGGCGAATTCCTCCACGCCGGATTCCTGGACGTACGATCCGCTCGACAACCGTCTCGGCGAGGCGGAGCCGGAAGAGAATCCCTCGTATTTGACGAGCCAGGCGGGCGTCATCAATTTGTTCGGCCAGGGCTTGATTTTCCACGGCGATCCATTCCCGGCGGCAGTGGAGATCACTGGTTTTCCCAAGCTGACCGTGTGGCTCACGATGGATGTGCCGGACACGGACCTGGGCGTCGAGTTGCACGAGATTTTGTCTGACGGAGATTCAATCAAGCTCAGCAGTGCAACCATGCGGGCGCGCTACCGGGATTCATTGCGGCAGGAAAAGCCCGTGCCTCCCGGTAAAGCAGAGAAATATGTGTTCGATAATTTCACGTTTTTCTCCCGGCAGGTGGCCAAGGGCAGCCGGCTACGCCTCGTGATTGGCAGCGTGAATTCACCTTCGGTCGAAAAGAACTACAATAGTGGCGGCGTGGTGGCGAAAGAGACCGACAAGGACGCCCGGACCGCGCACATTCAGTTGTTGCACGATGCCGAGCACCCCAGTGCCTTGGAACTCCCCATCGTGAAATGAGAGGAAGCTTGGCAGCTAGACAAGACGCAGACCAGAAAACGAGGAGACGCGCGGGGTTTGTGGCCATCATCGGCCGGCCGAACGCGGGGAAATCGACGTTGCTGAACCGGTTCGTGGGGCAAAAGGTGGCGATAGTCACCTCGAAGCCGCAGACAACGCGTAACCGGATTCAGGGCATCGTTACACGGCCGGACGGGCAGATCGTGTTCGTGGATACGCCGGGATTGCACGAAGCGAATACGGCGCTGAACCGCCAGATGATGCGCGAGGTGGCCGCGGCGCTCGAGGGGATCGACGTGTTGCTGATGATGGTGGATGCCAGCCGAACGCTGCCGCATGCCGATTCGCTGCTGCTCGAGAAGGGCGAGCGCTTTGCCGGAAAGGCGATCCTGGCTCTCAACAAGATTGACCGCGTGCCCAAGCCCAAGCTCCTTCCGTTGCTAGATTCGTTTGCCAAGGCCTTTCCGTTTGCGGCGCTCGTCCCGATTTCGGCGCTCAAGGGCGAGGGCTGCGATGAGCTTCTTCAGGAAATTCTGAGGAACCTGCCGGAAGGGGAGTACTTTTTCCCCGAAGATCAAATCACGGACCAACCCGAGCGCTTCCTGGTGGGTGAAATCATCCGGGAAAAAGCCATCGACTTGACCTACCACGAAGTGCCCCACGCCCTGGCCGTAGTCATCGATCAGTTCGAGGAATCTCCGACCATGCTACGGATTCATGCCACGCTGCACGTGGAGCGCGATTCACAGAAGAAGATTCTCATCGGCCATAAAGGCGAAATGCTGAAGAAAATCGGCACCGCGGCGCGGAAGGAACTGGAAAAGCTGCTGGGCACAAAGGTGTTTCTGGCGACATTCGTGAAAGTGGTTGCGGACTGGCGAGAGAACCCTCAGAAAGTGCGAGAATTGGACTGGCACGCGCAGTTGGAAACCCTAGCCGAACATCAAGCGGCGAAAAAACAAGAGGGATAACCTACTCCGGGGCGGCGATGCCCAGCGATTTCATTTTGCGGTAGAGGTGAGAGCGTTCCAGGCCCAGTGCAGACGCGGTTTGCGTCATATTCCAGCGGTGCTCCTGCAATTTCCTCAAAATGAACTCGCGCTCATACGCGCTACGGGCTTCGTGTAGCGTCGAGTAGGGATGTTGCGGACTTTCGGCCACGCCGCGGAACAGCTCCGGCGGCAGGTGGTGCGGTTCAATCCGCGCTTGCGGGCAGACGATGACCAGACGCTCGACCAGATTTTTGAGCTCGCGAACGTTTCCAGGCCAGGGATAGCGCATTAGGATTTCCAGCGCCCCATCGCTCAGCTCGCGCGTCTTCTTTCCGTATTCCGCGCTGAACTCGTTCAAGAAAAAACGCGCCAGCACGGTGATGTCCTCCTTGCGGTCACGGAGAGGGGGAACGTGGAAAGGAATGACGTTCAGCCGGTAGAAGAGATCCTGGCGGAAGGCGCCGCGGGCGATCTCCTGTTCCAAATTTTTATTAGTGGCGGCGATGACGCGCACGTCCACGCGCAATGTCTGGTTCGAGCCAATGGGTTCGATGCGCTGCTCTTCGAGGACGCGGAGGACTTTGGACTGCGTGCGGTGGCTCATGTCGCCGACTTCGTCAAGGAACAGCGTGCCGCCATCGGCTTTCTGGAATTTGCCGGTCTTATCGTCCGTGGCGCCGCTGAAGCTGCCCTTGACGTGCCCGAACAGCTCGGATTCGATCAACTCCTCGGGAATGGCGGCGCAACTGACTTCCACGAAGGGGCCCTTGTTGCGCAGGCTGTTGGCATGAAGCGCCCGCGCAACGAGTTCCTTCCCGGTGCCGCTTTCGCCATAAATCAGGACGCGGCCGTTCGTCGGCGCGGTCACGGCAATCTGCTGCCTCAGCGCCTTCATCGGCACGCTCTCGCCGATTACCTGATAGCGATGCACCAGCTCGCTGCGCAAGGTCTGGTTTTCTTCCTGCAGCCGGCGCTGTTGCAAGGCGTTGCGCACCAGCACAATCACTTTTTCAAGCGACAGGGGCTTCTCGATGAAATCGAAGGCTCCCAGCTTGGTGGCGCGCACCGCGGTTTCAATGTTGCCGTGGCCGGAAATCATGATGACCGCCGGCGCGTGCGGAAGATCTTGGATGCGCTTGAGAGCTTCCATCCCATCGATGCCGGGCAGCCAGATGTCCAGCAATATGACTTGGAAATCTCCCTTGGCGATGAGCGCGAGCGCTTCTTCGGCGGAAGCGACAGCGTCCACGGAGTGACGCTCGTCCCGCAAGATGGAGGCCAGAGACTCGCGGATACCCGCTTCGTCATCGACGATCAGGATTTTAGGGTGAAAGGTCATCGATCGCTGTCTGCTCCCGAGCGCTCGGTTCCGGCAGCGGCCGATAACTCCGCAACGGGCAACTCAATCAAAAAACGAGATCCGACGGGCCGGTTGTCCTCGACGCGCAGCGAGCCGCCATGTTCAGAGATGATGCGGGCGGCGATGGCCAGTCCCAGGCCAGTGCCTCGGTCCTTGGTGGAAAAGTGCGGCAAAAAAAGTTTGTCCTTGTCCTCGGGGGATATGCCGTGCCCGGTATCGGCAACGGCAATCTCAATCGTATCGGATTCCGGACGCAAATGCGTAGCGACGGTGATTTCGCGAACAGTGGAGTCTTCGAGCGCTTCGGCGGCATTGTCAATCAGGTTGATGATGACGCTGCGAAGCAGCGGCCCGTCCGCGCGGATAGCGGGCAGGTTTTCTTCCAGCAAGGTTTTCAGTTGGATGCCATCCAGGCGGCCGGAGAAAACTTCCAAAGCTTCGTGAACCATGGTGTTTGCGTCCGTTGGTTGCAATTTGGCGGTAGGGAAGCGCACGAACTGGGAAAACTCGTTGACCA
>Ga0187803_10000397_pt1 | contig 17579 bp, 12 predicted proteins | sample NC_wetland_sal_i_2_FD_132425 | JGI IMG/M metagenome (GOLD analysis project Ga0187803, IMG submission 132425) | Wetland sediment microbial communities from Neuse River Estuary, North Carolina, USA - Control_3 | ecosystem: Environmental > Aquatic > Freshwater > Wetlands > Sediment | place: USA...
ACTCGTGTTCGAGGCCCGATATCCACGCCGATTCGGTTGGCGGGAATTTCGCGGCTATTCACGATTTCCGCGGCGGCTGACGCGTCCACTTTCTCGGCCACCACATGGTCCACGGGCAACTGCAGCTTGATGGTCCGCCGCTCGGCAAACTCCAGAAGCTCCCGCGCCAAATCCAGCTTGTCGTCTTCCACCAGCGACCCGCCGACCCCCACGCCCTGCGACTTCAGGAACGTGTAGGCCATCGCGCCGCCAATCAGCACGCTGTCAGCGTACTTCATGAGAGCCTGAAGAAGTTCGATTTTGTCCGAAACCTTCGCGCCGCCAATCACGGCTGTATACGGCCGCTCGGGATTACCCACCGCCTTGCCGAGGTATTCGAGCTCCTTCTCCATCAAGAGCCCGGCCACCGCAGGCGATAGGAACTGCGTGATGCCGGCAGTCGAGGCGTGGGCGCGATGGGCAGAACCGAACGCGTCATTCACATAGACTTCGGCCAAACCGGCGAGGCGTTTGGAAAACTCCGGGTCGTTCTTCTCCTCTTCCGGATGAAACCTCAGATTCTCCAGCAATAGGATCTCGCCGTCGTTCAGTGCCGCCGCGGCCTTTTCCGCCTCTGGGCCCACGCAGTCGGAAGCAAACGCAACCGGCTTGCCCAAGAGTTCCGCGAGCCGCGTGGCAGCGGGCTTCAGGCTCATTTTCGGATTGGGTTTGCCCTTCGGCCGCCCAAGGTGCGAGGCGAGAATCAGCCGCGCACCCCGCGCAAGGGCGTATTGAAACGTCGGCAGACAGGCGCGAATACGAGTGTCGTTGGTGATCTCGCCCTTGTCGTTCAAAGGAACGTTGAAATCCACACGAATGAACACGCGTTTACTTTTCAGATCGATGTCGCGAATAGTGAGTTTAGGCATAAAGACGTCCGTGGTTCCTAGTCAGGGGTCCGTTGCAAGTAGTCATTGGAGAAAAGTCCCAGTCGGGAGCGGCTGCGAGGCCAGCCAGGATCATGGGCAGCGGCTTCAACTCGCGCCGCAATGGGTCGAGCGCGAGCCCAAGTGCCTCGAGAGTGAAGGCTCCCAGCAGCTTGCTGTCTCCCGTTTCGCCAAAGATCACATCTGCCCCGCCCACCTGCTCGCCATGCCTGAACAGGGCGATGCCTTTTTTCCTGACGATTTTTGAACCGTCGGCGAGACGGAACTCCTGCTGCGCTATCGGCCGGATTCCAAGCTTCTCGAGCATTGGCGTGGGCACGACCGAGTAGATTGCAGCGGAATCAATCAAGAATTCCACCCTCTCGGTGATATCGGGCTTCGCGGGATTTCCGACTTCAAGTTCCAGAACCGTCAAGCCCATTGCGCATCCTCGGTAAGATTGGATTCATCCCGCGACTTCTTAGCTTTGCTTTCGTGGACCTCCGCTTAGTGGAGATTTCAGATTTCTTGCTCGCAACCTCCGTTCAGAAAAACGGCTTTGTTTCTCGATCTTTTAGCGATTCTAAAGGACATTCCAGCTTCGTTCCTTGTTTTTTGCGACAGGGGGGTATCCTCACAGCGGGCATTATGCCTGTAGTAAATTAGATGCATGGCTCAGCCGAGCTTTCCCTTGACCCGCCCGGGCAACCGCAACTCGGTTGGCGTCTGCTCTCTCGCCCCCACTTTTCGCGGCAGCAATTCCTCGGCTACAGGCTCTTTGCCACATAGTTGATCAGGTCTTTCACCCGGCACGAATACCCCCACTCATTGTCGTACCACGCGTTCACTTTCACGCATGTTCCGTCGATGACCTTGGTGAAGCCCGCATCGACGATGGCCGAATTGGGATTGCCGCGATAATCGACCGACACCAGTTCCTCCTCGGTGTAATCCAGAATGCCCTTGAGCGGTCCGTCCGCCGCTTTTTTCAGCGCGGCATGCAGCTCTTCGGTGTTGGTAGGTTTCTCAACAAACGCCACCAAATCCACCAGCGAAATGTTGGGTGTGGGAACGCGCATCGAGTAGCCATCCAGTTTCCCCTTAAGCTCCGGGATCACCAGACCCAAAGCCTTGGCTGCGCCGGTGGTGCTTGGAATGATGGAGAGCCCCGCCGCTCGCGCCCGCCGCAGATCCTTGTGGGGATAGTCCAGAATCCGCTGGTCGTTGGTGTAGGCGTGAATCGTGGTCATCGATCCGTTCTTGATCTTGAAATTCTCGTGTACCACCTTCGCCACCGGCGCCAGGCAGTTTGTCGTGCATGAAGCGTTCGAGATCACGTGATGTTTGGCCGGATTGTAGTTCTTCTCGTTCACACCCAACACCACGGTGATGTCTTCGTTTTTCGCCGGGGCGGAGATGATCACCTTCTTGACCGAACCCCTCAGGTGCTTCTTGGCGTCCTCGGCATTTGTAAAGAGGCCGGTAGACTCCACCACGATTTGCGCGCCCAGCGAAGACCAGTCGATGGCGGCAGGGTCCTTCACTTTGAAAACCCGGATCGACTTTCCATTCACTCTGACGCAATCCTCGCCGTACCCAACCTCGGCGGAAAGATTCCCCAGCACGGAATCGTATTTCAGCAAATGGGATAGCGTCTTGGGGTCGGTGACGTCATTCACCGCCACAAAGTCGATCTCCGGCGCCCCGAGCGAAGCGCGAAGAATGTTTCGCCCGATCCGTCCAAAACCGTTAATTCCGACTTTAACTGCCATAGAAGCGACCTCCGATGTTTGTGTTCTGAGATTTGGAGCTTCTTTATGTTAAGGGGAGCAGGAAGCCAAGTCAAACTCTGGCATCACGTGAGAGCGGTAGGGCCAAGCGGCGCTCGACCCGTGCAGTTGCTCGCCTTACCTTTCTGACGTTACCAACGCTGCGTTTCTCCCTTCAGTGACCTGGGTCACCGTCAAGCAGTGGCGAGTGACAAAGCCCAGGTAGCCTGCCCACTCACCACGGGCCCCCAGAGCCGCCCGTCACATCCGCCCTCGCATGCGCCAACTGCCGACAACTGGAGACGGACAACTGACGCTATTGACCCAATCCAAAATGTAAAATCCAAAATCTCAGTCCTACGTTTCGTGCATAATGTCGAACTCGTGGCCCATTCAATCTATCAAGTTTTGTCCGACTTCTTTGCCCGGTATGGATACTGGGCGATTTTTTTCGGAGTGATGCTGGAAAACGCCGGCGTGCCCGTACCTGGGGAGACCGTGCTGCTCTTCGCTGGATTTCTTGCCTATGAAGGAAAGATGCACGTGCCGCCCGCTATTCTGACTGGCATCGCGGGGGCCAGCCTCGGCGATACCGCGGGCTATTGTCTGGGGCGCTTCGGGGGCACAGCCTTCATCGAAAGATACCGCCGGCGCTTCGGTTTCTTGGCTCGCCACTACGGCCGGGCTCAGGCAATTTACCTCCGTCATGGCCAGTGGGCGGTCTTTGTGGCGCGCTTCGTCACAGGCCTTCGCATGTTTTCCGGGCTACTCGCCGGATCGTTTCGCATGCCCTATCCGCGCTTCCTCGCCTTTGACTTCACGGGCGCGGTCATTTGGGCAACAACAATTGTGAGCGTCGGATTCTTCTTCGGAAGCAACTGGGAAAGGCTCGTTCACTTTGTGAAAGAGTTTGACTTGGCGATTCTGGCTTGTGCCGTGGCGGGGTTGGCGGTCGCGTGGTTTGTCTCCCACCGCCGCAGGAAAACGCGTAACGCCACGCCAGCGCCATAGCGCCGTGGCGGCCGGTAGGGCCCGCTCGCTGCGGCGAACGTCGGCCGCGGCCGGGGCAAGCCCCGGCCCTACAGAATCGGGGCGACGAATCTCGCTTCACTTCGGGACTGCCAGCCAACTGTCTCGCAGTTGGTTCTCATCAGTCGTGGCCGTCCCGGTCTCCGCAATTGAATATTGGTCTTTGAACGGCGGGTCCAGCGTGACATTAAGCCTCTCCTGCCTCAGGTGCCGCTCGATTCTGAAAGGCACTTCGCTTCCGGGAGGGTACATCTTCAACCGGTCCCCGAGCGCTGTGGTTGCGAGTGAGAGTTCATCCACACTCAAGAGCAGGTCGTCGCGGCTGAGGCCAGCGCGCTCGGCGGCGCTTCCCGGGCGGACCGAAGTGATCCGCAGTCCGCGGTCTTCCAATTGCGTCGTGACTCCGATGGAAGGTGAGGCGCCCGGCGCAGCGCCGACCTTGAGCTCCAGTCCCGCCAATGCCAGTGTTTGGGCGTAGGGAAGTGGCTCCGTGCCGCGAACGTATTTCTCGAAAAATGCGGCGAAATCGGCGCCCGAAACCGCATTCATCGCCGCCAGCAGGTCGTTCTCCTCGTAGCCACGCCCCGGCCCGTAGTAGGTCGCTGCCGGCGACTCGTAGAAATAGTGATAGAGATATCGCATCACGTCGTCCAGCGATTTCTGCCCGTGCGTGCGGCCACGGATCTCCAGATCCAGGAGCATTCCCAGCAGCGCGCCTTTGGTGTAATAAGAGATGGTGGTGTTGGCAAAATTCGTCTCCTGCATTTGCGGAGAGCGGTCATAAAACCAGGCATGGAAGCTGGAGCTTTCCGCGGACATCAGGGAGTGGCCCGGCGCCATCTCCAGAGCTCGGACCTCGTCGGCCAGACGCTTCAAAAACTCCTGCCGGCTCCAGAAACCTGAACGCAAAAGGTGAATATAGGCGTAGTAGGTTGTGACGCCCTCCGCAAACCACAATGAAGACGTGTAGTTCTCCCGTGTGTAGTCAAACGGGCCGAGGGAGGCGGGGCGCAGGCGCTTCACATTCCAAACGTGAAAGAACTCGTGGGCGGCGGTCTCCAGGGCTTCGCGAATCGTGCTCTCCGCGAGCGATCCGGCGACGATGATCTGGGTGGAATTGAGATGCTCCATGCCATCGCCGGCCACGATGTCGGGCGCAAAATGGAAAATGAAAGTATAGGTGTCGAAATCCGGCGCAGGCATCAACTCCATTTCCGAGCGCACTACTGCTTTCAGCGCATCGACAAATTTCGCCTCCAGAGCGGCTTGAACTGCCGCTTGCTCTCCCTGGCGCGACTCTCCGGTGTAGTTGTGGATCGCCACGCGAAAAGTCTTGCCGTGGTCGTGAAATTCGTGCAAAGAACAACTGGCGCAAATTTCCAGCGGCGTATCGATCAATCGATCGTAGTTCGGCGCTTGAAACGATTGTTGGTCGGTCGTCGGAGAAAATCCACTGATCATTTTCCACGCCGGCTCTCCAGCCGGCGGCCTATCCACGGTCAAGGTCAGCGGGTCCTGCTTGTGCCCATCCACATACATGTAAATGGAAGCCCCGTTCAAATTGGCGTGCGTGGTGTCGAGCTGGGAGAATGACCCATTGAGGTCATTCGCGAAAACGCGGTAGTGAATTGCGACGGCTCCGCCGGAGTTCCGAGCGTCCACGTGCCAGGTCTGCTTATCAGGCTGCGTCCATTCGAGGGCGCGGCCTGAGGCATCCTGCGCCTGGAATTCCTGCACGTTCTTGGCGAAGTCGTAGATAGCGTACCGCCCGGGCGACCAGGCGGGCAGCAAAAAGTCGATGGACGGCGACGTAACGTGTGCCGCGTCGATTTCAACTTCCACCAGATGCGTGGCTGGGTGAGGAAAGCGGAGATGGTAATTCAGCTCGAGCGGCGCCTGGGCCGCGGCTGCGGCCGGGAAAGCAAGCGCAAGAATTGCCACGACAAGAGCCGGAATCCAGCGACGCCGGCTTGCCCAGCACGCTGAAGGTAATTGTCCGGAGCAGTCAGCCACGGTTCGACGCCTCGCGCCCATGCCGGACTTCAGAGATCGCCTTCCTTATTTCTACTTGCAACCGTTTTGGCTGCACCCCGCGATTATGAGCCCATATCTCGTCGATAGCTTTCCAGGGATTATATTTCCTTAGGGCCCTTCGAGAAACGATGGCCTCCAAACAAAGCTGGTTGATAGAACAGCCTCGTTCACGAGCCTCGCGGGCCATTTCCCTTCGGATTTCGGCAGGCATCCGGATCAGAACCCTGACAGCGCTTTCCCGCATCGGAATGACCTCTCCCGGATAATACCATACGGCCACGCCACCGCCCTTTCGTGCAGCCAGCGCAGACGGCGGAGGGACTACGAAGGATTACTTTTCTCTACTACCCTCCTCGGATTTCGTCGCTGGCCGCGCCGATTTTGTCGATGTTGTAGGGCCGACGCTTGCGTCGGCCTGGGCCGGGGCTAGCCCCGGCCCTACAGGGCGCATTTGGTTGCCGCGTTGCTGCGCTGCGAACTCCGTGATCTCCGTGCCCTCCGTGGTGAGACGTTCGGCAAAAGCTGTTGACAATCCGGCAGGATGATTCAAAATCCGTCCAGACGTTTTTTGTCATCAGGCGCAGCGCATGAGCCCACGCCGAGTCGATCCCGCCCGACAGGAGAGCCGCCGCGAAGCGCTCATCCGAGCCGGATACGCGGAGATACTCGACAAGGGAATCCAGGGTGTCACCATCGATTCCGTCGTGGCGCGGGCGAATTGGAGCAAAGGCGGCGCGCTCCATTATTTTCGAAGCAAGGAAGACCTGTTGTTTGCCATATTTGAATGGCTGCTGGCGCAGGTGAATCGGACGCTCGACGAGGTGGCCGAAGGCGATGCTTCGCCGCGCTCCAAGCTGGCCTCGGAGCTCGAAGTCCTCTTTCACAGCGCGGAAGTAAATCGAAAGCTCTACTTGATGCTGGTTGATTTGTTGTCCTTAGGCGCGCGGCGTCAGCGTTTCGGCTCATTGATCGCCGGCTTTTTTGAAAGGTGCCGGAAGCGCGACGCGGCCATCGTGGAGGATGGTATCAAGCAGCGCCAGTTCCGCCGCGTCAAGCCCGAGGACGCAGCCGTCACAATCCGTGCGCTTGTCGATGGCTACTGCCTCCAGTGGCTCGTCGGCCCGGCGAACTCGCCGATCGAAGCCTATCGCGACCGCTGCCGGGCAGTGCTGGGCGCATACTTGCTTCGCTGACCAGGGATCGTAGCGCCGGGCTTCAGCCCGACAGAGCATTTGTCGGCGTTACGACTGGGAAGCGGAAACCGGACCGTTGTCCATGGCTTGAAAACGGGATTCCACCCTTGATCCGATGAACTTCTCGACCCTCGTCGAAGCTATTTTCGCCGTTATCCTCGTGGTCGCGGTCCCGATACTCTCGTATCAGACAGCGCGCAGGCCCGAAATCAAACTACTGCCGCGAATTCGACTTTACTTGTCCGCTGCCATCTCCCAGTGGCTCCTGGCCATATTGGGCGTCGGCGTGGTGTGGGCCGGCGCGAGCGGCTTTCGAGCGTTGGGATTCCGTGCCCTGGGATTCCAGGATTTTTTCGCTTGGATGTTCGTGCTCGGGAGTGTGGTGCTGGCGCTTCTGGGCCTCTTGGTCTGGCTGGAGAACCGAGGCTGGTGGCCGCCAGAACCCGAACTCGTCTATGCGCTCATTCCCCGTACTCACGTTGAGAAGCTTTGGGCGGTTCTGATGATTGCGCCCACCGCCGCATTCTGCGAGGAATTTCTGTACCGAGGCTTTCTCCTCGCCGCTCTCTCACGGTGGTTTCATTCGTCTGCCTGGGGCTGCGCGCTATCGTCCATCGCTTTCGGCCTGGCGCATTTCTATCAGAACCTCAGCGGCATGGCTCGCGCCGCGCTACTGGGCGCTCTTCTCGCCGTTCCGGTGATTCGCCAGGGGACGATATACCCTTCCATGGCCGCGCATTTCCTGATTGACGCCGTGGCGCTGGTCTGGCTGGGACCGAGAATGATGAAAGATGATGGTCCGTTGTCCATCGCCAGTTGCCGGTAGCAGCGACGCTAAACAATTGGAGGTTCGAACTATGACAACATCACTCATTTCGCGGTCAATTGTCGCACTTCCAGGAATCTTGCTGCTCGGCTTGATGGCGCAGGCCGCGCAGTTCGGTGCCGAGCAGCCCGCCACGCCGCACGCCACCAATCGAGTCGTGGCGGTGCGCGCCGGACGCCTTATCGATGTCAGGTCGGGGACGGCGGCAACCAATCAAGTCATCCTCATTCGTGGCGACCGCATTGCCGAAGTTGGGCCGGCGGCGGAAGTCACGATTCCTTCCGGCGCTGACGTGATTGATCTCAGCCGGGCGACCGTGTTCCCGGGCTTGATTGACGCGCACGAGCACCTGTTTCTCACCGGCGAGTCTCACGGGCGCTACGACGAGCAACTATTGAAGGAAAGCTGGCAATTTCGAACCATCGAGGCGGTGGTGAATGCCAAGAAGGATCTCGATGCCGGATTCACCACCATGCGCGACCTCGAAACCGAAGGCGCCATGTACAGCGACGTGGATGTGAAGAAGGCCATCAACCAGGGCTTGATTCCCGGCCCTCGATTGCAGGTGGTGACCCGCGCGCTTTCCACGACGGGAGGGTATCCCCTCGAAGGCTACTCGCCCGAAGTCCCGGTGCCCTCCGGAGTGCAGATTGTCGACGGGCCAGAAGCCGCGCGGAAGGCGGTGCGCGAGCAAATTAAATACGGCGCCGATCTCATCAAGATTTACAGCACACATCGCTTCCGCTTCACGCCGGGAGGAAAAATGGATTCGATTCCGACCTTCACCTTGGCGGAAACCCAGGCCATCGTGGACGAAGCGCATCGCGAAGGAGTGAAAGTGGCCTGCCACGCTTATGGCGGCGAGGGCTTGCATAATTGCATCGATGCCGGCGCCGATTCCGTCGAGCACGGACTCGATCTGGATGACGCCGCGATTACGAAGATGATCGACAAGGGCATTTGGCTGGTACCGACCCTGTACGTTTATGAGTACGAGCCGGAAGAAGACCTGCTGGCGAGCGGCGGCAAGACCAGCCGAGCGCGGATCCATGAGGCTAGTTTTCGAAAGGCCCTGGCGCGTGGCGTGAAGATCGCTTTCGGCACCGACGCCGGACCTTTTCCCCACGGCACCCAGGCCAAGGAATTCGAATACATGACTCGCTTCGGCATGACCAACGCGCGGGCGCTGCGCGCGGCCACGCTCGATGCCGCGGAACTGATGGGTTGGAGCGATCGCATCGGAACGATTGAGAAAGGAAAATACGCGGACCTCGTCGCCGTCTCGGGAGATCCTCTGGCCGACATTACCGAACTCGAACGCGTGAAGTTTGTGATGAAGGGAGGGGAAGTGAAAAGGAATGACTTGAAATAGCGGAAATGACAAGTGGGAGTGGCACCACCTTTTTCTTTCAGCTCGCCACTAGCCCCTTTCCACTTTTTGTTTCACGATTTCGGCGCGTAATACCCATCGCGCGCTAGTAGCCGATACTTAATGGGCTTCCCCTTCTTGTCAGGAATGCGCAGCGGGTTACCCGAATCGTCAATCAATGCGACCTTCAGCTTGTGGTATCGCCCGTCCTTTGCGGCATTGGACGGAATGAAGCCCAGGCTGTATTGGGTGCGGAGCTGACCGCCTATTTGTTGGTAAATCTCCGGCAACTCGGCGTCGAAGCGAGGGTAATAAGCTTGGCCGCCAGAATACTGCGCGATGTAATTCAATTGGTTTCGCGCTTGATCCGCAGTGAAATCCATGCGGCCACCTATGCGCACGCTCAGCCACTCCAGAATACTTACGGGATAGATCGCCGTGTCCGAGGCCTTCGAAATCTTGAGCATTTCGGGATATGTCAACTTACTGAAAGTATCGATGCCGGTGCAGATTACTAGAATCGCTTTTCGCCCCTGGGCGTCCTTCATCCGATCGATCGTGAACGCGAGCGCGTCGTAGAGATTGGTCTCGCTGAAGCCTGGGATGCGAAGTTGGTCCAGCGCTCCCCGGACTTCAGACCGGTCTTGTGTGAAATCGCTCAGAATTTGCGGCTTCATGTCGAAGGAAACCACTGCCACCCAGTCCTTGGGCTGAATGAAATTCAAGAACGTATATGCATCTTGAAGCGCCTGGTAAAGAAACGCCCAGTACTTGTTGCTGAACTCGATGAGCAGGGTGACAGTCATGGGAGCTTCGCCGGTGCCAAAATTCGAAATCGACTGCTCCACGCCGTCGTCGAACACCTTGAAATTCTTCCGCCCTAGGCCGGAGATCGGATTTCCGTTGTTGTCCTTCACCATCACATCAAGGTTCACCAGGTTGGTCGAAGTCGAAAGTGTATAGATGTCGTTAGGATTGATTCGCTCAGGTTTCTTCTCTGCCGGAGCAGCCGAGGGCGCAGTTTTCTTGGGCGCGAGGACCGTCTCATCAACGTTCGGCTTCGGTCCGGACTGCTGTTGGTCGGACTGCGACTGCGCGAACCACGGTCCGTCCAAGGCGGCCGCGGTGATCATGCATCCCGCAGCAAAAATCACAATCCAAGAGATACTCGCGGATCGCTTTCTCATATCCCTGTTTTCCCCGCCTCTCTGGCTGTCTTTATGTATGATGACACTGGCGTGACATGCGGTCAATCGATGAATTAAAATTCCCGACTTTGGATTGATGTCACGGTGCCTTCATTCGTTGCTCACACGAGAGCGCAAAAAAAATGCGGAAGCCCCCCAGCTGAGCTCCGAAGAAAAATTATAGCGCGATTCATCAGATTTCTGGTCTGCGAGCTCCGCGGCACCGCAGTTGCCATCAGGAGAACACGTAAACGATTACAAATCATTCACCTGTAAGGAGATCGCTGATCGTAAATCCTGCGCTCTGTGGCCATCGAAAACCTAACTTGACAAGACTGTCGTTTTGGGTATACTTGCCTCGCACCAACAGATGTGACGCAAATCACTTGACTTGGGATCGCGCTCAAGATAACTTTACCTCCAGCACGGCTATTACTATATTGGCTTCTCTGGAGGAGAGCGATGAAGAGCTACGTATGGGCCTTTGTGTTGGCAGTAGCAGTTGTTTTGACGGCGGCAAGCTTAAAGAGCAGCGCGGCGGGAATTGGCGGTTCACCTGTGCCGCCAGGGGTTACTGGAATCGGGGGTTCACCGGTACCGCCAGGTTTGACAGCTATCGGAGGGTCGCCGGTGCCGCCAGGGCAAAGCGGAATCGGTGGCTCACCAGTCCCGCCGGGTCGAAATGGGATAGGCGGTTCGCCAGTCCCGCCAGGTGCGAAAGGGATCGGCGGCTCACCCGTTCCACCAGGCGTCAGCTAATCTGCATTCGCAGTCCTGAGTGACTCGTGGCAGACTGACGCAAGGTAGTGAGACATCGGGTCACTTATGATTGCTTTTCTATACGACACTGGGTTCTTTATCCTCGTTCAGGGGTTGGCGCTCGCCCTGCTAGTCTTTTCAGTGTACAGAGGGTCGTGGAAGCGCCTCAGCGCTCCGCTGGGCTATGTGTTTGGGCTTCTGCTCATCGACGGAGTAGGGCGGCGCTATGTCCTCCATCGGTACGGTCTAACTTCAGAGCAATACAGCTCGTTTTACTGGCTAACTGACGTGGCGTTGGCGCTGGGAGCCTTCCTGGTGGTGTGCGCTCTTTTCCACCGCGCTTGTGCCCACGATCGGAAGATGTGGCGGTTTGTTCGCCTCGTCATGGCCTGCGTGTTTATCTTGGTGTTGGGAATCTCATTATCTGCCCTGACCCGAAGTTCTGCTCACGTCGAAAACGCACACCTGCAAAAGGTGTTCTTTTTCGAATTTCAGCAGAACCTGTACTTCACATGCCTTGTGTTGAATACGCTTCTCTACATCATGATGCAGCAGTTCGAGCTTGCGGATCCGGAGCTGAATCTGCTGGTGTGTGGTATGGGCTTGCAATTCGCCGGCCCCGCGGCAAACTTCGCGCTCGCATCACTCACGCCCTGGCAGTATGCGAGCAAACTGTACGACCTGTTTGGTCCTCTCTGCACTCTGGGAATGTTGGCAGTTTGGTTCTACGCTGTGTCCAGAATTCCAAAGCCCGCTCCGGCACGCGCCCGCGGGAAATTGGTGCCGATTCTGGCGCGAAGCCGTTCAGCGGCTTGATTGAGGTTCAGCATGATTGTTGCTACTTTGATTTTCGTACTTTCGACGGCGCTATTCCTATTCTATCTGCAGGCTACCTGTCACAGGATCCTGCGAACAGAATTTGACCAAGAATACTTCCGGTCGATAGTGAATGCCAATCGGTTGGAGTTCCCGTCAATCCAGCAGGCCTTGGACGGATACGATGCGGCGACGGATTACGCTCGGTTCAGGATGACGCTTAAATGCGATTTCCTGGCGCTCACCTATTTACTTAAGAACGCCGGAAATGCCAAGCGCCGGTACACCCGCGAAGAAAAGCTACTTTTGCTTTACTTCCGGGCGGTCTACCTGGTGATGGTTGCCCTGCACGCGGTGGGCCTGGGAGAAAGAAAGGCCTTGGCGAACCTCGCGGCGATCTTGAAGTACTTCGCCAATATCGTCGGGCAGCGCGTGAATCTTGTTCGCTTCGGCAACCTTGCGCCTTCGAGCTACTTGATGAATCTGTGATTCGTCAGCAGCCTCGCCGCGCACGACGTCGTCCTGCCGCGAAATAGCCTCGTCTCGCGGTCGACTCTCAAGACCTATCTAACATCAGTCTTCAGATCATTCAGCGAAAAAGTTGAATCGGATGCCTGCCAGAAAGTTCAAACGCAGCGCGGGATAGCCGAACGATTCCTCATATCTCTGGTTCAGGAGGTTGTTGATCCGCCCGTAGACTTCCACTCCGCGCGGCAGCCGATAGGACAGTCCGGCATTCGCCACGGTGTAGCCTTTGTTCGTAAAGAGACACGGCAAACCCAAGGCACAAGCAAAAGTTCCATCGTTCGGCTCCAGATCCAGGACTCGACCGCGAAAGTAACCATTGCCATTCAGCGTGAAGCAGTTGTGCCGCCACGAGACATTGACGTACCCGGAGTTCCGGGGCCGCCGGATCAGCGGCTGGCCAACCTGAAACGGAGACAAAGCCACGCCCGCATTCCCCACCGCCAGAATCGAGGTCGCGAGCAGCGTATATCCGCCTTCAACTCGAATCGCACGTGCAGGCCGAAGCCGCGCAGAGATTTCCATTCCCTGCGCCCTCGAGTTTCCCAGATTAGCCGAGGTAAAGCTACTGAGGTTGGTGAGCGAACCACCCAGCACCACAATCTGATCTCGGAAGCGATTATAGAAATAAGTGGCATCGAAGACCGCTCGATCAGACAAGAGTCTCTGCTCGACGCCGACATCGAAACTCACACTCCTCTCGGGCTTCAGATTCGGATTATTGTTGTTAAAAGCAAGTTCAAAACCGTTGGGAGCTCGAATACCCGTGCCAAAGCTTCCGTGCAACCGGGTTGCGCCGAAGCGGTTTTGCCCCACCCCTTCTCGCGCGATGTAAGCCGCGGACATCCGCGGGCTCACTTGGACCACAGAACTGGCGGGCAGCGCGGGCCGGTTCACCGAAGAGTCGGGCGGCAGTTCGCGAGTACCAAGGTAATCGGCGCGCACGCCCGTATTCACAAACAGCCGCCGAGACGGACTCCAACGATTTTCGGCAAAATACGCGAGGCTCCGGCGCGGAAGAAGGAATGGGACTCCGGAACTCGCGATGTAGGTGTTCTTGATCTGCTCCCGATTGTACTCAAAGCCCGCAACCAGGAAATCCCGATTGGAAATGCTCAGCTCGCTTCGCGTATTCAGGACGCCGCGCAGATTGTTGGAAAAGGAATCGCCGAAAGGCGAAATGAAGTAATAACGGTTCCTGGCCACGTAGCCGGTGACCACCTGCTTGAATCTCGCCGAAAACTGTTCGGAGTAAGTTCCTTCATAGCTGAAGATGTTCTGCTTGTCGCGGGATTGCTCACCGACTTCCCGGTTGGTGGGGCCGCCCGGAAAAATCGGCGCGTCGTAAAGATGGTCCGGGTCCGAACCGAACGGGCCTGGGGCACCCGCGTCGTTAGCATCCCCGTATAAATGGAGATTCAGTTGTCGCCGCGGACTGCGCGAGAAGCCTAGACTGAAAAATGCGGACTGGTCTCGGTACGAGTCATTCCGGACCATGCCGCCGGAATCAAGACGCGCGAGATCGTAGGCCCAACCCACGCCGCGCGTAAGGCCGCTGCCACCGGTAGAGGCCCGCCAAGTGCCGAAGCTGCCGCCCTCCGCCAAGGCGGAAAAGTGCGGCGGCCCCTCACCTCGTTGGCTCACGACGTTGACTACACCGCTGACGGCGTTCGAGCCGTAGAGCGCGCTCTCTGGGCCGCGTGTCACCTCGATACGGTCGACGCCATCGACGGTGATCGGCGCGAAATCGAACTCACCGCCAAATTGGTTCACTTCGATCCCGTCTAAGAGAACCAGGTTGTAATTAGAGTTTCCGCCGCGAATGAACACTCCGGTGGCGCCGCCTCGGCGGCCGGTCTGATTGACGGCGACTCCCGGAACCTGCCGCAAGCTGTCGAGCACGGATTGCGCGCCGAGGTCCTGAATTTGGCTGCTGGTGAGAATGGTGATCGAAGAGCCGACTTCGGGGGCCAGCGCACCATCGAGTGAAGCAGAGACAACAACCTGTTCTTCCACCGCGCTCAGTTGCAGGTGCAAGTCCACCGCCCGCGTCTCACCCGCTTGAATCTTCACATCTGGCGACGATGTAGAGAGGCCGGGCGACTCAGCCACCACCGTGTAGGTGCCGGCCCTGAGACCCTCGAAGCTGTACTTTCCTTCAGAGTCAGTCTGGCGTTCGACAAGCAGCGCAGAAGGCGCCAGCAAACTGACGTGAGCCGCCGCCACAGCGCTTCCGCTCGGGTCAAACACAATTCCCTGAATCGTTGCCGCCCCTGCAACGGGCGCGATAAGCCCGATCCAAACCAGCATTGCGACTGCCGGGATCAATCTCGGGAGGGTTCGAGAAGCATCCAACTTCTCGCCTCTCGCTTCTCGCCTTTGGCTTTTGACTACCCGTCTTCTGCCTTGTGCTTTCTGCGTTCTGCTTCCTGGATTCATGTGGACTCCTTCCCGGTCTCGCGCCGGGCGTTGAGGTCGGAAGGAGTGAGGGAATTTTGGAAGAGCCGCAAAACAAAAAGCCCCCCAATTCCTCGCCTCGGAATCGGGAGGCAGCATCGCTTCCCCGGACTCTTTCCGCCGAAGAGTTAGGTCGTGTGCAAGTTCCTCAGGCAGGCTTCCTGGCTTTCGGGTCGTCGCTTTGTCCTCAGCCTTCCCATCCCGAGCTCTCGGGACAGTGGCCGTTCTTCGTCTCAGAGACTTCGAGGACTCCGCTCTCCGATTACAGTGGCGGGACCGCGGCCGATTCTCACAGCCTTTCCTTTTGTTCCCGATTCCGCAGGCACGGTATCGGGACCACCGCAGGAACTCGAGTTCAATTCTCAAAGAGCAAGTACGGAAACAAACCTAGCATTACGTCACAGGCTTGTCAATCGAACGCGTCCAGTCGGGGGAAGCATCCCCTGACTCTGCCGAGCAATTGATTGTCGTGGCCTCTACCACTGGACGCCAGGATAGAGGCTAGGTATACGAAGCGAGCGATAGACGAAGTGGTCGACGTCCATTTGCCAAACCGTCTGAGGCGGAGTGGTATGCGTCACCTCCAGGATGCGTGCCGCGGGCGGAGCCAGCGAAATCACTCCCATATCAAACATGACGTCGTCGTTCGGAAGCAACTGAATGCTGCCGAGAAAAGGAGTGAAGATCGGAGAGGCGTTATACTCCCAAAGCTCCGTTGATGTCTTTTGGGTTTCGTCTACTGAGTAGATCACGGCACGCGAATAACAGGGTGGTGCCACGGACTGACCACAAATGGTGCCGGACGAATCCAAAACGCGATTATTGCCATCGTCGTAGACGGCCATCTGGAAGACGCCGGCAGATTGCGGACTGATAATCAAGGGATAATGTTGGCCGTAGTGCCACTGCACGGGATTATCTCCAGTCAACGCCAAGTCGCCTTGGTACCCTGAAGTCCACAAGATGTTTCCGGTTCCGTTGCCGTCCTGGTAGTCAATCTTCACGACCCAGCTTTGGTTGCGCATCGAGAGAATCAGGTTTCCATCATCCGGGGTATACACGACAGCGTTTGAATGTGTCCAGTCTATCGGATCCAATACGATGCGATCCACATCCAAGTGGTCGACCGTATTCCAGATCCAAACCGGGTTCCAGTTTTGATCGAGGTCAATCAAAGCATCTGCGAAGATCGTGGCGAGGCCACCGGCTCGGTTCACGGACTCTAATAAGTTTACCAAAAGAATAACATGTCCATTGGGCAGGACAGCGAAATCGTGATGGAAATTATAGATTTGGAGGGCATACCCCACATTGGGCAGCAAGTTAGTCAAAGTGGGCACATCCAACTCGCGGACGGTGTTACCCGCCAAATCGAATTCTCTCAAGACGTTAAACTGGGTGGTTTGATTCAAGAATACGCACAAAAAGTGCCCGTTGTTTAGAAGCTTGCAAGGCTCAGGCTGGGTGGCAGGGGCATTCATGTTGTAATACCAGATGACGTTTCCCTGGAGATCGGTCACGACAGGCAGCACGGTGGTGTCAGTGGGAACAGCGGCCAGCGTATCGAGCTGCTGCACACCGGGCTGCGGTTGGCCGGTGCCGGACACCGTGACGGATAGGTTTGGAAGATTCAAGGAAGAAATATCGCCGGTAGTGAAGGTTTGATCGGGGCCGACGTATTCGGTCCCATCCTGGAAATCCGCGACCGCGCGCATATGGTAAGCGGTGGAGCCCTTCATGCCGGCTACCAGGATGGTCACCTGACCACCGCCGGAGGGAGTTGGTTGGGACCATGTCTGCTGAGCATAGGTCGTGTCTAATCCAAACTCGACCCGGACATTCGCATCTCGCGGCGAAGTCAGAGCGTAGTTGGCCACGAGGGGATGGCCTGTGGCCGACACTGTTCCCTCGGTGACTACCGTGAACTGGAGAGTTCCGCCGCTGCCTCCGCCCGGTGCGGGGTTGTTGACGCTGATCTGCAACACGGCGGAAGAAGAAAGTTGAGCCGCTGGAATCACAGCCGTGACTTGGGACGGGCTCAGAAAAGTGGTCGCGAGCGCTACTCCATTGGCGAAAACCGCAGTAACTGGATCGAAATTTGAACCCGACACTGTGATGGTCGTATCGCTGCTGCCTGTAGTCGCAGCAGCAGGCAAGACTGAAGTCACTTGAGGCTGAGGCCAGAGGATCTGGATGTTCACTGATGCGGACTGGACGCCCGCGGTGGCGGTGACGTTCACGGTGTTAGGCGAGGGGGGAACGGCTGGCGCGGTGTACAGGCCGGTGGTATCGATTGTCCCCACGGTGGCGTTGCCCCCTGGGATGCCGTTCACCGACCAACTGACCCCTTGATTGGTGCTCCCTGTAACCGTGGCGGTGAAAACCTGGGTCTGATTCACCGACAGCGATGTGCTTGAGGGAGTCACCGACACAACGATGCTCACCGTCAGGTTGGCTGAGCTGGATGTGCCTCCCCCGGGAGAGGGGGTCACTACTTGGACGGGATACGTGCCCGCACTCGCAAGCTGGGCCGCCGGCGCAACCGCCGTCAGTTGAGTCGCGGCCACCAAGGTTGTGGCGAGGGCTGCACTGCCCAACCTCACGCTGGATTGAGGAGTGAAGCCGGAACCCGTGATCGTCAGCACCGTATCGGAGCTGCCGGCGCTGAGGGAGGCCGGTGAAATCAATGAGATCACCGGCGCCGGGTTCA
>Ga0187803_10000398_pt1 | contig 17543 bp, 13 predicted proteins | sample NC_wetland_sal_i_2_FD_132425 | JGI IMG/M metagenome (GOLD analysis project Ga0187803, IMG submission 132425) | Wetland sediment microbial communities from Neuse River Estuary, North Carolina, USA - Control_3 | ecosystem: Environmental > Aquatic > Freshwater > Wetlands > Sediment | place: USA...
ATTTACAAGAATTACGACCCGCGCGCGCGGATCATCAAGAAGATCGCCTACGAAGTATTTGAACTGATGGGCAAGAATCCGCTGCTGGAAATTGCGCTGGAATGCGAGCGCATCGCGCTCGAGGATGAATACTTCGTGAAGCGCAAGCTGTACCCCAACGTGGACTTTTATACCGGGCTGATTTATCAGTCCATGGGCTTCCCGATGACGATGTTCCCGGTGCTGTTCGCGATTCCGCGGATGGCCGGGTGGATCGCGCAGTGGGAAGAGATGCTGCTGGATGCAGAACAGAAGATCGCGCGGCCGCGGCAGGTGTACCTGGGGTACGACACGCGTTCCTATGTGCCGCTCGAACAGCGGACATAGTCCACCGTGAAACCAGAAGGCCGGGGAAGCGGGCGGGGACTCTTCCCGATCGTTGGAACCTTGCACGTAAACACTTCGAGGCACTTGCGTGCGCAACTCAGGGGTTAAAACCCCTGAGGTCAAGCGGCTTTTCGGCACGGCTAAAGCCGTGCCCTCCTAGCAGTCGTCTATGAAAGGACCTCTAGAACCTTCCCTGGTGTGCAAGTTTGACCGTTAAATGCTTCCTGGTAACCTCTATGCATACGCCTGCAATCCTTGACGCTCGACATTCAAATTCAGCAAGGTATATTTGAGGGGAACGAGGTTCTATGGCCACAACTCCAAATTCTCCAAGTCACGCAAACCCTCGTCGTCGGAGCCAACGCGTCTTGATGCAGGTCGGAGTGCGCATCCGCGGGAACGATGCTCAAGGCAAACCGTTCGAGGAAGAAGCCGTGACGCTGGCCATCAATGCGCATGGCGCGTTGGTTCAATTGCAGGCGCGGTTGACCAGCGGCAGCAAGATCCTCATGAAGCACAAGCGCACCGAGGAGGAGCAGGAATGCAGCGTGGTGTTCCTTGGTCCGGTGCGGTCCGGGAAAGCGGAAGTTGGATTGGAGTTCTCGTTGCCCTGCCCGACTTTCTGGCGCGTAGCGTTTCCGCCGGAAGACTGGACCCCAAAACACCCGGAAGCGCGCACCGTGATTTCGACCAACACGCCCGCCCCAAAGAAGTAAGCCTAACGAAAAACTGATAGACTCCCGTGCCATGCGCTATCTGAATATTTGCATTTTGATCGTTGTGGCGGCGACCGGCCCGTGGTGGTCTGTGCAATCCACCGGCGTGGATGCCAACTTGCGAGGCGTGGCCGTTGTTGTGCGGCACGGCAGCACGATCATCTGGGCGACGGGATCAAAAGGAACCATTGTGCGGTCGAAGGACGGGGGGAACACGTGGGAACCGGCGCGGATTTCGGGAGCGGAGAATCTGGACTTCCGAGGAGTGCAAACGTTCGATGGCCAGACGGTGTACGTGATGTCCAGCGGCGAAGGGGAGCAATCGCGGATCTACCGGTCGACAGACGGGGGCGGCACTTGGGAAATGCAGTACAGCGACAAGCGCAAGTCGTTTTTTCTGGATGCGCTGGCCTGCTCCGATGGGAAACGCTGTTTTGCGCTGAGCGATCCGATGGACGGCAAGTTTCTGCTGCTGTCCACGACGGACGGGATGCACTGGAAGGAGATGCCCCAAGAGCACATGCCCCCGGCGCTTCCCCAAGAAGGGGCGTTTGCCGCGAGCAATTCCAGCCTGCTGCTGTACGGGAAATCGGAGATTTACTTTGCAACGGGGGGCCCGGCAGCGCGGGTGTTTCATTCGACGGATCTTGGCCAGAGTTGGACGTTGAGCGAGACACCAGTTCTGAGCGGGAAACCCTCACAAGGGATTTTTTCGATCGCGCGGGCGGGGGAGACGGTGGTGGTGGTCGGCGGCGACTACAGCGAGCCCAACCGGGTGGAAAAGACGGCCGCGTATTCGGCCGATGAGGGGAAAACGTGGCACCTGGCGGAGGGGATGCCGAAGGGTTATCGCTCTGGGGTGGACACATTCGATGCAGGATTCGTGGCGGTGGGACCGAATGGGGCGGAAACCAGCCGTGACGGGATCCAGTGGGTGGAAATCGGTTCGCCGAATCTGAATGCGGTCACCTTCATCAGCGGAAAAGGGTGGGGGGTAGGCGCGAAGGGAATGGCGGCGGAGTTTGTGGACCAGACGGAGTACACCAAGGAAAGCGCCGCCCCCTAACTTCAGAAATAGCCAGTTACAAGGCCGATTGATGCAATAGGGGTTTGCCAGCCCACATATCTCTTTAACCACAAAGTACCAGTAGGCTATTGCCAGAGACCCGCAGAGAACGGATTCTGACTGTAGTGCGGCAAAACCAGGTGGCCCGCTCAGCGGGTAAGTGTTGCCCATTTAGGACGGAGAAATGGCTACGATTGATCGGCAAGAACTTGATCGGCTGGAGAGACGGGGACTGCAACTGACCATTCTTTCCGCCGTGTTTGTCCTGGTCCTCGCGAGCGGTCTAGCGATTTTCATGTATCCCCTGGTCTTCGTGCATCCCGAGGGGAACAAGTGGACAATGCGGGTGGCCTTCTTTGGGTTCTGTGCGCTGACCCTGCTGTTTGTCGGTTATTTGTTCGACCGCCAGCGCACATTCCACAAGTTAAAGGGACAATTGCTGGCAGAACTGGAGCGGAATGTGGCGCTGCAGGTGCAGGCGAGCGCGGACGTATTGAAGTCCATGCCGGACCAGAATTACTTCTGGGACCGGCTGACCATGGAATTCCGCCGCGCGATGACGATGCAAAAGACGCTGTCGCTGATCGTGGCGAAGTCGAAGCCGGGCCCGCGTGCGTCGGTGAATGAACAGAACGCGGCACTGAGCGACGCCGCCAAGGCGATGTCGAAGAAACTGCGCCCGACCGATTCGATCTACCGGCTGTCCGACGATGTGTTTGGGATCGTGTTGCCGGAAACGGACACATTGAATGCGAAACGCATCGCCGTCCGCCTGCAAGAAGAGCTGCAGGGTGTTCGCGCGCGGTACGGTTCCACGTTTGAACTGGCCGCGCACAATTACCCCGAGCACGTGAAAAGCGCGCACGAACTGGAAGACATCGTGAAGTCGATGCTACCGGAAAAAACGGAGTGGGACGTTCCGGCGGAAGCACCCGCAGTTTAACCCGCGAAGAAATCCTGAAAAAGTTAACGGAGTGCCTGGCGTAGATCGTCGATGAGGTCCCGCGCGTCTTCGAGACCGATGGAAACGCGCACCGTACCGGGCTCAACTCCGGCGCGGCGCAATTCATCCTTGTTCATGTTGTAGTGCGAGCCATAAATGGGGAGAATGACGAGCGATTCGACGCCTCCCAAGCTGGCCGCAAGTAAAAAGAGCTTCACGCGATCGCAAAATTTTCTCGCCGCCGGCAAACCGCCCTTTAAATCAAAGGCAAGCATCGAGCCGAACCCGCGCATCTGTTTCTTGGCGAGCTGGTGATCGCGGTGGGATTTGAGTCCCGGATAATGCACGCGCGCGACTTTCGGATGCTTCTCCAGGAATTTCGCAACGCGCAACGCGGTCTCGCATTGACGCTCCAGCCGCACGCTCAGCGTCTTCATGCCACGCATCAAAAGAAACGCGACGTCCGGATCCATGCAACCGCCGAGACGAGAAACCATCTGGCGGACACGGGCGACACATTCGGCGTTGCCGGCCGCAACGCCACCGAGCAGGTCGGAATGGCCGGAAAGACCCTTGGTGACGCTGTGCACAACCAGATCGAATCCAAAGGGAATGGGATTCTGGAGAATGGGTGTGGCAAAGGTGTTATCGGCGATGCCGATGAGGCGATGCCTGCGCGCAAAGGCGCCCGCTTTCCGGAGATCGACGAGATAGAGCGTGGGATTTGTCGGCGTCTCCACATAGAGGCATTTAGTTCGTGGAGAAACTAACTTCTCAATTCCTTCCAGAGAAGATTCCACATGGTGTACCGTGATGTCAAACCGCGGGAAGATATCACGCATCAAGCGATAGGCTCCGCCATAAACCTGCGCAGTGGAGATCAATTCATCGCCCTTGCTGAGGACGCTGAGGAGGGAACTGGAAATTGCCGCCATGCCCGAGGAGGTAACGACGGCATCCTCTGCGCCTTCGAGGGCGGCGATTTTTCTTTCGGCCATGGCGAGGGTGGGATTGCCGTCGCGCGTGTACATGAACGCTTTGCTTTTTCCTTCGGCCCAGAGTTTTAGTTCCTCCGTGGAAGAGAGAGTGAAGGTGGAGGAGCGCACGATGGCGGAAGTCACCGGCGCGCCCACACCATGGCGCCGAGGTTCACCAGCGTGGATGGCGCGGGTTTGGGGACGATGTTGGGAAGATGGGGCTTTTTTCATGAGTGGGATTATTGGCCGAGCAGAGGGTGTGCGGCAACCGCCAAATTGGCGGCGGCGACGGTGCAAATAATTCACAGGCAGAAACGTATACAATCTTGATGAAGAAAACATTGCGTGAAGGAGCAAGCCTGCGCGGGTACGCGAGTAGAGCGAGAGGGCGGGAATGAACTGGGAATGGCTGAGAGCGGAAACTGCATCAGGATGGGCCGAGTATTTGTGGATGGTGCTTGGAGGCGTCTGGGTGGCGATGCGCTTTGGAATGAAGAAGGCTAAAAAGCGCGAGACGCTCGGTGAATTTGCGCAACATGCCATTCCGGTGGTGCTCGGCTTCTGGCTGTTGTTCGGCCAGCTGGACAATTGGGGCTGGCTGAAGTTCCGCTTGCTGCCGAATGTGCCAGCTGTGTGGACAGCGGGACTGCTGCTGACGGCGCTGGGAGTGGGCTTCAGCATCTGGGCGCGGGTGTCGCTGGGAAGTAACTGGAGCGGTGCGGTCACCTTGAAAGACGACCACGAGTTGATCCGGCAAGGCCCTTACCGCTGGATTCGACACCCGATTTACACGGGGATTCTGGTGGGCATGATGGGAACCGCGATGATTAAGGGACACTTGCGTGGCTGGCTGGGATTCGTCGTGGTGCTAGGGACGTTTTACTTCAAGGCGAGAAGAGAAGAGAGTTTTCTGCGAAAAGAATTCGGAGAAGGGTTTGAGGAACACACGCGCGACACAGGAATGTTCTTGCCGAAGTGGACATGAAACGGGCGAGATCGCGCTTGGTGGCAGCCCATACAACTCTCCTTGGTAATCGAAAAAAGACAGGTCGAGTGCAGCCGGAAAAGTTCTTGCCGCAACGAGCGTAAGCCAGTAGTGTGCGGAAGGCTGGAGCGGATGAGCGAGCAACCTTCCACTGCACTGACCAAAAATCAATGGCGCGGTTTTTTCGCCTCGTGGGGCGGATGGGCGCTGGACGGGATGGACTCCTACATCTTTGCGCTGGTGATGGTTCCTGCGCTCAAGGAACTTCTGCCGAAATCGGGACTGCGCAGCGACGTGGCCGGCGTGGGCTACTACGGGGGACTGCTGTTCGCACTTTTCCTGGTGGGCTGGGGCTGCGCGTTTTTGTGGGGCCCGATCGCCGATAAGTACGGGCGCGTGCGCACGCTGATGCTGACGATTCTCTGGTATTCATTGTTTACGTTTCTGTGTTGCCTCAGCACCGGAGTATGGCAGCTCGCGGCATTCCGTTTCCTGGCCGGCATTGGAATCGGCGGCGAATGGGCCATGGGCGGCACGTTTGTGGCGGAAGAGTGGCCGGAGGACCGGCGCAAGGTGGCGGCGGGTTGGATGCACACGGGATACTACGTAGGATTCTTCCTTGCTGGGATTGCCAATTATTTGGTCGGTGCGCATTACGGGTGGCGGGCGATGTTTGCGTTGGGCGGCTTGCCGGCGCTGCTGGTGAGCTTCATTCGTTATGGGGTGAAAGAACCGCAGCGGTGGGAGAGCAAGTTTCTGCAACTGCGGACATGGTCGATCGTGAGGCCGCTTGCGGTATTGTTCGCGCCGGAATTCCGGAAGCGAACCTTGCTGAACGCGACCTATGTGTTGATCTCAATCATAGGTCTTTGGGCAGGATCGGTGTACGTTCCGGCAGCGGTGACGGAACTGGCGGGGCGGCAGAGAATTGCAGGAATGCAGGTGACGCACCTGGTCTCCGAGGCCACGATGCTGCTCTCGTTCGCCACTATTTTAGGCTGCATCATTCTGCCGTTCATTGCGGAACGCGTTGGGCGGCGTGCCACGTTGGCGCTTTATTATGTTTGCATGATGTTATCGGTCGCGATTGGTTTTGGTTACATCTTCTACATGCCCACGCACGCGCTGAGATGGTTCTTTGTGTGCCTCTTTTTTCTGGGACTAAGCGGCGCCAATTTCGCCATGTACACGTTGTGGCTGCCGGAGCAGTACCCGACGGAATGCCGCGGGAGCGCGTTCGCATTCGCAACGTCTGTGGGTAGATTTTTTGGAGCAGGTTTTACGTTTCTGGTAGGTGCGGGCGTGGCGCACTTCCACACCATCGGGATTCCCGTGGCGCTGACTTCGATCGCATTTGGCGTGGGCTTACTGGTGCTGCCGTTCGGACACGAAACGACGGGGCAAACACTGCCGGCGTGAGCGGTGCTAGGAGAAGCGCGATCGCAGTAGCTTGTCACATAGAGACACCCGGGGCTTGCGGTGGTGACCTCAGAGGTTAAAACCCTTGAATTTCTGGGGCTTTTTGGCACGGCTGAAGCTGTGCCCTCCCAGAAGCTGTCAATGAGATGGCCTGGTGCCTGCCTCAATCGATGATGGCCTGGTAAGCGAGCTGGTGCACCTGGCGATCGAGCGGCAAATCTCCCGTGGGATGAAGCTGTCCCATGAAGATGACGATCATCTGCTCCTTGGGATCGATAGAAAATGCGGTGTAGAAGAACCCGCCCCAGTTGTAGGAGCCAGGCGTGCCCAATTCTGTGAGCGGGACCCTGTCTCCTTCAATGCCGAAGCCAAGGCCAAACGATTGGTCCGTGCCGATTTTCCCCAATTGATCGTGAGTCATGATTTCGACGGATTTGCGGCTAAGGAGGCGTACATTACCGAGCTTGCCGCCTTCGAGCATCATTTCGGAAAAGCGCGCGTAGTCTGCCGCAGTGGAATTGAGACCCGCGCCGCCAGAAAAAAGTTTCTTGGGACCACGGTAGGGATAGTCGGCGGAATAGGTGAAGGTTCCTTCCGTAATGGGAGAGTCCGGGAAGCGGTTCAGGCCATTGTCGGGATAATAGGTATAGGCGGTGGCGAGGCGATCGATTTTATTTTCCGGCGGGAAGAAGTAAGTGTCCTTCATGCCGAGGGGCTCGAAAATGCGCGTGCGCAGGAATTGGTCAAAGGGTATGCCGGAAACAACTTCGACGAGACGGCCGAGAACATCGACGCTGAGGCTGTATTCCCAGCGTTCCCCTGGATTAAAGAGAAGTGGAAGCTTGGCGAGACGGTCGACGCTGTCGCCGATCGTTCCGTCGTAGGGGAGCAGGCCGCTGGCGACATCTGCTTTCTGGTAGAGCGGACCAAGGTCGGCATTCCAGTTGTAAGTGAGACCGGAAGTGTGGCGCAAGAGATCTCGAATGGTGATTTCGTGAGTGGCGGGGATAGTGTAGGGCTCGCCGTTGGCGGGCTTCACGAGAACTTTTGGATTTTTGAATTCGGGAAGATATTTTGAGACAGGATCTTCGAGCAGGAAGTGGCCCTCTTCATAGAGCATCATCACGGCGACGGTGGTAATGGGCTTGCTCATGGAACAGATGCGGAAGATGGTGTCGGTGCGCATGGCTTTGGCGGCCTCGCGGTCCTGCATGCCCTGGGCTTTGAACCAGGCGACCTGGCCATGACGCATCACGAGGGTGACGGCGCCAGCGATGCGCTTGTCATCGATATCGCGCTGAACCTCTTTGCCAATGCGTTCGAGACGTTGGGAAGACAGGCCGACGGATTCGGGTTTGGTGGTGGGAAGATCCTGGGCGGAGGCAGAAATCGACAAAATCAGAATAAGGATGAATGTTGAAAGGCTCAGTCTTCGGATCATGGTTTGCTGAGGCTCCTTTCCGAATTGGGTTAGCATTCGGAAACAATTTGTTTGGGATGCTTATCAGGATTCTATCCCGAATTTGGAGAACAAAACGTGCTCGCGTGAGAGAAAATCGCCGGCCTCAGAAGGCGGTCCCTGCAAGGAAGAACGCAAGAACCCAGGTTCTAACACCGAACCTGGGGCACCCGGCAGAGAAAATTCTCGCCCCTTCCCGTTTAGTCCTTCCTGGACGTGCTGCCCAACGGATCGGTTCGCGGGGGCCCTATACTAATGCTCGAAGACTCGCCAGTGTTCCAAAGGCACGCGGTCACGGTCAGGAGGCGTGAAAGCAAAACTCCACTTCAGCGGAACGGACTGTGGTGGGAAACACTGGCGATCACTGCAGGTCTGAAACTCGAGCGATCCGGATGCACGGAACCTGGAGTCGGAATCCAAGCAGGACTTGCGAAACCGTTCCAATACGGCCGGACGGTTGTCTCTAACCATGGGGGTGATAATGAATTCGCGCGTGAGCCTGATCGTACCCGTATACTCGGGCAGCCTCCGGTCTGCAAAGGCCGGCTGCTCCCACTGCGGCTCCGGGTATTCCACGTCACCGATGATGGAACACTCCGATGAATCCATGCGCCAGGTGGTCCCGTGGTAGTCCCCACCGACTTGCGGGCCGTATACGTGCCACCCGGGCGGTATTTGCAATTCGACGCCAATCGTCAAGCGGCTGCCCAGGCTCGCGGAGGTGTCGCTGGCCGTAATCTCGAGATGAACGCTGCCAGCGTCCAGAGGCGACCGGGTCTGATCCGCGAACTGGCCCAAGGACCGATGCAGAATGCTGCCGGCAGTGAGGCGCAGCTCCTCGTGCTCCGAGACAAACCGCCAGCGCACCGTTCCGTCAGGACTGAGGATGAACACTGACGAATAAGCCAAGCCATACACCGGAACCTCGCCAGAAGAATCAACGTCGAGCTGGGCACCCCTGTGATACCGGCGGTCGGCGACGCCGTAAGCCCGAATCACAACCGATTCGTGATCAGACAGCAGGGGGAAGGCGATCCCTTTTCGCAAGGCGAAATCGTGCAGGGCCGCGCGGCTATCGTAACTGATTGCTGCCAGGCCTAGGCCTGCCCGCTTTAGCAGAGGAAGATCGCGCTGCAGCTCGCCGAGCTGCCCTTTACAGAACACTCACCAGTCGGCCGAGCGGAAGAAAACCAGAACCAGACCGTGCTGACCCATCAACGAGGCTAAGCTGCGCTTACGCCCCGACTGGTCGGGCAATTCAAAACCGGGGGCCTTTGCACCGGCCGAAATTCCCGTGCCCACAGCGTCCTGTATCCAGTCGGGGGCGGCTCCACACCCCAACCCACTCTGAAGGGCGGTTGCGAGAAACGCGCAGTTCAGGAGCGGAGACTTCTGTTGCTGGTCGGAGGAACTTGCCGGAGGCTCTGCTTTTGGCTCACTAGGAGGCGATGTGCTTTGCCCAAACACAAGGACACCCCAAAACAGCAACACTGCCATTGCGGGGCGCAAGGGGCATTTCATACCGAGGACCTCCGTGTTGGAACCCCGAGCAGGCAGCATTGTATACCAATCTGCAGGCACTTGCTGCGCCAGGAGGCTAGCTCTGCCTGTTGTAAGGCCTCCCCAATGAAATCCTCAGGTGCGGCCTAAGGGATCGGTTCGGGCCCAGGCGCTGGCGGGTGATTTGGCCAAGTATTTCCTGGAAGACACGGCGATACAGTTAGGCCGCGGGCCAAAACCTCAACGGGCAGCTCGCGCTAATCCATGACGAGCCCCCGGAGGCCATCGAGGCTCTTCAGGCGACCGCTCCTTACGAGTTGCGCTCACCAGGCTTGACCTTCAACTTTGCGAGGCTGTATCCCGTTTTTGTGCGCGGCGAAGCCTGTCTGCCCTTGCATCAGGACAAGCGGCGGCCCTACAAGAGTTACGCTTCTTCCTGGACGAGTGCTTCGCCGTGGGCGGCCTTGTGGGTCGCGATGACTTTTTCGGCCAGTTCGTTCGGAACGTAGTCGTAGTGTGAGAACTCCATGGAGTAGGAAGCGCGGCCCTGCGTCATGGAGGTTAGGTCGGTGGCATAGGAAAGCATTTCCGCAAGCGGCACGAGGGCTTTGACAATGACGTTGTGGCTGCGGGCTTCGCTGCCTTCGATCCGGCCGCGGCGGGAGCTGAGGTCACCCATCAAATCACCGGAGTACTGATCGGGAGCGAAAACCTCCACGCGCATGACAGGTTCGAGGAGAGCGGGGCGCGCCTGTTTCATGGCTTCCTTGAAGGCGAGAGAGCCGGCAATCTTGAACGCGATGTCCGAGGAATCGACATCGTGATATTTGCCGTCATAGAGGATGGCGCGGAAATCGGTCATGGGAAATCCGGCAAGGTAGCCGCGCGCGGCGGCTTCGCGGATGCCGCGTTCGACGGATGGAATCCAGTTCTTGGGAATGGAGCCGCCGAAAATGTCGTCGACAAATTCGATGCCCTTGTTGCGCTCGGTGGGCTCGAATTTGACGCGGCAAACGCCGAACTGGCCGTGGCCACCGGACTGTTTCTTGTGCTTGCCCTCGGCGTCGGCCTTGCCACGGATGGTTTCGCGGTAGGGGACTTTGGGAGGCTTAAGAGTGAGGTTGACGTTGTAGCGCTTCTGGAGCTTGGCGACAACGACTTCGACGTGTTGCTGGCCGTTTCCCGCAAGGAGAAATTCCTTGGTCTGGGGGTCGCGGGAGAAACGCAGCGCGGAATCTTCTTCCATGATTTTGTGTATGGCCACGCCAATTTTGTCTTCGTCCGCGCGCGTCTTTGGTTCCACTGCGAAAGTAATCGAGGGTTCCGGCAAAGTGGCCGGCAGGTAAAAAATGGGCGCGTTCTTGTCGCCGAGCGTGTCGCCGGTGGTGGTTTCCTTGAGCTTGGCGATGGCGCCGATGTCGCCGGAGTGTAGCTCCTGAATTTCCGTCAGTTGCTTGCCCTGGACGATCATGGTGTGCTGGAAGCGCTCGGGGAGATTGCGATTGAAATTCTGAAGTGTGGCGTCATTTTTGAGAACGCCGCTTTTCACCTTGAAGTAGTTGATTCGTCCGGCGAAGGGATCGGCCAGCGTCTTGAAGACGAAGACGGAGAGCGGCTGGGTGTCATCGTACTTGCGGTCGATGCGGTCGCCCTTACCGCCGGGCTCCTTGAAACCAACCTGCGCGTGCTCGTCGGGATGGGGAAAGACATCGGCGAGGAAGGTGAGCAGGCTGGCAGCGCCGACGTTGCGGGTGGAAGAGATCATGAGCACGGGCACGATTTTTTCCGTGACGATGGCTTTGCGGACCGCGGGGATGAGGTCCTGGATGGGAATGGTGCCCTCGCGGAAAAACTCTTCCATCATCTCGTCATCGCCTTCGGCGATCATTTCCACGAGCTTTTCGTGGGCTTCCGCCGCTTCATCCTTTAATGCGTCCGGAATATTTTCGATGGTGACTTTGCCATCGCCGTCGGGAGTGTAGAGATGGGCCTTCATGGAGACGAGATCGATAACGCCGCGGAAACCTTTTTCGCTGCCAATGGGCATCTGGAGAGCGACGACGTGCCGGCCGAAGAGCTCGGTGAGTGACTCCATGGAACGCTCGAAGCTGGAAAGCTCGCGGTCCATCCAGGTGAGGACGAAGGCGCGGGGGATATCGTATTCGGCGCAATAATCCCAGACTTTTTCCGTGGTGACCTGAGCGCCGACGTGAGCGTCAACGGTAATAAGGGCGGCGTCGGCGGCAACGAGAGCGGCTTTCGTTTCGGTGATGAAAGTGGAGTAGCCGGGGAGATCCAGGAAATTGATTTTGACGGTGTTGCCGGAACAGAGGGTGCAGGGCCACTCGGCGTGGGCAAGTCCGGTTTGGATGGAAATCTTACGGGCGATTTCTTCTTCGTCCCAGTCCGTGGTGGTGGTGCCTTCCGCAACTTTGCCAAAGCGCTGGGTGGCTCCGGCGGTAAAAAGTAACGACGACACCAGTTGCGTCTTGCCGGTGCCGCCGTGACCTACAATGCCAACGTTTCTGATGTCCTTGGTGGGATAGATTTTCATGACAGACCTCCGCGTCGGGGTGAGATACAAGGTCACCGGGCGATGGTCCGCCGACAAAAATCAGGCGCGGGCCCGCGCCTGGCGAAATTGTGAATTGAAGGAGAGCGCGGCCTACCTGGGTCCCGAGCAGCGGGGCGAAGGAGAATCGAAAAATCCCTGGTCCGCTCTTCTTAACGAGCCGATGCTAGCACACCGGCATGAGCGCGGCAATGACGCGGGGCGTTCAGGGCGAGGGTGGCGCCTGGAACGCAGCTTTGAGGGTGAGCCTGCTGGATTTTGGAAGCTCGAGAGTGCGTGCGTAATCGGGAAAACCAGGAGATTTCAGGAGAACGGTGTGAGAACCGGCCGGCAGTTTGAGAGTGGCGGGAGTGTTGCCGTGGAATTTACCGTCCACGAAAATTTCGGCGGCGTCAGGTTCGGAAGTAATGGTGATGGTGCCAAAGCCGTCTGGGGAAAAGGTTGAGGATTCAGACGCAACAGGAGAAGAGGGAGCGGAGGTTTCTTCGTAATCGGGTGGTGGTTCGGAGGAGCGAGCGGCTGTGGTGTTGGGGGCGTGTGCCAAGGCGGGATAGAAGCGGCGCAGGAGGGCTAGGAGATCGCTGGAACTGAGCGCGAAGCCGATGCCGGTGACATTTTTGCGGATGACTTTCAGGGTGTTGAGGCCGATCACCTCGCCGCGTACGTTGAGCAGCGGCCCGCCGGAATTTCCGGGGTTGATGGGCGCGTCGGTCTGGATCCACGTACCGGGACCGGCAGCAGGGAATTTGCCGACGGCGCTGACGATCCCCTTGGTGGCACTGAAGAGCATGGCGTCGCCCGGATTGCCGATGACGAGGACGGATTGCCCCTGGCGGACCAGCGAGGTATCCGCGAGCGCGAGATAAGGAAACACGAAATCCGGGGAAGGCGAGGCGGCTTTGACGAGAGCGATGTCGAGGTCAGGATCGATATAAACGACGTTGGCCTGCAAGTGCAGGCCGTTGGGGAGGATCGCGAGGAGACTGGAGTCGCCGCGAGCCACGTGGGCGTTGGTGGCAATGACTCCAGTTTCGGTGATGAAGAAACCGGAGCCGGAAGAATTGAGCGATTTGAGACAGACGACGGCGGGTTTGGCACGGAGCACGATTTCTTCGAGAGAGAGTTCAGGTTGGACCGCAACAGGCTGGGCGGTTGAGGCGGCAGAGACCTCGCCGGTAAATGTGTTGGCGATGGTGTCCAGGTCGACGTGAAAATGGTCGGATCTGAACAGCCAGTATTGGCCATGATTGCGGCCGTGGAGGTCAATCCAATCCATCGGACCTTCGGTCAGAGCGATCTCGTGGGTAATGAATCCGGCGAGGGAGATACGTGCGACCATAGGGTGTTCGAGACGCTGGCCGAATATGGTGCGCGCGCGGTGAAAATAGCCACCGGGAAAATTCTTCTCGAAGGGCGCGGTGCCGACGGGGACACCATCGAGCTCGACGGTGGCGCCGGGAGGATTGCTGGTGATTTTCAGCGACTGCGCCAAAGAAAGTGTTGGGAAGCAGAGAGGAACCGCAGCAAGGAGCAGAAGTGGAAAGAGAGCGAAAGGGAAACGACAAATAGAGAGGGAACGCATGAGGGTCTGCCTGATGGTAGTATACTAAACATTATAGACAAATAAAAGTAACCACATTAATGGGCTGCGGATCAGGTTGCAGGCGGCTTTGGGGTGTGGCCGGTACAACTTAGCACGGGCAGACGAGGACATTTCGCGAAGCGCGGATCCGATTGCGAGAGTTGGCAGAGAAGAAATTGCGAGCCTTTCGCGGAGGAGACGGGGCGGGCGTGGAGACAATTGGCGCAGAGACCGAATGCGGTAGGAACGTTTGCGGTTGTAGGTCCGGCGGACATGCGTGGTGTGGCGGCGAGTCAGTTGGGCTGGGGCGCGCCAGAGGGGGAATCGGCGGGCGGTGCGGGAGGCGCGGGAAGGTTCGGCTTGCCGAAGTGGGTTTCGTCGATGGGAATATTCACTTCGATTTTGCTGGCAGTGATTCTTTGGGTCTGATCTGTGCCGGGGGCATCGGATTCGATGAGGAAAGGATATTTGAGGCCTTTGACCTCGTGAAATTCATGGAAGAAGGACTCCCAGTGGACATTCTTTTCGCCGACCCTACGATCACCTTCCCACTTGAGGAGGAGAAAGGTGGAGGCGTCGAAATAGAAGAAGCTGACGTCGCCGAGTTTGTTGGTGAGTTTGAGTTTGTAGGCGGGCTTGCCGAGGACATCTGCCTTTTCAACCAATTCGATTTGGTTGCCCTTTTCCTTGTAGTCAATGAACGGGCCATCGAAATCGGCTTCGTCGAAGATGTTGCGGAGATCGGTTTCGCTCATGGGCTGGATGGAGGGGCTGGGGGTGAAAGGGCTGTAGATCCAGCCGGCGGACTTTCCGTCGTAAACGCGAATGAGAGTTTGGCCGTTGAGGGTGATTTCCATGTGCATTTTCAGGGGGCGCTTGCGCTCGATGAAGAAGGGGCCGTCGGCGCCGGGCCCGAAGGAGATGGTGCCGCTGACACGCTCGGACTTAACGGATTTGATTCTTTCGGCGCCACCGCGCGCGGCGACGTACTTGGAGACGATCTCGTCAGCGGTTTGCGCGGAGAGCGAGGTGACCAGCAGAAGGAACGCAGCGAGGAGGAAGAGTTTGCGCGGCATAAAAGGATGGTAGAGGGAGAGAGGGAAGGGGTCAACTAGGGGAGGTCCTCAGGGGCTAAAGCCCACTTTCGCCAAGCACTTCATGTCGGAGTTGAAACTCCGACCCCCTAAAGATAACGGCAGACGCAAGGGCGTACCCCACATGCAAAACCGGCCTGTGGGGCACCCGGGCGGTTACCGCGCGGCGGTTTTGGCGATGGGGACGCCGGTGACAAGTGCGAATTCGACGCGGCGGCGCATGGGGTCGATGCGCTCGGCTCGGACACGGACGCGGTCGCCGAGCTTCCAACTTAAGGCGTTAACCTGCCTGCGACGGCTGCCACCGCGGCGGCCTTCACCGCCCAAGACGGCGACGATGGCGTGATCGTGCTCGCGGTAGACACAGCGCGCGCCGGCGGCCTCTTCAAACGCGCTGATGGGCACAAGACCCTCGACGAACATTTCCAGCAGCTCGACGAAGCAACCATATTTCTGCACGGAAATGATAAGGCCGTCGTACTCGTCGCCGAGATGCTGCTCCATGAACTGTGCGGTCTTCCAAGCGATAAGTTCGCGTTCGGCATTGGCGGCGCGGCGCTCGGTGTCGGAAGTTTCGGCCGCAATTTCCTCCAGGTGCTTTTGGGAATAGAGCGTCGCTTCCACGCCGAGGGCCGGCTTGATGTAAGAGGGAGCCTTGGCGTCGGGATTGGCGAGGGCCCATTTCAAGGTGCGGTGGACGATGAGGTCGGGATAGCGTCGAATGGGCGACGTGAAGTGCGTGTACTCATCGAAGCCCAGTGCAAAATGACCGAGTGATTCGGCGGCGTAGCGAGCCTGTTTGAGTGAGCGCAGCATGAGGTAGGAAACGATGCGTTCTTCAGGATGGCCTGCGAGTTTTTCGACCAGTTTCTGGTAGTGCTGCGGGGTGATGTTGATGTCCGCGCCGGGCAGCGAGACGCGCTGCTGGCGCTCGCGCCCGTGGCCGCGCGTTTCCGGCCGGCCCGCTTTTGCGGGAGAAGGCACTTTGCCGTGGCGCACGACAACTTCGCGCTGATAGAGATTTTCGACGTCGAGAGAATAGCCGAAGGCGCGAGCCAACTCTTCAAACTCGAGGACCTTGCGCGCGTCGGGCTTTTCGTGCACGCGATGCAGCGCGTGGATACAGCGCCCAATGAGGTAGTGAGCGACGGCACGATTGGCCGCGAGCATGAACTCCTCGATGATGCGGTGCGCAATGTTGCGCTCGCTGCGGCCGATGTTGGTCATGTTCTGCTGCTCGTCGAATTCGATGATGGGCTCGGGCAGATCGAAATCGATGGAGCCGTTGTCGTCGCGGCGCGCTTTGAGCAAGAGGGCGAGCCCGCGCATGGCGCGGAAATGATGGTGCAGATGGGCGTAGCGCGCGCTCATTTCCGGATCGCCAGTGAGCACCTTGTTGACGTTGGTGTAGGTCATGCGCTCGGCGGAGCGGATCACGCCGGGAACCATGACGGAGGTCAGCATGTGCCCGGCGGAGTCAAAATTCATGATGGCGCTCATCACCAGGCGCTCTTCGCGCGGCTTCAGGGAGCAGACGCCGTTGGAAAGCGCTTCGGGCAGCATGGGCACGGCACGATCGATAAAGTAGACAGAATTGCCGCGCAGGCGTGCTTCGCGGTCCAGCGGCGATTCCGGCGGAACGTAGCGGGCCACGTCCGCGATGTGGACCTGCAGGAGCCAGCCGCCGTCTTCACGGCGCTCGACGTAAACCGCGTCGTCAAAGTCGCGCGCGGTCTCGCCGTCGATGGTCACAATGGGCAGCTCGCGAAAATCCTCACGTCCTGCGCGATCCGCCTCGGTTACCGGGCGCGCCATGCGCGCCGATTCCTCGAGCACTTCCGGCGGGAAAGCGTGCGGCAGGTGGTGCTTGCGGATGATGATCTCGGTGTCCACGCCGAGATCGCCCGGGCGCCCGAGAATTTCCATGACCCGTCCTGAGGGCGCCGCGCCGCCGCGTCCGTAGCGCAGCAGCTCGGCATTGACCACCGCGCCATCCAGCTTCGGAATGTGAGGCAGGCGCTTGCCGCGGGCCGCTTGATCTTTCTTGCCTGGCAAGAGTTGTTCGCGCAACGGCGGGGTCAGCTCCTCGCCGGCAAGCAGCTCGATTTCATGCTGCACGCGTGGGTCGTAGGGAACCACCACGCAGCCGCGTGAGGTGTAACGAAACAGCCCTACCACCGAGGGGTGCGCGCGCCCAACAATGCGGACGATGCGGCCTTCGGCGCGGCGCGATCCTGGGAGACCGCTGAGGCGAGCGATCCTGGCGACGACATGATCGCCGTGCATGGCGTCTTCCACATAATCGCGCGGAATGAAAATGTCGCCATCAACGTTGGGAAGGGCCACATCCGGCACCACAAAGCCGTAACCATCCTGGTGCAGCACCAAGCGGCCATTAATCTCGTCGCGCGATGTCGCTTTGTGTTGCGTGAATTTTTCGACGGCTTCGGCCGGGGTAGGTTTCTGTTTTTCGGGGGGAGCCGCGGGCTTCGGCGACTGGCGAAACAGAAAGCGCCCGTGAGTCAGTTCCTCAACCAGGCCGCGTTTCTTCAATTTTTCGAGCATCTGAAGCAGCGGCCGGCGGTGATTTTTCCTCAGGCGGAGGGAGCGGGAAAGGTCTTCCAGAGAGACGGGATCGTTCCTAAGTTGTAGAAAACGAAGGACATCGTCAAGGCTGAGGTGAGAAGGGCGAGGCATGATGCGAGTCCCTTTCTGGGAGCGGAGGGAAACTCATCACATTTTATGCACTTTTTCAAAAAATTTTGTAACTTTTTTCGCGTTTCCGGGGTTTCATTAGATAGGCCAACACACGACCGATTAGCCGCCCTCCGTCAGGCTAATCGGATTCCCCGAAAGGGGAATAA
>Ga0187803_10000400_pt1 | contig 17531 bp, 15 predicted proteins | sample NC_wetland_sal_i_2_FD_132425 | JGI IMG/M metagenome (GOLD analysis project Ga0187803, IMG submission 132425) | Wetland sediment microbial communities from Neuse River Estuary, North Carolina, USA - Control_3 | ecosystem: Environmental > Aquatic > Freshwater > Wetlands > Sediment | place: USA...
AGACCACCCGGCAAACCGGACAAGCCCGGCCCAGTACCCACTCCTGCGAGTAAACTGCAAGCAAGTGTTGCGTCGACCCATTGAGACCACCCGGCAAACCGGACAAGCCCGGCCCAGTACCCATATGGACGGTTAGCGCGTTTACCAGGAGTTGAGTCCAACTCGCGACGGGGAGGCTGAGGTTTGGGCCAACCGGGCGAAGCGTTGCGGGACACGTTGCCTGGTGACGCGTGGTATATCAATTTTGGGCGCCTAGGACTAAGGACATGCGGGGGATGGAATGAACTCCCGAGCCTATGCCCTCCGATGGAAGATTAGGTGACTCAGCGGCATCGTCCTCCGCGGAAAGAAAAAAGGGAGAAATCTATGTTTGCACGTCATATCACTCTGCAGCTAAAGCCAGATCTTGCGAAGGAATTCCCACTCACGTTTGAGAAGGAGATCGTGCCCCTCCTGAAGAAGCAGAAGGGATTCGTGGACGAGCTAGTTCTCATGACCCCGGAAAAGAAGGAACTGGTGGCCATCAGCCTATGGGAAACGAAGGAGTACGCCGAGATTTACAATCAGGAGGTGTATCCTCGGGTCGAGAAGATCGTGGAGAAATACATCGAGGGAGTCCCGCTCATCAAGAACTTCGAGGAGCAGTACGCCACGTTCCACAAGATTGCCGTCCCAGCGATGGTTTGATTCCTCAGTTTTCGGTTGCTGGGTGAGGGGGTGAAGTCGACCCCCTCATTTTATTGGTGGATGCACAGATTCTCCGACACGCCGCGCTCAGACAATCTTTGAAATGAGGACGAGAAATGACGGGGCTCACAAAAGCGGGTGATGAAGAGAAACAAGGGAGGCGGGCCAGGTCTTCCCGCCTCCCCTTCATTCCCCTTTCAGGGAATCCGATTAGCCTGACGGAGGGCGGCTAACCGGTTGTGTGTTGACCTATTTAAATTCAACTCCAGAGACGCGAGAAAGGTGCCGAAAATTTTGACACAATTGACCAAAAATGGACTGCCGGCTCGGACGGTCGACGCAACACTCAGCTCGAACCCAACTTGCAGTGAAAACAAAGGCTAAATCGGTCGCTAGGGTTAGATCCGCCGGAACACTACCGTGGCTAGGTTTTGACCATGTACCGCCAAACAGATCGCTTCTTCCGGGGAAGCATTGTCGAATCAGCGCATTGGATGGTGTTGCGTCGACCGGTTGAGCTGGCAGCGTTAATCAGGCATTAATCATCCTGACGGCCTTGCTGCGCCTTTGATTTTGCATGTTGACGCGACTATACTTGACTTTCACTTCCCTTGAAAAAATCAGCCAAGTTCGTTGTTCTCGGGCTTGTCCTAGCGGTGGCCAAGCTGTTTTTACTTCCTTTCCTGCAAGTCCTGCCAACCGAACTCCTCTCGACCCTAACGGATTTTGGCCTTACCGTGCTGGTCTCGATGGCCGCCTGGCGGGCTTCTCGTCGTTCGTATCCCTTTGCCCGGGCGCTGTGGCTGAGCGTTGCCGTGGCGGCATTTTTTTGGACGGTTAGCTCAGGCATCGGCGTTTTTGTTCTTGTGTTCTCTACATCGTTCAAGACTTCACTGAATACATTTTGGTCGACCACGATTCTTTTCTACCTCGTTGGTATCAGTTTTACCGTACCCCTGCTGTTGCGCGAGGATCGTGAAAGGACCGGGCTCGACTGGCTTCAAGCACTGGATATTGCGCAATTGGGCATTCTGACGTTTTCTGCTTACCTTGTTTTTTTCTATATCCCATCGATCACAGGGCTTTCAGAGGCCTTGCGCGTCCGGTCCTGGATAGTTTTGCATTTGACGCGGGACGGTTTTTTCGCGCTGGCTTTTTTGTACCGAGGCTGGCGATCCCGGTTTTCAGACTTCCGCCGGCTGGAATTCCGGCTGGCAGCATTTTTTGCGGTCTTTAGCATACTTTCAGCTCTCTATTTTCACGCTTTGAATGTGTGGCACTGGCCGGTGCCGCTAACCGAAGCCGTCGCCGATCTGCCAATACTATTCCTGCTCCTGACCGCAGCAACCTGGCAACAGCAGGTGGAGATGCCTCGCCAAATTCAAAGGTTCAAGCGCGTCGACGAAATATTCTGGCCCCAATTGCTTCCGGTCATCATTCCCATAACCGTGATCGTATTGGCGTCGCGCGCGTCAACGCGATACCTGGGGGTGGCCTGGATCGCTGTAACTGCATCCTTTGTGTGCTACGCGGCGCGCTTACTGGTGATGCAAGGCCGCCAGAAGATCGCCCAATCCAGACTGCTGGCCGCCGAGCAAAAATTCTCCAAGGCCTTCAGTCTGAGCCCTGCTGCGATGACCATTAGCCGTCTATCGGACGGCAGATACATTGATGCGAATGTTCGCTGGCTGGAGTTGATGAAGCTGCCTCGAGAGGAAGTCATTGGCAAAACCTCAGTGGAACTGGGCATTTGGGAGAGTCCTAGGGACCGGAAGATCATGGTGGATGCGATCCGGAAGAGTGGCTCGGTCCGCGGTAAGAGTTTCAATTTCCAGATGGGGGGTAGGACTATAATAGGTTTGCTCTCGGCAGAATTGATGGAGCTTGAGGGAGAGACTCTTCTTGTCGCGTCGGTACTCGACGTCACAGAGCTGCAAAATGTAACCCAGCAACTTCGTCAGGCGCAGAAGATGGAACTGGTTGGCAATCTGGCCGGCGGAATCGCGCACGACTTCAATAACATCCTCACCGTCATCAAGGGTTACTGCGAACTGGCCAAGATGAAGGGAATGGAGGGAGAGGTAGCGCGGGAGGTCCACCAAATCGGAGAAGCAAGCGATAAGGCAGCCGCTCTTACCCGGCAACTTCTGGCCTTAAGCCGGCGTCAGCTTCTCCGACCGCACAACATCGCGGTCAACGCTGTCGTGGCGGGGATCGAGACCATGCTTGGGCGCATGATCGGGGAAAACGTAGAATTGGTTCTTTGCTTTCCGCCCGATCTTGGGACGGTCTACGCGGACCCGGCCCAGATTGAACAGGTGGTACTGAACCTCGCGGTCAATGCGCGCGATGCCATGCCCAACGGAGGCAGTCTGCGCTTCGAAGGCAAGAATCTGGACCTTCCTTCCTCGTACGAAGAGAGAAGTTTCGAGATTCCCCTAGGCCGCTACATTCTGCTTGAAGTTACCGACACCGGGACCGGTATAGCGCCCGAGCACTTGGACAGAATCTTCGAGCCGTTCTTCACGACCAAAGAAGTTGGCCGTGGAACTGGGCTCGGACTGTCGACCGTTTATGGAATCGTCAAGCAGAGTGGCGGCTACATTGGGGTCTCCAGCGAACCTGGCCGGGGCACCACCTTCAAGATCTATTTGCCCAGGGTCGACAAACCAGTCGATTCCCTAGACCAACAGGAACAGCCGCCTGTAGTCAAGCCAGGCACAGAGACGATTCTGCTGGTCGAAGACGATCCAGCCGTGCGTCATATTGCGAATTCAATTCTCGGTGCAGGAGGATATCGCGTGCTCGCACCTGAACATCCTTCAGAAGCGGAGCAAGTATGCGCCCAGTATTCTGGACCGATTGATTTGCTTCTGACGGACCTCATCATGCCTGGCATCAGCGGCCGTGAACTAGCCCGCCGCGTAGTGTTGCGTCGGCCGAAGATCAAAGTGTTGTATATGTCGGGATATACGGACGACGGTGTGATTCATCGCCTGGTTGGCGAAGGGACCGTTGCATTCCTACCGAAGCCGTTTACCCCAGCGGCGCTTCAGGCCAAAGTCCGAGAAGTGCTGGAGGGCGAGCAATTAATGCCTAAATGGGGCTCCAATTAAGAACGCGAAGATCTCGGCAATCATCCGGGATGATGGGCAATCCAGAAGCAATTCCTACATGCCTGATTAGTCGCGCCGGCTCAGATGGTCGACGCAACACTTGCTTGTGAGCGCAGGGCCACTCCATATGCGGCATTGCGAGAGAGCAGTAGAAACCTAGGCGCTGGCAGTCCAATCGGTGGGTGGATACGCGATGCGCCAGAAGCTCGGTGCGGGCCGTGTGAATTCCACTGCAACTTTAGTGGGTCCCGTCAGTTCCTTCTCCACGTAGACCACGCGGCACTCTGGCTCTTCCCGGCTGGAAATATTTTGCACGAAGAGCCTTTGCTTAGGTACTACCATCCCCGTTAAGACCATTAACGCACCATGCGCACTGACCACGAGTGTTTGCGTACTTTCATAGAATTGTGGGCCTTGCCTTGGGGGTCTGTAGACGACCACCGGAACGCTCAAATCAATCCGCTCGCTGCGCCGGTTTTTCAACCATCGTTTTGAACTCGTGAGCTTTTGGTCGTACATACAAATCATGATAAGACGCTATTTTCCTGTCCGGCGACAAATGTGGGTTGGCGGTTTCCAACCAAGCACATTCTAGTGACCTGGATTTGAGCCATTCAGCACCGACCTTGCAGCGAAATAGCAGACCGACGCGATGGACCTCCTTGGGGCGGAACTGGGAAGAGTGAGTATCAGCGGACCTTCCCCGAATGGAAAGTACTTCGTAAATTGTGCGATATCCACTTTATCGAGCGTTACCGTGCGCACCAAATGCTAGAGGGAATTAGGTTGGCCGAGTTGCTGAAGGGGTGAATCAACGCTGCGCAGGCTACACCGAGCGGGATTTCTTCCATTGTAACGAAGGCAGTTCTACGTTGGCGACCTTTCGCAGGTACTCCCTAGCGTGTTCCGCGGCTCTGTCCTTTCCCTGTTCGATATCTTCCACAGTTTCGGAGGGCGCAATCCAATTCTTTGCATTTACGTTGAACACAGACGCCTGCACGCCAAGGGCATTCTCCTCCGAGAATAGTCGGAGGTGTTCGCCACCGACTTTGACTTCAGCCCAGACACCCCGGTCCAACATTGAAGAACTCCTCAAAGCCGAGCGGCTGCCGCGCCGGACTTCCTTTTCACCTCATGCGGGTCTCTGCCGCGGAAGATTGCCAAAGCTAAGCGCTGGCTGCAGCGTCCTCAAGTGGAATGGCGTTTTTGTTTTGTGTTAGCCACGTCTTGAAATTCTGCAGTGAAGGATTCAGGCTCCGGGTGAAATTTGGGCTGCGTACACCGGAAAAGTAATCTTCGAAATCACGCTTGAACTGAAACATGTTGCCCAAATCGTCGGCACCGGGGAACCCGAACCCGCGGTAGACCTCCGGTGGCACACTGTCGTAACGGACTTCTCTGCCCAGCACTTCGGTAAATACAGCGGCCATCTGCGTACCCGTAAGATTCTCACCCGAAATCGCGGGGGTCTTACCGATAAACTCATTACCCCTCCTGAATATACCGTAGGCGCATTTGCCGATATCCTCAGCGGCAATCCCCGGAAGCTTTTTGTCACCCATCGGCAGCGTGATGGCCAGCGTTCCGTCAGGGCCTTTTTTCGGGCCCATGCCGAAGTGAATAAAGTTGTCCCAATAGAAAGACGTGAGCAGGAACGTCGTCGGAACTCCCGCATCCGTGAAAAAGTGGTTGGCCTCGCCTTTGCCGTCAAAGTGCGGGACCTTGTACTTACCCTGCAGGGTGGGCATCCGGTTGTCGTTAAGAGGCACCCAGAGCCGGGTGTCTTCCAGCGTAGACCAGATGACATGCCGCAGGCCGGTAGCCTTCGCAGCCTCTGCCATGGCTTTGGCTTCCGCCATTTCCTTTTCCGGGGAGAAGTGCTCCCAAAAAAATGTGACGCAATAGGCTCCGTAAGCGCCTGCGAACGCACTCTTAAGACTCTCAGGGCTGTCCACATCGACTGCCACAACTTCAGCGCCGAGTCTTGCGAAGTCCTTCGCCTTAATTCCGTTCACATCTCTAGTGAGCACACGGGCAGCGAACCCACTGCTTGGGTCATTAAGAATGGCCCGGATCAAACCGCTACCTTGCGCGCCGGTTGCTCCTAAGACTGCGATTATTTTTCGGTCGGACATGAGCTTTCTCCATCGAAAACTTTAGGGAAAATCTCTGCTGGCACCATCCGGGACTTTGGCTCTCATTTCCAGAGCAGGTGGGATTATATCTCGATTTGTTCTCTCCCGAGCTGCACCCGAGCGCCCTAAGCTTGGAATAGTCGTGGCGCCAACTCTGGAGACAGTATAGATAGGTGGCCATAAAGGTGGACGGCGGTGACTTCGATTCGGCGTCGTGCGGTTACCAAAGGGTTGCATGTTGTGAACAAGGCGGTGAGGTACGACAGCGGCCTTAGTTGATCGAGGACCGTGCGACTCGGAAACCGTAGTCAGTGTATTTGAATGCCGGCGGAATGCTCGACCTCGCCGCGGTTCGACTTACCTTGACGTGATGACGCCAGGAGCCACCTCGCGACGCACGGCGACTACCGCTGCAGGGCCCACGCGGATTTCGTTCGGGAGAGCAGCCGTAGTAACTAGCGTCGTACCAGTCAGCACACCATTCGTGTACGTTGTCCCCCAGATTATAAAGGCCGTAAGTGTTTGGCGGATACAGTCCCACTGGCTCAGGCCCGCTCTTCCAACGCTCAACGTAATAAGGAATCTGGTCGGGAGCCGTATCTCCCCACGAATACAGCGAGTGTTCGGCGTCACCGCGAGCTGCCCGTTCCCACTCGGCTTCGCTAGGCAAGCGATAGGGCTTGCCCATCGCCCCACTTAGCCATTCGCAATAGGTCACAGCCTCATGCCACGATACCGCGACGACGGGCATCTTCGGATGATTGAAACTTGAATCGTTCCAGCAGAGCGGCTCAGGATAATGCGTCTCGGCAAGGAAGCAAGCGTATTCCTCATTCGTGACCTGATAAACAGAAAATTCGAAAGCATCCACCCAAACGCGATGCACCGGCTTTTCATCATCGCGCCCGATTTCGCAGCCCATCCAGAACCAGCCCTCTGGGACGCGAACCATCGCAGGTTCGATGGCCCGGCTCCGGGACGTTGGGGAGATTGCCATGGCTTTTCAATCTACACTATTACCCGCAGACCGCTGAGGACCCTTGCCATCATGCATTTAAGGCAAAATTAATCCTTCCGATCCGCCCAACTCTCAAATATCTGCACGGAGAAGCTTTCTCAACTGCTGCTTTTGCGGCGTAGCATTTCTTCTGGGTCTTCTCCGATCGTCCTCTTGTGAACGTCTGGCCTGATGTAATACATAGGTTCCATGGAGGAGCCTCCATGGTGTCTCTGAATCAGCTCGGTCGCTGAGTTCAGCTTCTGTACACCAGGCGCTCCTCCCTTGACCTATACCTTCAAACTTACCAGGACATGAGAGCCTGGAATGTAGGGCACTTCGTCATGTAGAAAATAAAATCATTTGTGTTGTAAAGGATGTGTTGGCTTTAGGTCTTGCTGGCTGCACCAGGACTTCCGATTGATCCATTGGATCGATCGGTCCTTGCGAATAATCGCGATGTCGATGTCACCGCCCAGAGCCAATTTCTCTTGTCCGACTGCGTTATCCATCGCAAACTTAATAGCCGTTTCAACGAGGCGTACATCTTCTGTAGGATCGACCGCTATCAGACGTCTCTGTAGCTGCTAATAGACATCCCGGACAGGTGGGTTATTCTCACAACCCACCAAGGGAGGTCCGAGATGGAGAGTCCAGTGTACGAGCAGATCCAAGCAAGGAAGGTGAAGGCCAGGCTGCGCATGCTGCAGCATGCGCAGCGCGTGAACGGAAATGTCAGTCAGACCTGTCGGTTCTTCGGAGTATCGCGGGCGCTCTTCTACATCTGGAAGGAGCGCTATGAGAAGCACGGGACAGCCGGTCTCCGGGGCAAGTCCCGGAGACCACACAATATCCGGTTTCGCATTCCACCGGAGATCGTGTCGTTGATCCTTCGCATTCGGGAAGAGCGCCGTTACGGTGCCGTTCGAGTCAGTCGGTATCTTCAACGGCACTATCACGCCTACGTATCACCTACGACCATCCTGAAGATCTTTCATCGACATCATGTGGGCCGCATCTCGATGAAAAAGTATCGCCCAGGCCCCAAGCCAGAAGACGCGCCCCTGCAGGTTCCGGGCCGATCTGTCCAGCTCGATGTGAAGTTCGTTCCCCGTGTAGGAAGAGCTCGTCAGCGCTTTTATCAATTCACGGCCATCGATGAAGCCACACGATTTCGCGTTCTACGCATCTACGATCACGACAACACCAAAACCGCCATCGACTTCCTCCGGGAAGTCCGGGAGCATTTCCCCTTTGCCATTCAGAAAATTCAAACCGATAACGGCTCTTCGTTTGGACCACAGTTCACCTGGCATCTCTCCGACCTCCGCATCTCGCCCCGCCACATCCCTCCAGGATGCCCCGAGGTGAACGGCAAGGTCGAGCGCAGCCACAAAACAGATTCGGAAGAGTTCTATCGGGGAAGACATTTCCGGCACAAAAAAGACCTGACTCGAAAACTGAAAAAGTGGGAAGCGGAATACAACGAGGATCGACCGCATCTCGCGCTCAAGGGCAAGACCCCTGCTGAACGCGTACGCGAGCTCGTTCAGCCATCCAGCGCTGTAAAGGATCCCTCTTGACTAATACACCATCCAATGCGTTGATTCGACAATGCTTCTCCGGGAGAAGTGATCTGTTTGACTGTACTCGGCCAAAACCTAGCCAGGGTAGTGTTCCGGCTGATCTAACCCTAGGGAGCGATTTTAGCCTTTGTTTTCACTGCAAGTTGGGTTCGAGCTGAGTGTTGCGTCGACCGTTTGAGCCGGCACGGCTAACCGGAAAGGTTCCTGCTGGTACCCACTCGCCCCTCAACACGATTCCGGCGCGAGCGCATGAGCAGGGTTATTCAGCGCACTTAGAGCCGCTGTCCGGCGGAGTTGATACTCATGGTCAACGCTCACCCTGTCCATACGCACCACGTCCCTTACTCACGCAACGTGCCCTTCAGTACAGTAGAGCCGTTACGGCCCACATGCTAGAAATGGTCGTATGAGGAGGTCTCTATGAAGCGGCGACTCCTGATGCTCTCTTGCGCGCTCTTCCTGAGCGCTGCGGGCTCTATTGCCAGTGCCTCGGCGGATATTCGGTTTTGGCACCGTCACCACAAGGATCACGCCAAAACCAGCGTAGTCCCCAAGACAAAGGCCAAAAGAACCCTCTTCCATCGTGCAAAGCCCACGCGCGAGCAGGCTGCTCACGAGGAGGTTGCCTTCGGTAAGACTGGACCAAAGTCCGTGGGTTTGCGGCATCCTCAACCGGGGCCCGCTGGTGCCGGCGGCAACTGAAGCGCCCTCCCAGTCCGACCTTCTGTTCTTGGCTTTTACAAGTAATCGTCCCAGGTCCTGCTGGTAAGAACTTCTGCGGTAGGCCCGTTGACCAGGTGTTACGTGATCAGTTCCCAGTGATTGACCGCTCGCCTAGAAACTGTCGCAGGGCGCTGGTAGCCTGGTGAGCGGCGACCAAGCGCACGTAGTTTTATCGATCTTTATTGGACGTCTCCAGCGCGCAAAAAAGACCCAAGAGACATCATTGTCAAAGTCTCACCACCGTATTTGCAATTTACTATTGCCGGTTAACTCCTGTTAAGTCGGGTGGTCTCAATGGATCGACGCAACACTCAGCTCGAACCCAACTTGCAGTGAAAACAAAGGCTAAAATCTCTCGCTAGGGTTAGATCAGCCGGAACACTACCCTGGCTAGGTTTTGACCGAGTACAGCCAAACAGATGGGTTCTTCCGGGGAAGCATTCTCGAATCAACGCATTGGATGGTGTTGCGTCGACCGTCTGAACCGGCAGAATTTTAGGGACAACTTATCAGACCAGGCGTTTCCGGCTGCGCAACGCTCACAATTGAATCTAGGCGGCGTTCAGGTTGTTGCGCATTTGACGCGTGACGCGACACGAGCACGCCGCGGCCTTAGCTTATTCTGCGCGCAATGTGTCTGGCCCAGACGATCGGCGATGATGCTGTAGACCGAAGGATTAAAAGCCAGCCCGATGTGGGTGCCTGAAACCGGGAAATCGGTTTCTGAGTTCCCGGTCCTGCAATACCGCCAATCCACCACTCCATCATCAATCGTGTAAACCGCAGTTTCGAACACCGATGGAGGCATGCTGCGCTGTAGGGAATCCACAAAATCGCAGGTGCAGTGGCCGGTGTAGCAATTGGGAAGCACCGCAGGCCCATGCTTTTTCAGGATGCGAAGGCGAACCGCTTCGGCGGCGAACAATATGGCCGAATGAGCCACAGTACCGCGGAACGGTGACCCCAACGTAATGACGGAAGCAATATCTCGTGGTCGTTGCGCCGCGATCGAACGGGCGATGATGCCTCCCAAACTGTGGCCGATCAGATGGATCCTGCGGCCGGTTTTGGTGAGCGCCCTGTCGATGGTTTGATTCAGGCGGCGTTGAATCAGGAGGTTCGGACACTCGGCGTTCAAATTGATGCCGGAAAAGAGGGGCCGGTATCCGATCCGCCCCAGCCATTTATGGAGAAAGAATAAGTAATGATCCGGACACAGGAAGCCGGGGATGAGCACGACTGCTGAACCGTCGCCGTGAGCTGCGCCTAGGCCGTAATAGACAGGCGCGGCATGCAGCAGACCCAACTCGACCGCACACAGCACTTCACTCAAAAGGGAAACAGGGGCTTCCAGATAATCCCGAGTTAGAATCTGGGGGCTCCGAGCCGGCGACCGGACGTTCGTTCTTCTCATTGACTTGCTGCTGACTGTACCTGAGACCGCAAAGTTGCACAATGCAGAACATGCCTGGCCGACGTCATGCATGACGGTCGCGTCGCAGGCCGACTTGAGAAGCAAACAAGGCCGGATCACGGTCCCCAATAGGTCGGCCGCTAGGGTAACTCCTGATTAGTCGTGCCGGCTAACCGGACAAATCAAGTCCTAGGCCGGACATGTCCGGTTTCCGCGTTAACCAGGACTTAGGCGATTACTTCCGGTCTGCCGACCACTCGTCCAGAATCGGCGGATCTGCTGCGCATCGATGAACGGCGAAACTCTGGTTGTCAGACAACGGATAGGGCGTTCAATCCGGTACGGCATGACTGTTAACCAGGCAGCCCCTCGCGCGTTTCGTTTAAGGTGGGAGCCCGATACGTCGCATGAGATCCCGGAAGCGCGGATCGGAGCGCAGGCTGTCGAAGATCGGGTCGGGCAGTTCCTGAATCCGCATTGTGCGTTCCTGATACGCCTTCTCCAGCCATTGGAACGCGGAGTTTCGATCACCAAGCCCCGTATACACGACCGCTATGTCCAGCGGGGAGACGTACCTTTGCAGAGATAATGCTTTCAGCTCGTCGAGCGCGCTCAGCGCCTTGGCCCTCTCGCCTGCCAGAGCGTAGGCGTTGGCCAATAGCCCTCGATAGAGTGGCGTGTCGGAAATGCTTACTGCCTCCTTGAGTTCAGCGATTGCCTCAGGAAGCTCGTGCTTTTGTTCGTGCGCAAGGGCCTGGAACCACAAGGCATTGGGGTGAGTCGGATCGAGTTCAAGGGCTTTCTGACATGCCTCTCTTGACTCGTCATACCTGCGAGCCCGGTAAAGAATCATTCCAAGGAGCGTGTTGCTGTTCACCGAGATTGGGTCAAGCTCTCGCGCTCGCTTGGCTTCCGCGATGGCTTCGTCGTGACGCCCCATCTTGGACAAGTAATCGGCGTACCAACTGTGCGCCCTGGAATAGCTGGCGTTCAGTTCGAGAGCACGCTTGTACTCTGCCTCCGCAGCCACCCAGTCCCAGTCATAACCCTTCTTGACGTCAGCCAGCGTATTGTGAGCTTCCGCGACCGTCTCATCCAGTTGCAAGGCCTTCATGGCGGCCGCTCTCGCCTGGGGGTATACCTCTCCCGATGGACGGAGCCCGAATATTCCTAGGTAAACGTAAGACTGGGAGAGGCCTGCATAAGCTGGGGCGTAGGCAGGGTCGAGTGTAATTGCCTGGCTGAAGAATTCGATGCTTTTGTATAAGCTCGCCTCAGTCAGTTTGTTCAGGAAATACGTTCCCTTAAGATACGCCTCATAAGCCTGAGGACGAACAGGACGCGCCCGCGCGAGGTTCGTATGCTCTTGAGGTGTCAGCTTGATTTGAATCTGGCTGGCAATGGCCTGCGCCACCTCACCTTGCAATGTCACGATGTCTCCCAGATCGCGCTCGTACTTCTCGGACCAAAGGTGCCTGTCGTCACGAGCCCGGATTAACTGCCCCGTGATCCGCACCTTTTGGCCTGAACGCACGACCGTGCCCTCGACGACAGCGTCGACTCCCAGTTCGTTTGCAATCGCTGCCAGTGGTTTGTGGGCGCCTTTGTACTGCATGACGGAAGTGCGCGAAATCACCCGTAAGGAGCTGATCTTGGCAACCTCCGTGATCAGTTCGTCGGTCATTCCGTCCGCGAAGTATTCCTGCGTTGCGTCACCGGACAGGTTTTCCAGGGGCAGCACGGCAAGGGACGCAATCCGGGGCGCGGCGTACAATGACAGAAGCCGATCGCGCATTCCGTCCACGTTCAATCCGATGGACAACAACGGGATCGCCAGCAGCGCACCTGCTGAAGCTAGCAGCCACCACTTACGTAAAGACGCGCCGGGGTGCAAGCCCTCGGATGTGGCGACCGGGGGATCCGCTCCTGCGGTCTCGACAGGCGCAATGAAGCGGTAACCCCGGCGAGGGAGGGTCTCGATATAACGTGGCGTTTCCGCGTCATCGCCCAGCGCCTGGCGCAGTTTCTTGATTGCGGTGCCAAGGCTGTGGTCAAAGTCAACGAACGTGTTGCCGGGCCAAAGTTTACGGCATATCTCCTCACGCGTAAGCACTTCCCCGGGCAGCTCAAGCAACATCGCCAGAATCTGAAAGGGTTGCTCTTGCAGCTTGATCTTCAAACCCTGCTTGCGCAGCTCTCCAGACTGAAGATTCACTTCAAAAACCCCGAAGCGAATCAAGCGAATCGGTTGGGCTTGGTGGTCCATGGCGTAGCCTGACTGGATGGGCAGTATAGCATTCTGCTGCTCCTCCCTAAGTTGCCTCGGCCGATCAGCCGCCGCTGGATATCCTGCATTGTCAGCAGATTACGTGTTCAAACACATTTCAAAACTGGTTCAACCGCAGTGCATTGACGCTCCGGCGCATCTACCGCAGAGTCGGCCCGACGCGGTTAGGTGCACGTCGCGCACGCCGTGCAACAATCGCGAAATTCAATCAGGAGGCAGATTATGAAGAAACAAAGTTTGGGAATTCCGATTGTTGCAAGCGTTCTGACAATCTTTTTGGGCGTGTCGGGTGTGCTTGTCTCAGGCCTGCCGACTCGGGCCCAGCCCACCACCATAACGGGAAATGAGGGGGCGGAGGGAGCATGCTCGAATCGGACTCTTCAGGGCGATTACGCATTTTCCATCGAAGGCCAGTTTCTTGCCGGGCCCAAAGCCGGCCAACAACTCCGTGGCGTCGCAATGACTCACTTTGATGGGGAAGGTAATCTGAGCCAGGTGGACCACGTCGTTGTTAACGGCGTTCCGCCAGCGATCGAGTGGAGCCCCGGCAGCGGCCCCTATACCGTAAATCCGGACTGCACCGGAACAGCACAGATCAACTTCACTGACGGTAGGCCCCCCGCAAACTTGCACTTGGTGGTGGTCAGTCAGGGCGGGGAAATCCACACCGTGGTCGACGCTAATGCGACCACCAGCATCGGCATCAAACGGGATTAGTTCGGGCGGTTACGGCGCGGCAGAGTACGAACGACCGGGGCGTCCTCAACAACGAGTATGCCCCGGCCAGTCTCCTCCGACTGAATCAGGCCAATCCTGACACCTCGGCGAATGAGCCCGAGTGACGGGCTATGCGGAAGTAACCGAATTACTTCCGGCTTGCCGACCATCCGGGAGTTGACCGTGTGGAGGACCCGTTCTTTCAAATCATGAAATCGTTCTGGCACTAGCGACGCGTCGAAGATCAGGACTTAACCAATTCGTTCTGAGCTGGCGCAAAGTGTTGTTTTATTCTTCCTGGTTTCAGTTTATTACTTTGAGGCGAGAAAGGATTCGATCTCCTCGGCGCTATACGGGAGGCCGGGCGTCAGAACTTCCGCGCCTGTTTCCCCGATCAAATACATGTCCTCAAGATAGTAGCCCTGGCCGGCGATCGAAACGATTGGCTCAAAATCGATGACCATCCCCGCACGTAGTGGTCCCTCGATATAGCCGGCGCCCAGATTCATCGTATGCATTTGCCAGTAGGGAACATTTTTCCGCTCGGACCAATTTGCCACGGCTTCCTTGGCCAATGAGGTTTTCGCAGCTTCGCCTTTTCGTTGCAATTCGGAACGCCAGATATCAAACACTTGATCTTCCGTCAAGCCCTCCTTCATTTCGCTGGCTGCCTTGTGATAGGCAGCAACAAATATGTTCCAAACCTCTCTTTGTTCCTCGGTGTAGCGTCCGGAAACCGGGATCGTACGTCCAAGATCTCCTTGGTAATGTTCCCATTCACAGCCGACATCCAAACGCATCAGATCTCCAGCACGGACCGTGGCGTCCAGGTGGTCGTAGCGTGAATCCGATTCAAACGGTTTCGGAAAAACGCCATTCGCTCCCGCCATTGCCCATGGCCAGAAGGAAACTCCGCGCGCCCCTACCTTCCAGCAAGTTTCGACGACGGCAAGTTCCACCTCACGCTGCGTCATTCCAGGACGAACCGCCTTTGCCCCCGCAATAAACGCGGCCACGGTAGCCCGCGCCGCCACGCGGGACGCCCGAAGCTCCGAGCTGCTTTCTACTGCCATCAATGTGTCGAGCTTTCTACCTGCGGATCGAAATTGTGCTGTAGGCCATTTTTTCTGCAAAACCTGGACCCACGTGGGCATTTGTTTTTCATTTGTGACAGAAAGATTTTCCGGCAGCAAGGTGAGCCCAGGTTCGAAGTAAATCACTGTTCCCTTCGCGATCTGTCGGGTCAGAAAACCGTCCAATTCGCTCCAGCCCACCACATGCTGAATGTCGAGTTTGCGTTCCGCCTCCGCACCCGGTTGAACATCTCCTGATCGTTTGGTGTTGAGAAACAACCAACTATCACCGCTCCTCCCGTCGATCGCCAGAATCGCGCTCGGCGAATTCTCAAGACCCGTCAAATAGTAGAACGCTGGTTCCTCCCTATACCCGTCGTCCGCATCATTCGTTGTTGTCTTTGAATGCAGCAACAGGATGCCGGCAGAAAAGGCTTTCGACGCACGCTGCCGACGTTCTTTGCACTCTCCCGTGTCTGCCGACGAAGTCGGTGCTGCAAACGCAACAACGAAAAGGAAGAAAAAGAAGCGAAAAAGAGGCAGTTGCATGACTACTACCCTAGCATGTCATATTCTGCCGCACCATAGGCACGGATGCTTTCCGATCTCTCAAAGTGGCAAAAGTATGTTATGGCTGTCTAATGATCGAGACCAATTTCCGATCACAAGCTCCGAACGCTAGATAATTGAGTCGCGCCTGATTTAGATTGAGCATGCCGTTCGGGCTTGGAGAGGCAACCGTGAGCCCGCCAGGGCAGGCAGGCGTCCTTGCGAACGTTCTTACGGGCAATTCGGAAGTTATTCTGGCAGACCCGATCGCGCCGTTACTTCCGGATTGCCGACGATTCTTCCAGAACGTCATACTTCGAGAGCCTAAGCAAGGGCTGTGCAGCTTAATTGCCTGCTCACTTGATTTTCTTGACGTGGATTTCCTGTCCGTCAGCGATGTGACAGGTCGAGCCGATCACATGGCCTTGAGCATCACGGGAAAACGCGGAGGTCCCGAGAGCACTCTTGACGAAGAAAGTATCGGAACCCAAAGGGAAGTACTCATCCTTCTCCCCATCCAGTTCCGACCATAGTTTCCCATCCTTCACGAAGACGGTCTCCACGAGACCGGGACGCCACTCATATTGGCCAACATAATCTTTATAGACGCTTGTATCCACGGCAACAGGCTTTCGGAAATTTACGGGCAGTTTGCCCCATTGCCTCGCAACCAGCAGCCAAAAACCGTTTTGCTTGACATAAGTCTCCGTGTAACGCATTTCACTGATGAGGTCGGTATCAGTAAACTGCTCGTGCCCAGTGAGTCGGAAGTTAATCACTGCTGTATTGCCGTACACGTGGATGACGTAGTCGCGCGGATTAACCGAGTAATCGTAGTCGTGGGGCAGCTTCCCAGCGAGTTCTATCAATTTGGCCTTCGTCTGAAGGACCCCATCATCATCGCTGAATATGCAATCATCCGCGACGTAGCGGGACCAAGCCGCCATATCCCGCTTGAGAGCAGCCTCCCTCAGGGCGTTGCGAACATTGAGCACTTCCTGTTGGGCGGGCGAGAGATTCGGCGGGTCTGTGGCGTAGAGCATGCTGGCAGATAGGCAGAGTCCAACCAAGAGGCAGGTGATGAAACGCATGTTTTGTCCTCCGTGAACGAGCGGCAGACACAATTCAGTCGGCTAGCATTCTACTCCAGCCCGCTGGGCCTCGAACACTTGCGCGATGTGGGAAAGGCTCTATTTGGAAGCTCCCTGCCGACTGCGGTCGGATGACGGACAACTCTTCCCTAATCCTGTAAAGGAAGGTTTGCCGACAAACCGCCTAGTGGCGAGCCGACTCCAGCGTTGTGAGTGCTATGGCGATTTAACGTCAACTATTCGCATTTCCTGATTCCCGTTCGTTTTGTGCTAGCATCCGTGGCACCTCTGAAAGGAGAATCCAAATGAGTGGTCCCCAAAGGTTGCTCTCATTTGTGCTGGCGTGCGCTTCGAGCGTAATCGCGGCTGGCGCTCAGTCTCAGACAACGCGTGGCCCGGAAGTGAAGAAGCTGGCAGTAATGGTCGGCAGGTTCACAGTCGAAGACGAAGTGAAAGCCGGGGCAATGGGGCCGAACTCGCCAGCGATGAAATTCAGTGGCACTGAGGATTGCAGATGGACGGCAGGCGGCTTCGCCGTGATCTGCGAGGCAGCACTCTATAGACCGGGGAGGAAATACTCGGGGACTTCCTTCGTCTACTACGATCCGACTTCCAAGACATACCGATACCACGCAGTTGACAGTTCAGGAGGAATAGAAAACAAGACTGGTACGGTGAGCGGCGACGTATGGACTTGGCTTGGGGATAGCATTTTTGGCGGGAAGCTGTATCACACCCGGTACATCATGAAGTTTGTTTCAGCGGACTCCTACGAATACACCGACGAGTCGGGCGAAAGCGAGAGCTCCATGAAGGTGTTCGTGAGCGGAAAAGAGACTCGCGTCACGACCACCAAGCCCGCGAAATCGCAATCGACGCAATGACGGGCGTTCAGTCATTAGTTCCAAGCTAACGGGCAGCTGGAACTTAATGGCAAGTGACGCTAACAGGCGATAGCGCTCACGACCTGGACTGTTTCGGATTCTGGACGGATTACGGGCAACTCGGAAGTAATTCCACTTGCCTGGTTAGTCGGGTGGTCTCAATGGGTCGACGCAACACTTGCTTGCAGTTTACTCGCAGGAGTCTGAAAACCTAAAGTTTGTCGTGGGCGTTGATTTAAGCGCAACGCTACTTTGTTCAGATCCGACTGGGA
>Ga0187803_10000401_pt1 | contig 17522 bp, 15 predicted proteins | sample NC_wetland_sal_i_2_FD_132425 | JGI IMG/M metagenome (GOLD analysis project Ga0187803, IMG submission 132425) | Wetland sediment microbial communities from Neuse River Estuary, North Carolina, USA - Control_3 | ecosystem: Environmental > Aquatic > Freshwater > Wetlands > Sediment | place: USA...
CGACGATACGACAACATAGACTCGACGGGATGAAACAATGGCGGGAATCCAGAAAGGGGGGTGGTGGACAACCGTGAAGGCGTTAATCACGGGCATATAACCGGGCAGGACGGCTCGTACCTTGCGGATTTCTTGATGTCGAAGGGATACGAGGTTCATGGAATCATCAGAAGAGCCAGCACCTTCAACACTTCAAGGATTGACCACCTGTACGGCGATCCACACGATCAGAAGGTGAGGCTTAGGCTCCACTACGGTGACCTGTCTGACGGCGAGCAGATTTCAAACGTCATTTACAACATCGGTCCTGATGAAATATACCACCTCGGCGCACAAAGCCACGTCAACGTGAGCTTCGAGATTCCCGAATACACGGCCAACGTGACCGCCATTGGAGTTCTGAGAGTGCTGCAAAGCATGAGGGGAAAGGGTGGCAGCATGAGGTTCTACCAGGCCTCGAGCAGCGAAATGTTCGGGGTCTCTCCGCCTCCGCAAAACGAAGAGACCCCGTTTAGGCCGAGGAGCCCATACGCGATTTCGAAGGTATTCGGGTATGAAATGGCCAAACACTATCGCGAAGCATATCATTTGTTCTCCTCGAACGGAATCCTCTTCAACCACGAGTCACCGCGACGTGGAGAGACATTCGTAACCAGAAAGATCACGCGTGCCGTAGCAGGCATTCTCTCCTCGCGGCAGAAGCTCTTGTACCTAGGGAACCTCGACGCAAAGCGTGATTGGGGGTATGCGCCGGAATACGTTGAAGCGATGTGGAAGATGCTCCAGTTAGGAGAGCCGGTTGACCTGGTTGTGGGCACGGGAGAAGCTCACACAGTAAGGGAATTCGTTGAGCGAACCTTCTCATACGCAGGCCTAGAGCACACTGACTACGTGAAGATTGACTCTCGGTACTTTAGACCTACCGAGACGGGCGAGTTGGTCGCCGACACATCGAAGGCTAAGAAGATACTGAAGTGGTCTCCAAAAGTGAGATTTGAAGAACTAGTCAAGATAATGGTGGATGCAGACATGCGGAAGGCCGGCCTGCAACCGCCAGGAGAGGGGGACGAAATCCTGCGCAAGAAATTCGTCAATCCTTGGTGGAGAGTCGACTGAAGTGAGTTTCTGGGAAAACAAGAGAATTCTGGTTACAGGCGGATCGGGTTTCCTGGGTTCGGTCTTGGTTGAGAATCTCATTCGCGAAAGAGGAGTAGATGCCGATAGCATCAGGACCCCGCGCAGCTCAGACCTAGACCTGCGAAAATGGGAGAATTGCCAAAGGTCCGTCAAGGACGTGGATGTCGTGATTCACCTGGCTGCTAAGGTGGGCGGGATTGGTTTCAACAAGAGCTGGCCGGGAACGCTGTTTTACGAGAATGCGATAATGGGAATCCAGATGATGGAGGCTGCAAGACTTGAGGGCGTGCATAAATTCGTGGCGGTTGGCACAGTATGCGCTTACCCAAAGCTCACTCCCATACCATTCAAGGAGGAGGATTTATGGAATGGTTACCCCGAAGAGACTAACGCTCCTTACGGGATTGCGAAGAAGATTATGTTGGTTCAGGGTCAAGCCTATCGGCAGCAGTATGGTTTCAATGCGATCTTCCTGCTTCCCGTCAATCTGTACGGTCCGGAGGACAACTTCGACCCAAACAGTTCTCATGTAATCCCTGCGCTTGTTAAGAAGATGGTTGATTCAAAGAGAAACGGGGAGAATGAGATTGTAGTTTGGGGGACTGGAAAGGCTTCGAGGGAGTTCCTATACGTCGAAGATGCTGCTGAAGGGATTCTATTGGCGACTGAAGAGTACGACAAACCTGGGGCGGTGAACTTGGGGTCCGGGTCAGAAATCACTGTGAAGGAACTAGTGGATCTGATTTCGAGGCTCACAGGATTCAGAGGAACGGTAAGATGGGATGCATCCAAGCCCGACGGGCAGCCTAGAAGGCGCCTGGATACGAGAAAGGCAAAGGCTGAGTTTGGATTCGAGGCTCGCACAAGTCTTGAAGAAGGCCTCTCTCGAACGATAGAGTACTATGAGGATCTTCTACACCATCAGTCCGTCGGTCACCACGCTTAGCTGTTTGAACGAGTTGCCGTTCTAGAGTAATCGGAATCCATTCTCAGAACCCACTTGGAGACGGTCCCCACCGGGCACGCACCAATTGGGATCGTCAAGTGGGATTGGGATTAGAGTCCATCTTCATGAGCCATATGCTGCCTTCATGGGCTATGATTTGCCAAATCGAACTATAGCGTAACCTCTAGTTTGGTCGTGCGGAGGTTTGTACTCGGGGAATGAAATGGGCGCATCTCCGATAACACCTCTGATGTAATCCAGGTTCAGAACTTGTCCTTTGTAACTGTCGAAACCGAAACCATTCACTCCGATGTCGAAGTCGTCCACGAAAACCATCGCATCTACCTTGCTTCCCTTTATGATTCGCAATTCGTCGAGAAGCGGCCATTCCATGTCCCAGTGAGCATCTAACCAGAACACGGCCTTTCGATATCGGCTGTTCCCAGTTAGGGTATCAATGAGGAACCTCCTGGAGTCTTGTAGCTTGATATCAACATTCTTCAATCGGATTTGGCTCTTAGCCCAGAGATAGAAGACTCGATTTGTCTCGCATGACAAACACGACAGAAGAGGATATCTCTTTGCTACCCACCGAATTGAGTCTCCACGGAATGTGCCGGTCTCGATGAAGGCTTCAGCTCCTGATTCGATGGCCACTCTGATCGAGGATTGGAGATATGGATCATCATGGAAGGGAGCTTTAGGAAGATGCATGAGCGTATCGATCGACCCGATAGGCTTGAAGAGTGGCAAGTTGACCGGTCTCTCCCATTCGCAAAAAGAGGATTCCTCCTTAACCTTACTCCCCTTCGATGGTCGAGTGAAACAGTCTCTCCTGAATGTAGGAAGAGAGTCGGAGTTCAGCGCGTGGGCTTGGTCTCTGCAATCTCCTCTTAAATACGCGTGAACGCTCGTTCCTCTGGAAGTATTGATTTGAATCGTCCTCTCGTCTCAATCGTGACCCCAGCATTGAACGCAGGAAAATACATTGAACAGGCAATCAAGTGCGTCATGGCTCAACGTTACCAGAATCTTGAGCACATCGTAGTAGACGGCGGTTCAACCGACGGGACGATCCCTATCCTTAGGAAGTACGAGCATCTGAGGAGCTTTCGTTGGGTATCCGGATCTGACGGAGGGCTCTACGACGCAATAAACAAAGGTCTCAGGATGTCAATGGGGGAAATCCAGTCCTTTCTGTCAGCTGACGACCTCTATCCACCTTGGACACTCGAATCGGTGGTCAGGACCTTCGAGAGAGACAGGACAGTCGACATCGTCTACGGTGATGGCATGATTACTCAGTTGGGGGGAACATATGCGATGGTCCACTTCAACCCGTCTAGCCAAGGTCTTCGGAGATTCTTGAGAATCAATGGCCCCAATACCAACCCCTTCTTCTGGAAAAAAGAAGTATTCGAAGAGTTGGGAGGCTACGACCTCGGCTATAAGTTGGCGAGTGACTACGACTTTCTTGTCAGGGCATGCGTGAGGTTCAAGTTTTCGAAGTTGAACGAGGTACTCACACTGTGGAGATTTAGGCCAGACAGCATTACGGTCGATAGGCAACGGTTAGTACAGGAGAACATAAGAATCAGTTCGAAGGCTGCAGGCGTGTATCCAAGAAAGCGCGTCCCCTTGGTGTACTTCAAGATGATAGGAAACTACGTGATGAACTCCTATCCAGATTTCATTCGATTGACAACTCTTTGTCTTTCTGACAACGCACACGGCGGTTGGAGTAATCTAATTAGGTCCAAGACCATCTCGAAGCCCAGAATGTTGCGCGATTTGCTCACGCCACTTCTTCCTCAGCTTCTCATTTCCCGCAGGATGAGAAGTAAATTTCTTCCCGGATACATCAAAACGAGCAAGCTCGAACAGCTCGCTACTGCGTGACCGACTTACCTAATCGGTCTGACGGAGTGAAGCCAGAATGATTCATCACGAAGTTCTCGGAGGAGTTTGACAGGAGACCCGACACTAGGAAGACTGAGGACTTGAGAATTTGGATAGTCGAGGATGAGAAGAAGGAAGAAAGAGAAGGATGGCGAGAAGAAGGACGACAAGAACACGTCGAGCTGAGCCGAAACCTTATGTTTCACAAATATGATTCCATCATCCAAAAGAGTGAGGAGTCCTGACAATCTCGCTCTCGGGGATTCTGTACCTTCCCGAAGGCAGCTCGACGGCCCCGATCTTCCCGCCCTTGATCCACCAATCCGACCCTGATTTGTCACGACTCGATCCTCCTTCGCCAGGTGAAGGTCGCGGATGTGCCTCAGTATTGGACATGTCGAGAAATCCACGCAAAAATCCCACGAATGTGAAACAATCAAATGAGAGATGAGGATTCTCTGATGGAATTTCAGTGTGAATATGGGGTGGAGAAGTGAGCTTTATCGCAGACAGATGAAATTGTGACAGTCGAAAGCCTATTGGAAGATGTCACAAGAAGACCAGAAGGATTGGAACGCAGTCTTGTCGTTTATCAGGACAAAATCAGGTCGGTCCTTGTAGAGAAGCGACACTCACAGCCCATCTGGTTCGTCCAGAGCCCAGGAATATTCGTGTGAACCAAAGTGGGATCAAACGCTACGTTGATGCCTGATGACGATGACGCAAGAGTGGATTCCTCAGGGAATCCTATGGACTCGCTAGCACAGGCCGTGAGAACCATATTCCCTTGAACTTCCGGAAACTTGTACGGAACCATGTCGCCGAAGTCTTGGGCGACCTTGAAACGAGGTTGGACTCCCACCTGAGTTACGGGATGGGGCGCTCAGTCCAGGGTGAACCTACGAGTGCACAAACAAAACATCTTCGAAAAGGGGATTGCCATTGTATCGATTCAAGTAGTTGAAAAGACTGCCCATGTATAGAAACCCGGAGCTCCGCATGATATCGTAGACTTCTGCGAAGAAGCACTGTGTCTCGTAAAACCTCAGGAAGTTAATCTCGCAGATGACTGCTTTCGTATTTTGCAAGAAACTCGTTGCTCCCTTTAGTACCCGGTCTTCGTAGCCTTGTACATCCATTTTCAGCGCAATATTGCGAGTCAATTCAGGGAATGCCCCCTCGGAAATCAGGGTATCAAGCCTTCTCACTTCAACTTGTTGAGTCTTGACTTCTGCTGTGTGGGGGAAAACTTCCCTTTGTGTCTTTGTCAAAGGCAACAACGAAGAACTTTGCGTGAATGCATTTCGAAAGAAGGTTTGTTCTCCGTCAGCATCCCCAAGCGCAAGATTGAATGCCTTGAACTTCCCATACCGTGATGCCCGACATAAGAGGAGTTTCTGGTACACATCTGCGACGGGTTCGAATGAGTAGACCCAGGCGTCCGGCAAGGATTCCTTGACTTCATCTGCGAACTGTCCGGTGTTCGCTCCCACATCAAACACGGTATTGACGCCATAATTCCGCAAAAACATGAACCGCCTTCTTGCGCTCGGCGTAACACGCTTAACGTCCAATCCGAACGAGTGCAACAGATTTCTTAAGAAGTCGTTAGCGGTCACAGATGTCTTACCACCACGGGACTCTTAAAGAAGACGGACTAATGCAGGATGCGAGGTCAAGAAACTTAATCCGGACAACTACATTGGATCCTAAGAAGCTGATTCAGAACCATTTGAGGGCGCGCGCGCTGTGTCGAGATTATCCTGTTCACTCTTCCCATGAGGTCGGATGATTACCTCTTCCTTGACCTCCGGTGGACGATGAATGATGGAAGGTAAGCAACAGCTCCTATTGCCAGTCCAAGCAACAATAGGATGTTCTCCACTATTATCCTGAGCCTATTGCTGATTGGGTTAATTCTATTCATCGTTCTGAACTGAGTGTTCACGGTATCGATATTCTGGATTCCATACATGTAAACAAGCCTTGAGTAGGATACGCCGTTTCCGAAAGCCCGCGACAGTGTCTTGTGCCAAGTGCGAGTTGGTGAGTGAACGATCGGAATCGTTTCCACGAATTCAATTTCGACGCCTTGGGTTCTGAGCCTAGCGAAGAGTTCTGAGTCCTCCACCGTTTTGAAACTCTCGTCAAACCTCCGATTAGCGAAGATTTCAGCATCGCATATCAGATTTGACATGTCCAAATCGAAGGGTCGTACTTCCAGCCCTTTGAGGACGGCCCCCTTCCTTGCGACCCTTGCTATTTCTGAGAGCCAGTTTTCATTCAAAGGGGCCGCGTCCGATTCCATAAACACAAGGAATTCACCTCTTGCTCTCGATACCGCATCGTTCCACGCCTGAGGAATCGTCCCCCTCGTGGAATAGACGAACTCGAAGTCAGTGAATGACTGAGTCTTCAACGCTCGTTTGAGGTCTTCAACCTCCGCATCATGACGGGCTATTGCGATGACACTTAGCTTAGGCCTTTCCCGCTCCAAGATCAAATCGTCTCTTGATAGAGATGTCCTACGTGTTCACAGATGATGGAACCAACTTGGAAGTCCCTTAACGTCATTTGCAGTGCAAGATGGCAGGTTGTGTGTTCTAAATCTCTTGCGTACACGATTGCAAGTGCTCACTCGAGGTGGGGTGTCACCTCCGAATCCTACTCGGGGTTCACTTCCGGAGAGATGCTAGAGCGTCTCACTACCCTTGTCTGACTAGCTTCAAGGCATAACTTTCTCCGTCGACCCACAATGGCTGAATTGCAAATCCGTCATAGCTGTGTGAAAGAACGACGTGTTGATAATAGGCAGGGTACCCCGAGACAAGTTGAGGCGAGAAGATTGTGATGTAGTCATCGTATAGGTAAACGGCGCTCCAACTTTGGTTGAGTAGGGAATTCAACTGCTTTTGGGTCTGGGGAATTCCAGTTAAGATTACGTTCGGAAGCATCGACATGAAAACGCGTATCCCCCTCATCTCAACCCCGCCGATCACGAGTGTCCTGCCGGAGTTGTTCCCTGCAATCAGATACATGCGGTAGTAGGGAGCGCGGTAGTCGAAACTCAGCCTGTCTATTGGCTGTCCGGTTGTGTTCTGGCTGCTTTGGAGAACAGTTCCCAGTTGAGGCAGTAGAGCTGACCCGAGTACGATATACAAGAGCAGGAGAACCAAGAGGTATCTTGTTTTGACCTTGGAGTAGAAATACCCGAAACCGACCAAGACAGGAACGGCAGTACTAGTAAGACGAACCACGTCTGAACCCCACTTACCCAAGCCAGAGTAAAGTCCAGTAGCTGTTAAGTCGGAGGAGATGAGGAATGTGGTCAAGGCAAGCAACATCGTTAGCAGGACAAACACTGCAAGGCTGGATCTATTCTTGAAGGTCAAAAGGAGCGAGAATGGAACGAAAATCGCGAAGAGGGGGCCAAAACCATAGAAGATACCAAAGATGGAATCGACTATTTCATTCCAGCTTAGTACGACTGGGATGGTAGTGACATGGGTTGGTGCTGTAGCCGGAGCTGTGGCATTCGTGCTGGGATTTGGGCTGCCTGGAGTCCCGGTCTGAATTGAGGGATGAAGACCGGACAGATAGTGCGGTACCGTGAAGAATAAGAAGTTAGAGACAGGCTGCGTGATGGTGATAGGAGAGAGGCTCGCAGGGACAGGAATCACCAGCGACACGACCAAGGCGTAGACGACTAGAGCCTTCAGTCGTCTGTTTACTAGCAACAACACGAAGAAGTTGCCCAGCGCGAGAAGTAGGTAGGGTTCTCTCACTTCATACGCCAAGACGAAGAAGACAGCAGAGATGAAAACATCGGTCAATTTGTTGCCTTTGACGTATCTGGCTGAGAAGAGTATGCCAGCCAGCGCAAGGAAGAGACCCAGTGTCTCGGTAACGAAGAAAAGTGCCATGACTGTGAATACCGGGAAAAGCGGCAACGAGATGAGCACTAGAGCTAATGGCTTGTCTGGTACCGCCAGCACGCGGAGAATCTTGTACAGAACAAATACGCACCCAACTGCCCAGATAGCAGAGTAAAGCGCGCCTCTGAGAAACAACTGGAACATTCCATTGGTTCCGTGGAAGAACAAGAGGAAGACTATCTGAAAGAATGGTCTGTAGAGTGAAAGCGGCACCTTATCAAGAACGAATGTGTCGTAGTAGTACGATTCGTCTGGGAGCATGTACCCTGTCACGAGCGAATAGTACAGACGAACTGCAACCAGCGATACGAGGGCAATACTGCTGAAAACCGCGGCGCTCCTCGCCCATCCGAACCTCTCGATTGACTTGGGCAATAGAGCTATCTTGGACTTTAGGATAGAGCCAAGTTCCGAGCTATGTTTCATTCAGTCTTTCCATTCAGTCTTGAAAGGGCTTTAACCTTTCGCGGCTAGACTTGACGCCAAGACACGGAAAGGAAAGGAGGGCGCTTTGCCGCCACGTTGGCATTCTTCCTGCTGGCCTGACCCGTGAATAGAGGGAGCGGCCTTATCCCATGATCTTGAAAATTCTCACGTCGTCGTTGTTGAAAATCAACGACAAGTTCGAAGAAGCCTGGTAGTTCAACCATGGATAAAGTGACGGGTTGCTTGGGAGTTGCAGCGTCACGAAGAAAGTGACGATTATGAATTGTTCCCCATTATGCTTGGCGAGCGCCAACCCCTCAGCCGGTGTCGGTGCATACGTGTAGTTTGTGGTCCTCTCAAAGATGAGGTAGGTGTAGACGAAACGCCAGTCTGACACCGAAAGGTAGCTGGACTCTGCCGGGGTGTTATTCTTCAACCAGTACATTGCCGAGTAGACATTCTGTTGGGTCTGGGACAGGGTACTGGTGTCAGTTAACGCGCCCGTAACCCCATTCTCCCACCAAGATCCAACCGCGATGGGTGAGATCAGCAAAACAATGACGAGCGCGACTGTGAGATTCCTTCCCTGGCCTGAACCCATTCGCCTTCGTTTAGTTTGACCGGACTTCGGAAGGAGCGACGAGATTCCATATCCCGCCATGATCGTGAGCGGCACGAGAGCCTCGTACGAGAGGCGCCAAGCACGCGGATTGAAAGGAGCGACGATCAAGAGCGAGAGAAACCACAGACAAGGCACAAGAGATGGGCTCCTCCGCGAGATGATGCAGTGGCGTACCGAGATGACAGCCAGGACGAGGAGGAGGACGAAAGCGACATCGTTCGAGACCTCTAGCGCCATGTAGCCCATCACTGGGAAAGCAGACAGGGCATCAGACAGCACAGTGTGACCGAGCAACGTCTGCCCACCAGTTCCGCCGAAGACAAGACCGAACAGAAAGGAGAGAAGGTTCGGATAAGTCAACAGAGCGGCCGCTGCGGGCACGAGAGCAACTACGACGAGAAGCATGTAGCGCTTGACGTCTCTTCCTTCGAATACGAGCACAACCATTGGGAGTATCAGCAGAGCAGGGAAAAGAGTGACAGAAGCGTAGTGTGAAAAGTAAATCATCGTGAGGGCGAAGGAGAAGACCACCCAACAGCGGGAACTCCGCACCCCTTCAGCAACTTGTAGGAAGGCGACCAAGAAAAAAAGACTTGCAATTACCCCGAAGAAATTTGCATAGAGGCCTGCGTCAAAGACACTACCGAACCATATTGCGCCAGACAGAACATAGATTGCCGCAGCAAGAAGGCCAGCTTTGGAGCTGGCGAAGATCCTTTTTGACGCTACGTACACCATCAGCGGCGAAAGTATCACGAGCAGACCCATCGTCCTCTGGACCGTGACCAGTGGTTCCCCTCCCACCAGAAGGAGCGCCGAGGCTAGCTGGTAGTGGACGCCGTAGTATAGGACACCCCCCGGAAGGGTCGTCGTCGTTCCCGAGATCAGGCCTTGGACGATACTTGTGTGGTCGGCCTGGTCCGCACTGTAGAGCTGGGGGAAGATGGGATACTTTGCGAAGTACAGCGCAACCATTGTGCCCAGGGCGACGGTGAGAAGGGCCATCGCGAGGTCTGTCCAGGTCGGCATTCCCAAGAAGTCGAGCCTTCTCTTCCTGAACCAAGATATTGCCAGCGTGGCTACCCCCACACCTAAGATGAAATAGATCGTCGGCAGGTCGGCACCACGCAAAGTCTCTCCAAGGATTGTGACCCCGGAGGTCCTTGCAGCTAGAATGAGCGTGTCGAAGGCCAAACCCAGGCCAAGAGCGAGTCCGAACTTTTCAGCCAGACAGTCCTCCCTCTTCCAAAGGCAAAGGAGCTCACCAATCCCGACGCCAGGGAGGAATATCTCCAGAAGGTAGAGGCCGTATCCAGGGTCGAAGGGTCCACCGACCAAGCAGGGCGCCACTTTCCCTGCCTCAAGCCCGTTTATTCGGCTTTTCGACGGCGGAGGTAACGCATTCGACGAGATGCCTACGATGGGTGGTACAATGCCGCCCGACAAAGGCAATAGGAAGCTAAGCTAAGCGACTTGGGAGAACCTGGCTCTATCTCCGACAAGAGGAGAGGTCGGGCGACTTATTGGGGATGGCCTTTGCGAGATTCCCTGAAAATGGCCACAGCCACCAAGGCCACGCCTGCTGCAATAACGATGGCCCCTTCGGCATGGCCTGGCGACGGCAAAGCGAACCAATCAGTTGAATTGACTGCATCCAAGGTACTAGTGGCATTCGTAATCCCCAAGTGAATCACGTAAGTGTTCGCCACAGGCAAGTCCAGTACAGTGTATTCCTGGTAACCCTGCTTGAAGACTGCCACCGAAAGGATTGAAGATGGTGCAACTATTGATGCCGAGCCGCTCGAGTCTGTAAGGAAGCTACCAAGCGGGGCGGAGCCAGCTCCCGGGTTCCTGCCGATGACAAAAAGAGTCGCCCCGGCCACCGGTTGAGCAGTGGCAGAGTCCTCTACATGCAGGTCGAACTTCATTCCTGACTCCTCTGCGGGTGCATTCAATATGAAGACCGCAAATCCAAGGATGACCAACAGGAATCCCGATGCGGTAAGGACGGTTCGGATTCTTCGTCGGTGCCGCGTTCTCGCCTTCATCCCTCCAATCGCACGTTTGGGTTGGTTTTATAAGGCACGCAAGAGTCCCGAGCCAATACGGGATCGATGGCACATTAACCCCCGATCGTCGCTTTTGATTCCACCTGTTGACGGTGTGGGTCCCGCCCCCGTTTTGGATAGAATTACCATTAAGGTCCGTGCGCGACGATCCTCCCGGATATTCACAGCCTCCGTACAAGTGTAACATTTGAAGGTCTTGACGAACGAGAATTCACAGCGAATCATTTAAATGCAAAATTTACAACCGCTCTGCGGATATTGCAGTTTATAAAAGCAGAGCAGGAGAAACTATCGGAAGAAGTCGTTTCCGCGTCGCGTGAGGCACAAATTGAAGTCATAGTTCCTGCTTACAACGAAGAGGAGACGATAGGCAGGACCATTGAGAGAATCGCCACGACGCTCGGAAAGATGAGCAGAACCTACAGGATTCTTGTTGTCGATGACGGCTCAGAAGACCGAACGTCGGAAAAGATCCTTGGGCATGCGAAGAATGGCGAAGGAGGTAGGATCACCCTTGTGAGAAACAACCGCAACATGGGCAAGGGTTTCGCAATCAAACGAGCCGCGGAATATGTGACTGGCGAGATAGTAGCGATAATAGATGCCGATTTAGCGATAGACCCGAAGCAGTTGGAGCTCTACATCGACCAGCTGAAATCCTGCGACGTGTGCATCGCGTCGAAGAGACACCCCAACTCCGTGTATGCGGGTGCACTTTCACGGAGGATAATGAGCGCCGGATTCAACAGTATGGTGAGGTTAGCAACGGGGTTGAAGGAATCGGACACGCAAGCAGGGTTCAAGGTCATGAAGAGTGGGGTTTTTAAGAAGATAATGGGCCCGGTGGTGGTGAAGAGGTACGCCTTTGACGTCGAGATGCTTCTCGTGGCAAAACTGCTTGGGGCGAAAGTGTCCCAGATGCCTGTCCGAGTCCAACAGGAATCGGGCTTCAAAATCGCCGAGATAGTGAACATGATGAAAGACTTGCTTGGAATAGCCTACAGGTTCAGAGTGAAGAAATGGTACCAGCAGGTGCAGGCCAGTCAAGTGCTAAGGCCATGAGCCAAGCGTCCACTTTCAGGGGAGCTCTTCAGGGCGTTAGCTCGAACAAGCACGGTCTCAGAATCCTCTGGCTAACCTGGAAGGACCTAGGACATCCCCAGGCAGGGGGGGCGGAGGTTCTCACGCACGAAGTCACCAAGAGACTCGCTACTGCAGGAAACGACGTAACGGTGTTCACCTCAGGGTATGATGGCTGCAATGCGCAAGAGACTATCGATGGAGTTAGAGTCATCAGATCTGGTACATACAGGTCGTCCGTTTTCTCTGCGGCCCGACACTACTACGAAAGTAATCTTGGTGAGCACGGGTTTGACGTGATAGTCGATGCTATCAACACCAGGCCATTCAATGCCTCCCGATTTGCAAGGAACGGAGAAAGAGTTGTCGCCCTCATTTCCCAGCTCGCTAAGGAGTACTGGTTCTATGAGACGCCGTTCCCCTTGAGTTACATCGGATACTACTTCCTCGAAAACCGGTGGCTGCGAGGTTATGTCAACATCCCCACAATTACCGTCTCCCAAAGCACGCGAAAGGAGCTTCTTGAGTTAGGTTTCAACAAGGTTGAAGTGATTCCTCTGGGGATTAATTTCGAGCCTCTAGAGAATCTCGGCGAGAAAGAGAGCTATCCCGTCATTGCCTATGCAGGGAGAATCAACAGGGCCAAGAGGCCTGACATCCTCGTGAAGGCCTTCAGGAGGGTCAGGGAACGACTTCCCAACAGTGAACTCTGGTTCATCGGCAAAGGTCCTTTCGAGAATAAGCTCAAGGAGCTCGCCGGAGAAGGCGTGAAGTTCTTCGACGACGTCTCCAACTCTGAGAGAAGAGCCCTGCTCAAGAAGGCGTGGGTCCTCACAAACCCGAGCGTGAGGGAGGGTTACGGATTGAACATAATCGAAGCCAACGCCTTAGGCGTGCCTTGTGTGGCGTATGATGTCCCTGGACTGAGGGACTCCATTAGAGACAATGAAACAGGGCTGCTCGTTAAGGCGAGCGGGCCAGACCCGTTGTCGGAGACACTCTTGCGCATCTTGACCGACGACAGCCTGAGGATGAGACTGTCAAGGGACGCTCTCAGACACTCTAGGGAGTTCACCTGGGACAGGACTGCCGAGGAGTTCATGACGCTGCTGGACAAGTTTGAAAGCCACAGCGTTCCGGTCCTGCCGCCTAACTGAACGAAGACGGTCTGAATGCAATCGAAAGGCTGAGGTTCTGCCTGGACTCTCAGGTCGACAGTGACATCGCAAATTTAACTAGGGAATCACTTGTTTCTATTCACTCTCAAATGAGGAAGATCAAGATCTGCATCGCCAACAGCTTTTACCCGCCATACATCGGCGGCGCCGAAACGTACGTAGGCAATCTAGCTCGCCGGCTGGTTAGTCGGGGGCACGAGGTCACGGTCTACTGCGCCCACACACCTCTTCGGGCCGGAGAATCAATTCAAGATGGCGTTCGCGTCAGGAGGATGCGCGCACCCATTCGCCTCTACGGGACACCAGTAGCAGTTTCGCCCCTGAATCTGCTGGCAGAAGACTATGATATCATTCATTGCAACTTCCCGAGCCCTTACTTCGCGGCGTTGTTTGCACTATTCAGCAAGATATGCGGCATCCCGGCCGTATTGACGTGGCACAACGACCTTCCACCAGTCAGCTCCGTCGCCGGAGCTTTGGCTCGGATTCATGACCGCATATCCCCCTCATATTTGGGCCAATACAGGAGAATCATCGCTACAACCCCTTCCTATGCAGGGAAGTCGAGAACGCTTGCAAGATATCAAGGAAAGGTGGCTGTGATTTCTCAGGGAGTAGAAACAGCGAGGTTCCATCCATCCGTCGAAGGGCACTCGGTCAGGATGATCCATGGCCTGTCGGAGAAGACGAAGGTCGTGTTGTTTGTCGGGGCTCTCACGCGCTGGCATTCTTACAAGGGCCCCGATGTGCTGATCAAAGCCTTCAGAATGGTGAAAGATGAAATCAACGAGTCCCACTTGATCGTGGTCGGAGGCGGTGAGCTGCTTGGTGGTAACGTTGCTCTGGCGAGAGACTTGGGCTTGCAAGGTCAGGTGACTTTCGCGGGGAGCGTCAGTGAGGAATTGCTTCCGAAATATTACGCTTCATGCGACCTGTTGGTGCTGCCGAGCCGCGACGAATCTGAGGGATACGGGCTGGTAATACTGGAGGCGATGGCTGCAGGCAAGCCAGTCGTCGGATCGAGAGTCGGTGGCATACCTGACGTGATCCGCGACCACGAAACTGGTCTACTTGTCGAGCCCAACGACTCTCCCAAACTGGCCGAAGCGATCACAACGCTGTTGCTCGACGATAAGCTAAGGCGTAGCATGGGCTTGGCGGCGAGGCGATTTGCAGAGGACCATGACTGGGAAAGGGTGACCAGCGAGGTCGAAACGGTATATCAGGAGGTTATTTCACCTAGCCCACGAAGCGCCAAAAGCCCCGCCACCGTAAGGGGGAGGATAGAGGAAGAGAAGTGAAGGGCTTTGGCTGACGTGGGGCCCTATCGGAGGCTGATAATTTGGCTGGCCGCTGCCTCGATCCTCTCGCAGGTGCTCTATCCTCAACAGGTAGCCATCCTCCTCTCCTCCGTCGCCGAAGTTTCGGTAGAGAACCTCGGGAACTTCTATGCTCTTGCGGCGCTGCTTTTCGTCGGCGTCTTCTTTCTGCTCAGGTGGCAGGACATTCACCACCTCCTTCTGAAAGAGGGGAATGTGCGAGCCAAGCCCTCGGTAAGGCTTGTTGGTCTTGTAATCACGCTGTTGCCATTGCTCCTTGTTCCTCTGCTGAAATGGAATGAGGACGCCACTTCGCTGGCTGTCTTCCCCATCTTCCTGCTCTTCTGGGGCTCCTTTCTGATGATCAACCCGTCCACATTGAAGATGACACTTCCCTACTCGGCGGTCCTTCTAGCCGCGACACTCCTTCCTCCCCCGCTCACCGCGCTCGTAGGCGAGCCCCTAGTGGGTGTCGCCTCCTCCCTCAGCAGGTTCCTCCTCAGCGCAACAGGCATACCCTACTCCTACGCGTCCCTGCCCAGCCCTGAGCTACTGTTCTCATCCCGGGGAGGAAGTAGCCTCACTTTGGCGATAACCCCATTCTGCAGCAGCCTCTCCTCGATCAGCGTTTTCCTCCTCCTCATTATCCTGATGCACATTGACCTGAGGAAGGATCGGTCTTCGACAGTAAGGATGGCAATCTTCGGGACCGTCGCGCTGGTTCTCCTCAACGGCGTCCGAGTCGCCGTGCTGGCATGGATAGGGTTCTTCGGCGGTCCAGTTCTTCTGGCGAGCGTCCACGGATGGATCGGGTATACAATTTTCGTGGCTTTCTACGCCGTGGCCGCCTTCGTCTACGTCACAAAAGGTCGGTCCCAGGGGACCGTTGGTTCAATGGAAGCTCTCGACGGTGAAAGCCCACCTGCCTTTTCTCCTCCTCGAAAGGATTCACGCAATGAGGGGAGCCTGCCAAACGACTTGGCCTTGGTTAGTATGCTGCAATTGTGTGCTGCCGTGTTGGAGACCTAACGACACAAAGTCTAGAGGACTTTGAAACATAAATACCATGGGGCGATGTGTGCACATCGACGCGTGTGAAATCAGCGACCATCATGGCGACAGTCCTTCTGCTCCTGTTTGCGCTTTCTCCTTCCTATGTGCCCACAACCAGGGCAGGCATTTCTTTGGTGGCAACAATAACCAAAGGAATGGGAGGGCGTCCCACCGGAGTAGCGTACGACAGCGCGCAGGGAGAGGTCTTTGTAACCAACGGAACCTGGAACACCACTAGCGTGATCTCTGACTCGTCCAACACCGTGGTCTCACTCATCCCGGTCGGACAGGCTCCCGCAGGCGTGGTATACGACTGGGGGACTGGGGAGCTCTTTGTCACGAATTTTTTGTCACACACAGTCAGCGTTATCTCTGACTCCACTGACATGGCGGTAGCGAGCATAAGTGTGGGGTTGGCTCCCTTTGGCGTGGCGTATGACAGTGGGAAGGGGGAGATCTTCGTGACGAATCATGCATCTAACACAACCAGCGTGATCTCAGATTCGTCCAACACGGTTGTGGCGAACATACTTGTGGGATATGGTGCCAACAGCGTGGCGTATGACGGCGGGAAGGGAGAGGTCTTCGTGACGAACGATGTGTCGAGTACAGTCAGCGTGATATCTGACTCTACTAACATGGTGGTGGCGACCATCCCGATAGGGGTGGGTGCCAACAACGTAGCGTATGACAGCGGGAAGGGAGAGGTCTTCGTAATCAACGCCTTCTCGAGCACAGTCAGCGTGATATCTGACTCAACCAACAAGGTGGTGGCGAACATTACCGTGGGATTGGGTCCCTCTGGAGTAGCGACCGATACCAGGTTGGGAGAGGTCTTCGTGGCGAATTTCGGGTCGAACACCACCAGTGTGATCTCTGACTCGACAAACACTGTGGTGGCAACTATTCACGTAGGGTCGGGTCCCTTTGGCGTGGCGTATGACAGTGGAAAGGGGGAGATCTTTGTCGCGAACAATGCGGGTGAAAGCGTCAGCGTGCTGTCAGCAAGTTCGACGACAAGCACGACATCGACCACCGGCACTACCATGACTTCCGTCACCGCAAAGACTTCCATCACCCGCAGCGCCTCGGCATCAAGCTCGACGACGAACAGTTCGATGATTGCATCTACGACGTCAGCAGTAGGCGTCTCCCAGGACTCCACACCCTACTTGGCCGTGGCGGCGGTGGCAATCATAACCGGAGGATTGGTCGGTTTCGGGTTGCTCAGGCGCAAGAAGACTGCCCAAGTCGGCCAGGCCTGAGGGCCGCTCCTTCCGTTCCTGAACGCGACACACCTGGCGTCAGACCATTGCAACTACAGAATCAAATAGAGACAGTTGGCTGCTTCATCCCGACATCGTGTCACCCTCCACCCGGGGGCCTGGGCGAGGAGACATCAACAAGCGACGGGCGTCTCAGGAAGGAGGGCAGGAGCTCCACAGGCCTGATCCCACTCCGGCGCAGTAAGACTAGGCAGAGCCACGCGAGCGAAGCTGTGCGCAGCAGGGCCATGGTCTGAGGGAGTGTCCACGCGTTAGTCGGGTTGGGCACCAAGAACCAAGTCAGAATGATCAGCGCGTTAAAGACCTCCCAGGCGTAGAGCGACGGGTCATCTATGGCGAGCACTATGACCAAGGGGATCAGCATCAGGTTGAACTGAGGAGAGTAGATGTAGGCCCCGAGCAGGTAAGCAGCGAGGCCTAGGAAGACGCGCGGGACTAGAGACACCTTGAGCGTGTAGACCCTGAGAAGCAGGACGCCCGAGACCGCGAACCCGAACCACTTTGCGTAGTCGTTGAAGGGATTCTGGAAGATCCAGATGTACCAAGCGTCCTCAAGACCCCAGCCCCTGAAG
>Ga0187803_10000402_pt1 | contig 17506 bp, 14 predicted proteins | sample NC_wetland_sal_i_2_FD_132425 | JGI IMG/M metagenome (GOLD analysis project Ga0187803, IMG submission 132425) | Wetland sediment microbial communities from Neuse River Estuary, North Carolina, USA - Control_3 | ecosystem: Environmental > Aquatic > Freshwater > Wetlands > Sediment | place: USA...
AGGCATCCTGCAGCCGGTGCGTGGCGAGCACCGACGTAACACCTTGCGTGTCGCGCAGGCGCAGGATCAGCGTGATGATGGTTTGTGAAGTCACCGGATCGAGTCCCGCCGTTGGAGAATCATAGAGAACCACGCGTGGCCGGCTGACCAGAGCGCGGGCGATCGAAACGCGCCGCTTCATGCCGCCCGAGAGTTCCGCGGGCAGCTTTTCAAGAGTGTCTTCCATTTCCACGAAGCGCAGGGATTCGCGGACGCGCGGCTCGATGTCTTCCTCTTTCACGCGTTCCTCGCGCAGGCAGTAGGCCACGTTTTCGGCGACGGTGAGCGAATCAAACAGCGCGCCCTCCTGAAACACGAATCCGATGTTCCTTCGGAACGCGAGCAATTCTCTTTCCGACATGCGCCCCAGGTCGTGGCCCAGCATTTGCACGGTTCCCGAATCCGGCTGGATCAAGCCCGCCGCAAGTTTCAGGATAAGCGTTTTCCCGGATCCGCTTTCTCCAATTAGAATTTTCGTTTCACGCGGAGCGACGGAAAAGGAAAGGCCATCCAGGACGTTGCCTTTGTCGAAACCAATGCTGACATTTTCGAGGGAGAGAACGGATTCGCTGGTTGCGGTCTCGCTCATTCTGGAATGATGCGTCCACGCCGGCTTGGAACCAGCGGCACGTTCATCCAAGCGATTATAGATGGAAACGTCCGCCGTGCGGGGACGATTGCAGCTTTGGTTAGAAAACGTGGCCGGCAAGGTACAGCATTAACTTTGTGAGGAAGAAGTTGGAAACCAGGATGAACACGGAAGCGGTGACCACCGCTTGCGTGGTCGCTCGCCCCACTCCTTGCGTTCCGCCCTTCACCGTCAATCCTTGATAGCATCCAACCGTCGCGATGATGAAGCCGAAAATAATCGGTTTGGTGAGTCCCTGCATCAGGTCAGAAAACTCCAACGTGTCAATCGCTCGTGTCCAGAACGAGATGGCCCCCAACCGCAGCGTGAAGTACGAGACGATGTATCCCCCAATCAGTCCCAGGAAATCCGCCATCGCTGTAAGCAGCGGCAGCATCAGAACCGTCGCCACCATGCGCGGCGTCACGAGCTTGCGAACCGGATCGGTGCCCATCGCGCGCATCGCATCCACTTGCTCGGTCACGATCATCGATCCCAATTCCGAGGCCATCCCCGAAGCATTGCGCCCTGCCACCAGTAGTCCTGTAATCGACGGTCCCAGTTCGCGGACCAGGGCCAGGGAAACCACGTCCGCAGTAAGCGCCGTCTGTCCAAACCTTTCGAATTGTGCGGCGGTTTGCAAAACCAAGACCGCGCCGATGAAAAAGCCGGTCAAAAGGACGATCGGCAGAGATCCGACGCCAATAATGTCCATCTGGTCCAACACATCGGAAACGTAGTAAGGAGGGCTGAATAGACGCGTGACTGACCGGCCCGACAGCAGCGCGTACTCCTGCACATGCAAGACCCAACGCTTCGCCCCTTCCGAAAGAGCGCCGGTGACCGAAATTGTATTGGGCTGAAGGAGTTTGGGGTCGGTGGTCGCCATCGGTCGCCGTCTGGTGTCCCTCAAGCGCGGGTGAGTTCGAGAACAGCGTACTGGTAGCAGCGGGGGACGTCAAGCATCGCAAATGAATCGTAGGACACATGTTGCGAATAATAGGGATTGTAGATCGGCGAGCTGCAATTTGAATCGAGGCACTGCAAGGGGCAGTCTTGTGCTACCAAACGATCTGAGGTGCCTTTCATCGCTTTACGCGCCGTGCAGGGTCCGATAGAATGTCGAGCCTTCCATGTTTCGCTTTGTTACTGCGGGAGAATCGCACGGTCAGGCGCTGATTGCTTGGATCAGCGGCGTCCCTGCGGGTGTGCCCATTGACTTCGAATTCGTGCAGCGGGAACTGCACCGGCGACAGCTGGGCTATGGCCGCGGCGGGCGCCAGAAAATCGAGAAGGACCGAGTCGAATTCCTGTCCGGCGTGCGGCATGGGCAAACCATTGGCGCGCCCATCGCGCTGCGGATCGATAATCGCGACTGGGCTAACTGGGAAAAGGCCCTCTCTGTAGAAAATACTCCGAACTCCGAAGGCGCCCAGCGGCGGCTAACCGCTCCTCGCCCCGGCCACGCGGACCTGGCCGGCTCCATGAAATTCAATTTCCATGATGCGCGGTACATCCTGGAGCGTGCGTCGGCGCGGGAGACCGCAGCGCGTGTGGCGGCGGGCACGATTGCCAAGCTGCTGCTCCGCCAATTTGAATGCGAAGTGCTGAGCCATGTGGTGGCCGTCGGCAAGGCTCGCCTGCCGCGCGCCGCTGCCTGGAGAGAGATTCAGGCCGTCTGTGGGGATCTGGAATCGCCGTTGCGTTGCGTTGACGCCGAGACGGAAGCGCAAATGAAAGGCGAAGTGGACGCCGTGCACCGCGCCGGGAACACGGTAGGAGGCATCTTCGAGGTTGTAGCGCACAATGTTGTCACTGGGCTCGGCTCCCACGCGCAGTGGGACGAAAAACTCGACGCCCGACTGGCACAGGCCGTGATGTCAATTCAGGCCGTGAAGGGTGTGGAAATCGGCGCGGGTATCGCGGCGGCCACCTCCTACGGCTCCGAAGTCATGGACGAAATCGGATACAACCCAACCGCCAAACAATTCACGCGCGCATCGAACCGCGCCGGAGGCCTCGAGGGAGGCATCACGAACGGCGAAGACGTTGTCGTGCGCGGATACCTGAAGCCGATCTCCACACTGCGAACTCCCCTCGGCACGGTCGACATGGTGACGAAGCATCCCGTTTCGGCCGCGTACGAGCGCTCCGACGTTTGCGTCGTCCCGGCCGGCGGAGTTGCCGGCGAAGCGATGGTTTCGATCGTGCTCGCGCAAGCGATGGTAGAAAAATTCGGCGGCGACTCGCTCGGCGAGATGCGCCGCAATTTCGACGGGTATTTGCGGCAACTGAAGGAATTTTGAAACCACAGATAAACACCGATGAACACAGATCAAGAAAAATGAGAACGGCACGAGTGTTTATCAGTGCTTCCAAAGAAGCGAGCGAATGGCCGAGATGATTTATCCAATTACAAAATACGGGGCGGCGGTGCTGGAAACGCCGACCAAGCCTGTCGATAAATTTGACGAAGAACTCGCCAAGCTTTGCGAGGACATGTTCGAGTCCATGTACGTGGCCCAGGGCGTGGGACTCGCCGCGACGCAAATCGGACTTGCGAAACGGCTTGCAGTGATTGACGTGAGCGTTGGGAAAAACCCCGAGGCGAGGCTGGTGCTTGCGAATCCTGAGATCATCCACGTGGAGGGAGATCAGCGCGAAGAGGAAGGGTGCCTCTCCCTGCCCGGGTTCCGCGGAAATGTACTGCGCCCGGCGTATGTGACCGTGCGCGCGCAGAATGTAAAGGGTGAAGTTTATGAAATGCGGGGCGAGGGGCTGCTGGCCCGTGCCTTTTGCCACGAGATCGATCATCTCGACGGCATCCTTTTTCTTCAGCATCTCAGCATGCTCAAGAGAGACCTGATCAAGCGCCGGATCCGCAAATTGCGGAAGACCGGCGACTGGTAATTTCCTATCCCTGCGATGGCCGCGCTGCGCATCATTTTTTGTGGTACGCCGGAATTTGCAGTGCCGTCCCTCCGGCGGCTCGCGGAGCGTCCGGAATTTTCGATCCAAGCCGTCATCACGCAACCGGACCGGCCACGCGGCCGCGGCCAGCACGTCAGCAGCTCTCCCGTAAAGGAAGTAGCCCTCGAACTTGGACTGCACGTCTATCAACCCGAAACGATCAAGTCTGAATCGTCGCAGGAGTTTCTGAAACGCGTCGCGCCTGATGCGGTCGTGATTATTGCGTACGGTCAGATTATTCCCGCCAGACTCTTGACGATTCCGCGCCTGGGGTGGATCAATTTGCACGCGTCCTTGCTGCCGCGATATCGCGGCGCGGCGCCCATCCACTGGGCCATTGCCAATGGCGAAACCGTTACAGGGCTCACCACCATGCAAATTGACGCGGGAATGGATACCGGGCCAACGCTTTTGAGCCGCGAGGTTGAAATTGGGCCGGACGAAAGCGCGCCGGAGCTTGCCGCGCATTTGAGCGCCATCGGCGCGGATCTGATCGCCCAGTCGCTCCTGCAATTTGATCGCGGAGAGATTTCGCCATCTCCCCAGGAAGAAAAGAACGTCTCCTACGCTCCGATCCTAAAAAAGGAAGATGGGCGAATCGACTGGGCGCGACAAGCGCGGCAGATTTACAACCGCATGCGGGGCTTCATGCCCTGGCCTGGCTCGTACAGCACATTTCGAGGGCAAACGTGCCACTTGTGGGGCCGCCCGGAAACGAGCGGCGCAGCCGGGGCGGACAGCGAACCCGGGAAGATTATTCCCTCCACGAAGGAAATTTATGTCACGTGCGGCGAAGGGACGCGCCTCCGCCTTGAGTCCGTACAAATCGAGGGACGCAAGAAAATTTCGGCGCGCGAATTCGTGAACGGCGCGCGTCTGGCTCCTGGCGATCGGTTTGATTAGAGTTCCATCGATTTCACTTGAGTTCCCGCTCGCGTTTGCATCTGTCCATCAGGGCTTTCCATAGGCCGGAGCACTTAAAGGACCCTCGAAGATTCCTGATGAACTCTCTATTCAGTACGACGGGCCGATCAGTCCCACACCAACAGTGGGTAAGCGACAACAATTGAAACCAAGAAAAAAATCACAACGCCAAACGAGGACAGGATTGGCGCAGCACCAGCCGCGAAAGACGCCGTGGCCCAAAGGTGTTGCCACCCATCCGCCAAGAGCGATGTCAACAGCGTCTGAATTGCAATCCAATTCCACCCTATCCAACCCACCAAACCGGCGACGAGGAGGGTTGCAAAAATGAACTCCGCCCAGTCGAGAATTTTCCGCGCCCTTTCACCCTCCGCTTGCTTCTCTGAAAGTTGCGCTCTCCACCACAGCAGACCGGCATCAGGCAACGCATGAGTTTCTCCGGGGCTTTCGGCCAGGGTTTGCATCCACCGCGAAACCTGGACGATTTCCCTGCAAACCGCGCATCCAGCCACATGAGCAGAGAGACCTGCCTCCCACGTCCCCGTGCGAACTGCTTTGTGCGCCTCCGCTTCCTGCGGGCAACTTGCTTGGCTCATATTCCCTCTCTGGGGCCAAAATTTTGTTTGCCGAGCATTCCGGCCATTTTCTTTCTTGCGCGAAACAGCAACACTCGGACACTCCTTTCTTTCAGTTCCAACGCCATGGCTATTTCTCGATGGTCAAACCCCTCCACATAGGCCAGCCAGAGAAGCGTCTGCTCTTGTGTCTTGAGCTGTTGAAACACGCAGTTAACATCCACGCCATGCTCCGCATTCTTGTCTGCTTCGTTGAGGAAGGGTCTCTCCAGACTCCAGCGCCGTTCCCGTTTCAATCGCCGACAATGATCCGAAATCAAAGACCGTGCTGTTCGATAGAGATACGCCTTCATCTCAAATTTTTCCATCACAGGCAAATCAGCACGTAAGAACCGATAGAAGGTTTCCTGCAGGACGTCGTCTGCAAGAGCCGCATCTCCCGAAACTCTCCGAATGTAGGACAGGAGGGGCGGGCCCATCTCCCTGTAGAACGCAGCGAAGGCGCCTTCATCCATCCGTTGGGGCAAGTGGGCCCTTTCAGGGATCGCTGATCCGCGTTCCGCGAACGCGTGGGCATAGGAGGGCTCGGCCGCATCCTGATCGTCCATCAACATCCGTCACCTAATTCTGCGAAGCCGGCATGCTCCCCGAGCCCGGCTCAAGCTCTTGGTTCCGGCTCTTCGACATACGATACGAGATTGCGAAGGAGAGCAAGAATCCGGCACCTACAGCTAGTAGTAAGACGCCGGGTATGAAGAAATCTTTCTTCATCCAAGATAAGCCAAAGAAGGCCAGGCCAAGCATCACGACAACAATGCCGTTTCGCAATGTGTTTTCTTTGGATTGCGCGCTTTGCGACCAAAGCTCATCAAGAAATCGCTGGCTCCCCTTCCTCTCCAGGAACTCGGCAAAGTCTCGTCCGGAGGCGAATTTGTCCAAGAGTTGCCTGTGAAATTCCGCTTTTGCTTGCAGTTGCGCTTGTTGTTGCCTCCGCTTCAGCCACACGATGGCGAGAATCATAGCAAACAGACTAATGGGAACAATTAAACCGGCAGGACCGTTCGCCGGATTATGTCTCACCGCTTCCAGGGCGATCTGCTGTCCAAGCTGATCTGGTGGCACATCACCGGGGTTGGTTTGGGCGACCTGCAACAACAGCGGCACGACCCTTGCCCATATTAAAATCGCACTTGCCATCATTTTTCCTCCCGAGATTGGCGGCCGAACACTGGATCGCCAACGAGTTCATTTCAGATCTCACTTTTATAACGTTTTAGGGCTCCAAGAAGTTAACAGTACGCTAACCAATATCTTCGGCAATGAATCAGTTTGGCTTCGATGGGGACAGACTCCTGCCCGCCCTAGAGGCGGGCGGCCACTTCAAAATCAGCCTCCACGCAATCACTCTGGCATTTTAGAGGCCGTCCGCAGCAGCGGAGGGGCACGTCTCTATTCAAACCGGACGATTATTCATCTTCCATCTGAGTTCCTTTCCCCGTCATAGTGTGATTCCATGTTTGCTATGCCAATTTCGCGAGCACGAACAATTGCGTTCGACGTCCTGCTGCGCGTCGCGAAACAAGACGCGTACGCGGACGAAGTGCTACGCGCCGAGCTGGATGGATCCGTGAAGACCGAAGATGCCGGACTTGCCACCGAACTGGCGCTTGGCGTTTTGCGCTGGCAGAGACTTCTCGATTTCGTTATCGACCGATACTTAAAAAAATCCTCGAATATGGGTGACGTCGAAGTTCGGATCGCGCTCCGATTGGGCGTTTACCAACTTCTCTTTCTCGACCGCGTCCCCGCGCGCGCCGCTGTTCACGAATCGGTGGAACTGGTCAAGCGAGCGCGAAAACGCTCCGCGGCGACTCTGGTGAATGCCGTCCTGCGCAAGGCCGCCAAGGAACCATTCAAAGGAAACTCGCCAGCCGATACCGTCGCCCGGCTCTTTCCAGCAGACCTACCTTTCGCAGACCAGATCGGAATTCAATATTCGCATCCCACTTGGATGGTCGAGCGCTGGCTCCGAATCTACGGGGAGGAGCGGACGCGCTGTCTGCTCCAGGGGAACAATCGTGTACCCGTTCTTTCAGGATACCTGCTCGACCCGCAACGCCGCGAGGATGCGATGTTGTCGCTTCGGCGGGCCGAGTGCCGGGTCCAACCGGGACGATTGCTGCGTGACGCGTGGGTATTGGAGGGAGGCAACCCCGGCGCGAGCGAAGCCGTGAAGTGCGGCTGGGTAGCGATCCAGGACGAGGCTTCCCAAGCCGTAGCGCGGCTTGTGGCGCCCGATCCCGGCAATAGCGTTCTCGATCTTTGCGCGGCTCCGGGCGGCAAGACCATGCTCCTGGCACAAGCGGCCGGAGCGCAGGGCCACGTGATCGCTGCGGATCTTCATGAGCACCGCGTTCGCGCCATGAACGAGCGATTGGAACTCGCAGGCGTTCGAAACGTGGAGACGATTGTTCTAGATGGAGCGCAACTGCTTCTGTTCGAACGTGCGTTCGATCGCATTCTGGTCGACGTCCCCTGCTCCGGCACAGGCACGCTCGCCCGGCATCCGGAGATTCGTTGGAAGCTCCGCACTGAAGACCTGCGCGATTTTCATGACCGCCAGGCCCGCTTGCTGCGAAACGCACTCCCTCTCCTCGCGCCGCGCGGACGTCTGGTGTATTCCACGTGCTCGCTCGAGCCGGAGGAGAATGAATTGGTCGTTCGCGAAGTTTTGGGAACTTTGGGAGACAACTTTCAAATTGTCAATCCTCGGGACGCCATCGAGAGATTCTTGCAAGAATCAGTGCGCATACAGAGTGTTGTTTATGCTGATGGGTTCTTTCGTACATTTCCTCCCGAGCATGGGACAGACGGGTTCTTCGCTGCCGCAATTGAAAGAAGGGACCCTAATTCTTTCCACTGAGGCTACAGATGGAAGAACACAGTGGGCACAGAAGAAACCGGGTGGTCCCTGGATTCGCCGTACCATCCTTCTTCTGAATACTCCTCCTGAACTCTTCATCCGCTGTGTTCTCTGAGGTAAATATTTTTTCTTCGGCCGCGCTGGAAGGTCCACGCCGCGCATGCTAGATTGAACGTGGGGAATCCATGAGTCTTCGCGAGCGCATCGAGTGGGTATTTCGTGTGGGGCTGCTGGTGTTCATCTTGGCAGCGACCGCGTTCCTCAGCGCCGTGACAGCGATGCGATTCGCGATTCAGGGCCGCGAAGTAACCATGCCCAATCTCGTCGGCAAGACCTCGGCTGACGCGTTAGCAATCCTTCAGGGACGCGGCCTGCAATTGAAAGTCGTTGATCGAGTCTATAGCGATCTGCCGACAAATGCCGTCGCCCGGCAAAGCCCACCGGAAGGCGAGCGCATGAAGGTCGGACAGAACGCGCACGTCGTCCTTAGCCTGGGACCGCAAAATGTGACCACTCCTTCGCTCGTGGGAGAATCCCTTCGCGTAGCGCGCATCCAGTTGTTGCAGATTGGCCTGCAACTGGGAGAAGTGACCACCTATGCGGCCCCGGCCACCATGTCCGACACGATTTTGCAGCAGACCCCACTACCGGGAACGCGGGCGGCAAGCCCTCGGGTCGATTTGCTCGTGGCGCAAGGAGAGGCACCGGCTTCCTACATCATGCCGTGGCTTGTGGGCATGTCTCTGCCGGACGCGGATCGGCTGCTTAGTTCGACCGGGTTCAAGCTGTCAAAAACTACCTACATCCCCTCCCCGCAATGGCCGAAGGGCGCGATCACGGAACAGACGCCCGAACCGGGTTCCAGGATAACGAGCGACACATCCATCGAGATGGTAGTGGCACAGTAGGAATTTCGCAGCCTGCCCCAGATGGATTTTCGTTTCTGATGCACTGTGCAACCAAAAGCGCGAATCTGATAAGATGTCGGCGGAGAAATTGTGAATTATCCCGTTGAAATTGCTCCTTCCATCCTCGCCGCGGACTTCTCCTGCCTGGGGGATGGGATTCGCGCGGTGGAGCGCGGTGGCGCTGCGATGCTCCATGTTGACGTGATGGACGGCCATTTCGTCCCGAACATCTCCATTGGCGTTCCTGTCGTCACTTCATTGCGCAAGGCAACCCGCCTGCCCCTGGACGTGCATCTGATGATCGAGAATCCCGAGCAGTACATCCAGGCATTTGCCGAGGCGGGCGCCGACATGATTTCCGTTCACGAGGAAGCGACACCGCACTTGGACCGGGCGGTTTCGATGATTCGAGAGCACGGATGCCAGCCCGGCGCCGTGATTAATCCGGCGACACCCGTGTCCGTGCTGTCCGAAATCCTGGCGAAAGTGGATCATATCCTGGTGATGTCGGTAAACCCGGGATTCGGCGGACAAAAATTTATTCCCGGAGCGCTAGGAAAGATTCGCGAGCTAAAACGAATTCGAGAGAGCTATAATCATTCTTTCCGGATCGAAGTGGATGGGGGAGTTGGTCCGGAAAACGTGGCAGATCTGGTTCGAGCCGGCGCCGAAATTCTGGTTGCGGGAACCTCCATTTTTCACACCCCCGATGCAGCAGAAGCCGTGCGCGCGATGAAGCAAACGGCAGATGGGGCGCTGGCGCAAAAAGTTTGAGGCTTTCGGAGAAAAGAACAAAGTTGAAACAAGGCCGAACAATTTGTCTGGTGGCATTCGGAGCGACGCTGCTCGCCGGGTGTTTTGGTAAAAAGAATGTAGCGCCGGTTGCCGGAACCTCCGCAGAGCCCGACAAGGTCCTGTACGAAAAGGCCACCAACGACATGAAGCACGGGCGCTATTCCATCGGCCGCCTGGCTTTGCAAACCCTCATCAACACCTACCCGGACAGCGAATTTCTGGCCAAAGCAAAGCTGGAAATCGCGCGATCTTACTACAAAGAGGGTGGAACCGCGGGGCTCAAGCAATCCATTGTGGAATGTAAGGATTTCATCACCTTCTTCCCTTTCCTCGACGAAGCGGCTGATTGCCAGCTGCAGATCGCGATGGCGCACTACCGGCAGATGGAGAAACCGGATCGCGACCACGCGGAGGCCGTGCAAGCGGAAGCCGAATTCCAAACGTTCCTGGAAAAATATCCCAACAGCCCTCTCCGCCCTCAGGCCGAGCAGTATCTTCGCGACGTTCAGGAAATTTTGGCGGAAGGCAATTTCAGGGTTGCCAGCTTCTACTACGTGCGCGCCGCCTACAGGGCTGCGGGAGCGCGCTTGATCGAATTGACAAACCGCTACCCCCTTTACAGCGAGGCGGATCAGGCCAACTGGATGCTCGGGCAGATCTACGAAAAGGGCGAGCACAATGAAATCGCCGCGCGGTATTACAGCAGGATCGTAAAGGACTATCCGCTCTCGCATCTCGCTGGCGATGCAAAAGCGAAACTCGTCAAGTTTGGCGTTCCCGTTCCTCCGCCCGATCCCACAGCGCTGGCGCGAATGCAAAGGGAACAATCGATTAGCCGGCCGGGCATGGTGAAGCGAACGATGAGCGTTCTGAAGACCAGCCCGGACGTCTCAACTGCTGCCCGAAACGGCGCTCCGACCATGACGCCCGCAAGCGAATCCGGGGATGAGACCATCGGATTTAGTTTGCAACCAAACGTAGGCGCGGCACCAAGCTCCAGCATAGGAAACACGGCCGCAGTGGAAACCATCACACCCGGAAGTCCGGACGCCCTGCCTCCGCCGGCTGCGGCTACGCCCGCAGCGGATGCGGCTCCCGCGACGACGGACTCAACGCAACCCGCGGCTAGTAGCACGCCAGCCGATTCGAGCACCACACAACCGGCAAGCACTACGCCTCCCGCGGCCCCGGCCGATAAGAGTCAGGAATCCACCAGCAAGAAGAAGAGCGGGCTCCGCAAGATGATCCCGTTTTAGCCTGATACCGCCAATTCACCCGGTAGACCTCTCCAGGATCGGTTCCTGCTCCTTAGGCCAACTAGTTCCTTCAGACACACGCCTTTCCAGTGCATATTGACTCACTCGGATCATGGTGTTACGAATGGTACAGGGCTTATTGTGCCCTTGGGCAAAGTGCTGTTTTCGCGCCCACGGTAATCGGGAGGGCGGCACGTGGCAAAGATCCTGGTAGCCGACGATAATAGCAACGTCCAGAAGACGGTAGCTCTCGCTTTGACCGATCTGGGTGTTGAGGTAGTTGCCGTAAACAACGGCGACGCAGCCATCAGGAAACTCGCCGATATTGCCCCTGACCTCGTCCTGGCGGACATTTTCATGCCCGTGCGCAATGGGTATGAGGTCTGCGAATACGTCAAGAAAGACACGCGCTTTTCGAATGTTCCGGTTGTGCTTCTGGTAGGAGCGTTTGATCCCCTGGATGAACGCGAAGCGCAACGTGTCGGCGCAGACGGAATTCTAAAGAAGCCATTCGTTCCGCCAGACCCCCTGATGACGATGGTGAAAACGCTGCTGGAGCGCACCGTGGGCGACAGGTTGGTGGGCGTAACGGCTACCAAGCCCGCGGTTGCCGTGCAAGAAAAGGCTGGCGGAATTGCCGCCGCAGTGGAACGTCCCCCTGCTCCCGAAGCACCGGAAGAATTGCCAGAGCCAGAGGAAGAATTTCATCCGCCCACTGACCGATTGTCTTTTGGCGAGGGGGAACGTCCGATCGCATTTGGGCAGCTTTTGGAGACCCCTGCGAAGGAATCCGCAGGTACCGAATCAGATGTGGTCGAGCCTGTCGACGACGAACAAATTCTGACCAGTTCCCGCGATGCATCGCTGGGAGAACCGGTTTTCTGGAAAACGGAAGAACCCGAATCGGAAACCGAAGAGGAAAATGAGGAAAATTCTGAGGCGGAAGAAGGTATTTCAGCCGGCCTGCCCGCTCGCGCATGGAAACTTGACGAGGAAAGCAAGTCCGGTCACGCCGAAACCGACATCCTGCAGCCGGTAGAGCCGTTTGAGATCGTGCGGGACCAAGATGAAGGGGCCGGAGAGCCCGCGGTTGTGGCATCGTCGGCTTCAATCCTGCAAGATGCGGCCTCACAAGCCCCCCTGACGGTAGAACCTGGAAAGCCGCCGGACCTTGCCGCCAATCCAATTGAGTGGATGGCCACGGCACCTCCCCAGCACACTGAAGAAATACCTGAGGAGGCTCCGGAATGGAGCGTGGCAACTACAGACTCCGCCGATGAGGTTGACGCACACGAAGCGGACAATCTGAAATCCGCGCCGGAACCAGTCGTGCCAAAATCATCTCCATCGATCGCGCCCCCGGCTTCGGCATCGATTTCTTCTCCGGCCACACCGCCGGCGCCACCGCGAGCGGCGCAGCCCGCGCAGCCGCAGTCAAAAACTGCCGCCGGAATTCTAGAACCCGTCAAAACGCAACCGTCCCTAAAACCTTTGTCGCAAAACGCCGAAGATACGGCCCGCTCGATTCCCAAGCAAGATTGGGCCGATTTGGCCGCAAGCATTCAGCCCAAACAAGTCGAACCCGTTGCGGAAAAATCCAAGCCCGCATCCACTCCTGGCGCAATGTCTCCAGCCGTGCCTGCGGCGAACGGTCAACCAGTGCCGGCAAACTCCGCAGCTTCTGCTCCGCCCGACCCGGCATTAGTTGAGGCTGTGGTACAGCGCATTTTGGACAAAATGCGCCCGCAAGTGGTGGATATCATTACGAAGGAATTCTTGCGGCCGATCGTTCAAGCGCTCGTCCACCGTGAAATCGAGAAGCACTAGAAACTCAATCCATCAACTCCTCCTTTTCAAAATCCAGTAAATCACCCGGCCTTGCGTTCCGGAGAAGACGCGTTTGACCGTCCGCGCGAGCGTCCGTATAGTAATTCTCTTAACCACAGGTCTGGAGAACATGCCGAGAGAGATCCCCAAGGCTTACGAGCCCCAACTGATCGAACAGCGCTGGGCAAAGATATGGGCGGAGGAAAACCTGTTTCGCGCCGACGTGAACGCGCCTGGCCCGGTCTTTTCCATCGTCATTCCGCCGCCGAACGTCACCGGATCGCTGCACATCGGACACATGCTCGACCACACCGAAATCGACATCCTGACGCGCTGGCGCCGTATGCAGGGCTACAACACCCTGTACCTGCCCGGAACCGACCACGCGGGGATTTCGACGCAGCGAGTCGTGGTGCGCCAGCTTGCCGCGCAGGGCATCAATTACCGCGATCTGGGTCGCGAAGCGTTCGAACGAAAAGTCTGGGAATGGAAGGCTGAATCCGGCGGGACGATCACGCGGCAGATGGTGCAGCTCGGGGAGAGCTGCGACTGGTCGCGCGAGCGTTTCACGCTGTCGCCGGAACTCTCGCGCGCCGTTACCGAAGTCTTTGTGCGCCTTTACGAAGATGGCCTGATTTATCGTGGCCATTACATTGTGAACTGGTGCCCGCAATGCCGCACAGCGATCAGCGATCTCGAAACCGTTCACGAAGAACGGCAGGGCCACCTCTGGCACATTCGCTACCCGATCGTGGGAACGAACGAATACGTCATCGTGGCCACCACGCGGCCCGAAACCATGCTAGGAGATACGGCCGTGGCCGTTCATCCGAGCGACCCGCGCTACCAGCATCTGATCGGCAAGATGGTCTTGCTGCCACTGATGAACCGCGCGATTCCCATCGTCGACGATTTTGTCGTGGACCGTGAATTTGGCACCGGCGCGGTGAAAGTCACGCCGGCGCACGATCCGAATGACTTTGAAATCGGGCGCCGCCACAACCTGCCCGAGATCGATGTGATGACCGACGACGCGAAGATGAGCGCCGCGGCGGGTCCCTATGCCGGCCTGGACCGGTTCGAGGCGAGGAAGCGCGTGGTCGCCGACCTTGAGGCGGCGGGCCTGCTAGAAAAAGTTGTCGACCACACCCACGCCGTCGGAACGTGCGACCGCTGCGGGACGATTATCGAACCGCGCGCTTCCACGCAGTGGTTTGTGAAGATGAAGCCGCTGGCAGAGCCTGCGATTGTGGCTGCGGAACGCGGCGACGTCGAACTCATGCCGGACAATCGCCGCACCGAGTATTTCGAGTGGATGCGCAACATCCGCGACTGGTGCATCTCGCGCCAGCTTTGGTGGGGACATCGGATTCCCGCGTGGCATTGCGGCGACTGCAAGGAAATCATCGTCGCGCGCGTGGCGCCGGCAAAATGCATGAAGTGCGGTTCGGGCAAACTGACGCAAGACCCCGATGTGCTCGAAACGTGGTTCAGCTCGGCGCTGTGGCCGTTTTCGACGATGGGCTGGCCGGACGATACGCCGGACTACCGGAAATACTACCCGACCAGCTTGCTGGTCACCGCTTACGACATTCTCTTCTTCTGGGTCGCGCGCATGATCATGATGGGCCTGAAATTTACGGGCCAGGTTCCGTTCAAGAAAGTCTGGATGCATTCGATCGTGCGCAACGCCGAAGGCCAGAAGATGTCGAAGTCAAAAGGCACCGGGATCGATCCCGTCGAGATGAACGAGAAATTCGGGACCGATGCGATGCGTTTTACGTTGGCGAGCATGGCCGCGCCGGGGACCGACATCGTCCTGACCGAGGATCGCATCCTGAGCTACCGCGCGTTCGCCAACAAGATTTGGAACGCGGCGCGATTCGTGTTCATGAATTTGGACAAATACGAAGCGGCAGGCGGCGAATCCTTGGAGGCCTTGGCGTCTCCCGATATGCGCGCGAGCGCGCCCTATGCCGCGGGCGGCGAAGTGGCGCTTATCGACCGCTGGATTTTCTCGCGCCTCGCCCGCGCCACGGCTCAGGTGAACGATGCGCTGGAGCATTTCCGTTTCCATGAGGCGGCGCATGTGGTCTACCACTTCTTCTGGGGCGACTTCTGCGACTGGTACATCGAATGGGTGAAGCCGGAACTGCTTTCGTCCGACAAATCGAAATCGGCGGCCACATGGAAGAATTTATTCGCGGCATTCGAGAGCGCCCTGCGGCTGCTTCATCCGTTCATGCCGTTTCTTACCGAGGAATTGTGGCACCAGTTGCCGCAGCGCGAAGGTGCGCGCTCGATCGCCCTCGACCGCTTTCCGGAACCGCACGCCGAACGAATCGACACTGGGTCCGAAGAACAGGTCGCATTGTTGCAGGAGATCATCTCTTCGGCGCGCAACATTCGCGCGGAAATGAAGCTCGACCAAAAGCAGAAGCTTTTCGCTCAGCTGGGCCCTGCGACGCCCGGTGTCCAGTCCGCCGTCGAACGCAGCCTCGACACGATCTTGCGGCTTGCCAACCTCTCTTCCCTATCCTTTGCGAAGCCGCCTTTCGATTCAACAAAAGGCGTCGTGCGTTCGACAAAAGATTTTGAGCTGTTCATTCCCTACGAGGCGGCGTTCGATATCCAGGCGGAACTTTCGCGTTTGCGAAAGGAGCTGGATCGTCTTACAAAAGATATCGCATCGAAACAGGGTCGGCTGGCCGATGAAGCATTCCGTAGCCGCGCGCCTGAACACATTGTTAAGGGCCTCGAAACGACGCTCGCCGAGCGCCGCACGGAATTTGACAAATTGGGAGAGCGACTCTCGCAGCTCGAGAGGCTTTAGTAGCACAGCCACTCCTGGCTGTGCGGTTTTGAAAGCAACAAGTAATTCCGGGCCCAATCGCGGTGGGGAAACCCGCACAGCCAGGAGTGGCTGTGCTACTTGACTTTCATGGCGCACACCACTTTTCCGGGCACAACTGACCGCCGCATCGACGCGCTGCTCGCGCTGCTCTCTGACAACACGATGATCGTCATCAGCGGCGCGAAGATCGCCAGCGAAATCGGCGTGACGCGCGGCACGGTGTGGCGCTGGATTGAAAAGCTGCGCGCCCTCGGCGTCCGTGTGAAAGGCCATCCCCGCACCGGCTATCAGATCGAAAAGGTACCTGACATCCTCGCACCGAAGCTGCTGCATAGACGGCTGCATCCGGGGCCGCTCGGGAAACGCATCTACCATTTCTTTAAAATCGGCTCAACCAATTCCGTCGCCATGACGCTGGGTGAACGCGGGGAACCACACGGAACGGTCGTCATCGCCGAGGAGCAGACGGCGGGGCGCGGGCGCGCCGGGCACACGTGGCACTCTGAAAAGACCAACGGCATCTACATGACCGTGCTGCTCCGCCCATCCATTTCGCCGCAGCAGGCTCCCCTCATTACGCTGGTAGCGGGGCTTGCTGTCCGCGAAGCCATTCTGGAGCAGACCGGCCTCGAGCCCGACCTGCGGTGGCCGAATGATTTGCTCTTTGGCCGGAAGAAATTCTGCGGCATCCTGACCGAAATGAACGCGGAGCAGGACCAAATTCACTTCGTAGCCGTGGGAATCGGAATCAACGTGAATCACGATCGGATTCCGGAAGAATTGTCCAAGATCGCCACTTCCCTGCGCATCGAGACCAAGCGCGTGCAATCTCGCGTCGAAATTGTCGCCCGGTTGCTGCGGCACCTCGACTCCTACTACAATCGCTTCGTAACGGAAGGGCCGGGAGCAATCGTGGCGCGCTTTTGCGAAGTTTCGAGCTATGCGCATGGAAAGCGGGTGCGGATCGAGACCGCGTCCGAAACTTACACCGGCACGACGGAAGGGCTCGAACCCGGCGGGCTTCTACGTGTGCGGCGCGACGACGGACAGGTCCTGCCAGTGATTGCGGGAACACTTTCCGAGGCGGATTGATGCTGCTGACTCTGGATGTCGGAAATACGAACACGGTCCTTGGATTTTTCCGTGGCACGGAACTTGTGGCGCACTGGCGGCTTACGACGGCGCGCGACCAAACGGTCGATGAGTACGGCATCCTCACAAGAGAACTTTTTACCCTGGCGGGAATCGATCCATCTTCGGTCAGTGGCGTGATTATCAGTTCGGTCGTTCCGCCGCTTAATTCTACGCTCGAGGAAATGTCCGAGCGGTATTTTCGTGTAAAGGCCCTGTTCATCGAGCCGGGCATAAAAACCGGCATGCCCGTTCTGTACGACAATCCGCAGGAGGTAGGCGCGGATCGGATCGTGAATGCCGTCGCGGCGTTCACGAAATACGGCGGCCCGTGCATCGTGGTGGATTTCGGAACGGCGATTAATTTTGACGTGGTTTCCGCGCGCGGGGAGTACATGGGCGGAGTGCTTGCTCCCGGCATGGGCATCTCGGCTGAAGCGCTTTTTTCGCGCGCCGCCCGTTTGTTCCGTGTCGAGATCAAGGATCCCGGAAAAATTATCGGCACGAACACGATGCAGTCGCTACAGTCCGGCCTGTATTACGGATACGCGGACATGGTGGATGGAATCGTCATGCGCATCAAGAGTGTCGTCGGTGACGCGGCGCGCGTGATTGCGACCGGCGGGCAAGCGCCCCTGATCGCACGGGCTTCGCGGCACATTGAGATCATTGACGA
>Ga0187803_10000403_pt1 | contig 17455 bp, 13 predicted proteins | sample NC_wetland_sal_i_2_FD_132425 | JGI IMG/M metagenome (GOLD analysis project Ga0187803, IMG submission 132425) | Wetland sediment microbial communities from Neuse River Estuary, North Carolina, USA - Control_3 | ecosystem: Environmental > Aquatic > Freshwater > Wetlands > Sediment | place: USA...
CAGAATTCTTTCCGAAGTTTCGGGATCGGCCTAATCCTCGCCATTCTGCTGGTGTACTTGATTCTGGTCGCGCAGTTCGCGTCGTTTACCGATCCTTTCCTGATCGTCCTGGCCGTTCCCACGGGTCTCGTGGGAGTGATCATCACACTGGTCTTCACGGAAACGACATTGAACATCCAGTCGCTGATGGGCATCGTGATGCTGCAAGGGATGGTAGTTTCCAACAGCATTCTGATCGTGGACTTCGCCAACGTCCTCCGCAGCGAGGGACGCAGCGTCGTCGACGCCGTTGCTGACGCCTGCCGCATACGTTTGCGCCCGATCCTGATGACCTCGCTCGCAACCGTCGTGGGCCTGCTTCCCATGGCGTTCAAGCTCGAGACGGGGAGCGAAGCGTATGCGCCGCTCGCGCGGGCCATCATCGGAGGCCTGATCTCGTCCATCCTGCTGACCATTTTTGTGGTGCCCGCGGCGTATCTTCTGATTTACCGGCGGCGCGAAACATCGGCTGGCGCTCCAGTCGCAGAGGAGGCGCACTAATGCACGGCCCTCGGCGATTGCTGCAGTTCCTATTCGCTTCCGGCGTTGCTCTCGCAGCCATCGCCTGTGAGGCGCAAACTGCACCACCGTATTCAACGCCGGCTCCTGCACAACCGCAGGCCCAGAGTTCAGCCGCGCAACGTCTGACCTTAACGGAAGCGGAAAGCATTGCCATCCAAAACCATCCGCAGATTCAGGCGGCAGCGCAATTAGCTTCGGCCGCCGCTGAGCAGGTGAAGGAAGTTCAATCCCTCTATTATCCGCAGGCGAGCGGCGCCGCCACCGGAACGAAAGCGGAAACCAACAGCCGCATTGCCGCTGGATTCCTGAACAGCCCGTCGGTCTTTGACAAGTTTGCAGACGGGCTCAGCGTGACCCAACTCGTGACCGACTTTGGACGGACGCACGAACTTTCCAAGAGTTCGCACTTCCACGCCCAAGCCGAGCAAGAAAATGTTATCACCACGCGCGCCGATGTGCTGCTGCGCGTCAACGTGTCCTATTTCGGCGTCATGAAGGCCCAGTCCGTCCTTCGAGTCGCCGAGGAAACGGTGAAGGCGCGCCAACTGGTTACGGATCAAGTCAGCGAACTTGCCAAGAGCAGCCTTAAATCCGGCTTGGACGTAAGTTTTGCCAAGGTGGACCTGGCCAGGGCGCAGCTTCTGTTGGTCCAGGCACAGAACGACTTGCAATCCTCATACGCGCAGCTTTCCGATGCGCTGGGTTATTCGGATCAGCGAACATTTCAGCTAGTGGACGAGCCCATGCCGGGCCCTCCCCCGACCGATGTTGCGCCGCTCGTCGTCGAAGCGTTTCAGAATCGGCCAGAGATCATCAGCCAGGGCCTGGACGTGAAGTCGGCGCAAAGCTATGCCACTGCGGAACGCGACCTCTGGTTTCCCACGATCTCGGCCGCGGGAGTGACCGGCCTCGTTCCCTATCGCCAAGATCCATTGCCCAGCCGCTATGCCGCGGCGGGATTCAACGTCAGTGTTCCCATTTTTAACGGACGCCTCTTCAACGCCGAGCACGCCGAGGCGGCGGCGCGGAGCCACGCGCAAGAGCAATTTCTCCGGGGCCTTCAGAACCGCATCGCACAGGACGTTCGCACGTCCTGGTTGAACGTCATCTCCGCCTACCAGCGCCTCTCTCTCACCGAGCAGCTCCTGGAACAGACCACGCAGGCTTATGATCTGGCGAAAGGGCGGTACCAGCTGGGCTTGAGCTCGATTATTGAACTCAGCCAGGCTCAACTAAATTTGACCGAGGCTCAGGTCGAGCAAGTCGGCGCGCAGTACGACTACGAAAGTCAAACCGCCAATTTGAATTATCAGTTGGGCCGCGTGAAGTGAATCAGGATTGCGGTTTCCGCAATGCCATCTCCGCCCTTGACAACCCAATTTCTAGCGCCCTATGCTGAGGCCCTTGAAAATAGCCATCGGTTCCGATCACGCAGGATTTGAGTACAAAGAAAAAATAAGAGCGCTCTTGTCCACGCTTGGGCACGAGGTTCGCGATTTCGGTACGTTCAGCGCCGAGCCGGTGGACTATCCGTTGTTCATCCGTCCCACGGCGGAGGCAGTGGCCCGCGGAGAGTTCGAGCGCGGCATCGTGCTCGGCGGGTCGGGAAACGGCGAAGCGATGGTCGCCAACAAAGTGCGGGGCATCCGCTGCGCCCTTTGCTGGAATCTAGAAACGGCCCGGCTGGCGCGGGAACACAACGACAGTAACGTTCTCTCGCTCGGTCAGCGGATGATTCCCGAGGATCTGGCCCTGGAAATTGTAAAGGTATGGCTGGTCACGCCGTTTGAGGGTGGGCGGCATGTCCGCCGCATTGCCGAAATCGAATAAAATCCGCTGGGGCTTCCCAAGGTGATCATGAAACGGTTTCTTAAGATATCCCTCGCGATTGTCCTTTGTCTTGTCATTGTGCTTGCTGTCGGGATTTCGCTGACGATCGGCTGGCGTCCGTTCATCGGCCCGCGTATGCGCCCCCTGACCAATCGAGTGTTCGAAAAGACCCCGGAGCGCTGGTCGCGCGGCAAATACATTGTGGAACACGTATCCGCGTGCCTGGATTGCCATTCGCCGCGCGATTGGACCAAACACGACGCTCCTGCCATACCCGGCATGGAGGGCGCCGGCCAGGATATGTCCATATTGAAGGGCTTGCCGGGCCGTGTCGTGGCGCCTAATCTCACACCCGATCCCGAGACCGGAAGTGGCACTTGGAGCGATGACGCCCTGGCCAGGGCGATTCGCGAAGGAATTGGACACGACGGGCGCACGTTATTTCCGATGATGCCCTTTGAACGGTACCGGCACATGCCGGACGAGGATCTGGCATCGGTGGTTGTGTTTTTGCGTTCGCTGCCTCCTGTTCGAAATCCCCTGCCGAAAACGGAAATCATTTTTCCCGTGAAATACCTCATTCGGAACACGCCTCAGCCGGTCACGGAACGCGTGCCTGCTACCGATGTTTCCGATCCGGTGAAGCGGGGCGAATTCCTGGTGACCATGGCCGCTTGCAGAGACTGCCACACACCGATGCATAATGGAGAGCCACTTCCGAACATGGATTTGTCGGGCGGGCAGATTTTCGAAGGCCCCTGGGGGAGAGTTGCCACTGCGAACCTGACTCCCGACCCGTCCGGCATTCCGTACTACGACGAAGTCTTGTTCTTGCAGGCGATTCGATCCGGATACGTCAGGGCGCGGCCCTTGAATCAGATCATGCCCTGGCACATTTATGCCGGCATGACGGACGACGACTTGAAGGCCATTTTCGCTTATTTGAAGACGGTCAAACCCATCCATCACGTGGTGGATAACGCGGAACCGCCAACGCTATGCGTGATTTGCAATACAACTCACGGCGGCGGGGATAAGAACCAGAAGAATTAGAACCGTAATCGGTCCGGCTATTTGACCGAGAGATGCACAACCTACTTGCTATTGCCCGATGACAAGCACCGAAAATGTGCCGGGGATTACTGGGGGTCTCGCCCGCGGATTTTCAGGGGTCGGCGCCGGGCGCGGACCAAATTCCGCCGCTGCAACATAGACCCTGCCGGTTTTTCGATCGACAGCCATCGTCCGGGCTCCTGCCTGCGTTTGCACGTTTTGGACGAGTTCATATTCGTCTGCAGATTTCTGCCGGAAAATCGAGAGACCGCCGTTCGCGCCCGTCGAGAAATAAACCAGCCCTGTCTTGGGATCAAATTCCGCCGCATCAACGCCTCCCCCGATCGGGTTGGTGGCGACAATTTTGCCTGATGTAGCGTCCACCACCGCCATCATGCCGGCGCCACGGCATCCGATGAAAATGCGTGAGTGGACGCGATCCATGTCCATGCTGCTCGGCGCCTGGCACGGCGCCGTGGGCCATGTTTCCAATACCTTCAATTCCTTCGCGTCGAGTTTCAAGAGCGTGTTGCGATCCTGCATGTTCAGAAAAACGTGTCCGGCTTCATCGGAAGCAAGATGCTCCGTTCTGCCGCCCAGGTTTTCAATGGTGCCGGCGATCGTGCCGGTCTTCGCATCGATGGCAGTGATGCGTTTGCTGCCGCGATCCGCGGTGAAGATGCGTTTCGTCAAATGGTCATAGATGATTCCGTTCGGGTCATCCCCCACTCTCACTTCGCCGATCTTTGCGAGGGTTTTGAGGTCGAAAATCACGACGGAGCCGGGATTGCTTTCACTGATGAAGCCGCGTCCAAATTCCGAAGCGATGGCCGCGCCGTGCATGTCCGGCCCGCCCGCGATCTTTCCGACGATGGTGCCGGAATCGAGATCCAGGACCACGATTTCAGTATCGTGCGAAACGTACAAGCGGCGGGCATCGCTGTCAGCCGCGACGTAATCCCATCCGCCGTCGCCGGGGATAGGAATCTTCTTGATCAGATGGTAGGGGCCCTCGGCGCACATCGCGATTGCGAATCCAGCGAGAAAGACAAGCGACACCGCAGCAAGCCGCAGGATTCCGGCTGTATTTTTCTTCATCATATTTTTCCTCGATTATGGAGCAAGAAAAGCTGGATCCTGAATTCGGTCACTTTGGCAGCGCAATTCTAATCCACCGCAGGAAGTTTGGAAACATCCCAGCCGCCGCCCAGAGCTTTCACCAGCAGAACGGTGGACGTCAAGCGGCGTGTCAGGAGGCTCACGGCAGTTCGCTCGTTTGCCAGCGCGGCGTTCTGCGCGGTAATCACGGTCAGGTAGGTATCGAGTCCGCCCTTATACCGGTTGGTGGACTGCTCGAGGGCGCGATTCGCGGCCGCGACTGCGGCGTCCTGCGTCGTGGCTTCTTCGTCGAGGACGCGGAGATCAGACAGAGAATCCTCCACCTGCTGAAAAGAGGTGAGCACCGTCTGCTGATAATCGGCGATCATTTCATCGTAGGTGGCTATGGTCTGATCGGAGATTGCCCGCCTTCGCCCGGCGTCGAAAACAGTTTCAGCCGCGGACGCGCCGATGGACCAGAGCGCGCTTGGCCCCGTCAGCCAATTTGGAAATTTCCCGCTCTCAAATCCACCCACGAGTCCCAAAGTGATGGTCGGAAAAAAAGCGGCCCTGGCGATTCCGACCTGTTCGTTGGCGGAGGCGACTCTTCTTTCCGCCTCGGCAATATCGGGGCGGCGTTCCAGCAACTCGGACGGGAGGCCGGGCGGAGGCATCGGCGGAGCCGCGGGCAACGGGGCGGGGTCCAGGGTGAATGAGGAAGCAGGTTGTCCGATGAGGACCGCGACCGCATGCTCAAATTGGTCGCGCGCGGAAGTGATGTCAATGTCCTCGGCGCGCGTTTGTTCGAGCTGCGTCGCAGCAAGGTCCACGTCTTCGCGAGAAGCGACGCCGCCCTGAAAACGGCTCTCCGTGAGTTGCAGGGCCTTATCGAAAGCGTCGACATTGGCATCAAAAAGCTGCTTCTGCGCATCCAGTCCGCGCAGGGTCAGGTAATCCAGCGCCAGTTCGGCGTGCAGGCTGAGGCGAATCGTTTCCAAATCCGCGGCCGAAGCTTGCGCCAGCGTACGGCTCGATTCCACGCTTCGCCGCACGGCGCCCCAGGCGTCCGCTTCGTAGGAGACATCTCCCGCGAGCATGAAATCCGAATAATTAACGGGAGAAGTTGCCCCGAACAGCGCTCGATGCTGCGATTGGCGCGTGCGGGTCGGCGAAACGCTGGCCGTGACGAGGGGGTAGTAGGCCGATCGTGTTGCTCGCAACACATCGCGCGCTTCCTGAAACCGATCCACGGCGGCCCGCAAAGTCTGGTTGGAAACGCTCAGTTTTTCTTCCAGAGCATTCAACTGGGGATCCTGAAAGATCTCCCACCAATTTCCCTTTTGCGCCTGATCACTCGGCTGCGCCGGTTTCCAGTTTGCGTTCTCCTTGTACGAAGGCGGAATTTGCGTTGTGGGCCTTGAATACTTCGGGCCAACGGAGCAGCCGCCCATCAGGAAAAATCCCAGGGAAAGTATGGGAAACACTCGCAGGCGAAAGGCGTTTCCATTCCGAAATAAGCGGGGAATTCCTATCAGCCGGACCATCAAGGTTTCCTCTGTGCAGGAGCTGGAGTCTCGGCCACGCGAACCACAGTGCCTTCGGTCAGCGAGTCGGAAGGATTCAAGACGACCCATTCATCGCCTTTGAGTCCTGCAACAATTTCGATTTCCGTGCCGAAATCCCGGCCCGGCGTAATCGGCACCAATGAAATCGTTTTTCCGTTTTTCACGACAGCCACTTGCAATCCCGCCGATTTGAAAATGGTCGCATTCACAGGGAGCGTGAACGTATTTACCGGGGAAGGAAGCTTGAGGTGGACTTCCACGTAGCCACCCGGTTTGAGGAGGCGCGCGGAATTGTCCACGTCAACTTCTGTGAGCAAGGTCCGCGTTGTGATGTCAATAGCTCCGGAACTCCGGACGACGGTCCCTTCAAATCGCCGACCGGGGAATTCAGTGAGAACCAGGTCCGCGTGTAAGCCCGGCATGATCTGGGGAGAATTGAATTGCGGGACATTGATATAGACTCGCAAGGGGTTCATGGCCGCAATGTGAAACAGTTCGCGCGAAGTGCCGCCGCTGCTTCCGGATTCGATCAGCTGGCCGATATCGGTATTGCGCGCCGTGATCATCCCGTCGAATGGAGCATAAACTCTTTCGAAGGACTGCAATTCTTCCAGGCGCTTCACATTGGACTGCGCAGATTCGACGGCGGTCTTGCGAGCATCGTAATTTCCCGTAGCATTGTCGACATCCTGCTGCGCGACGGAATCCGTTTTCAGCAATTCCTTGTAGCGAGTGGCGGTGATTTCCGCGAGACTCAAGTTGGCCTGGGCCGTTGCCAGGTCCGCGCGCGCCTGCTGCAATTGCTGATCCACTTCAGGCGAATCGATTTCGGCAAGAAGTTGTCCCGACTTTACGCTTGTGCCGATATCCGCGTACCATTTCTTCAAGTAGCCATTGGTCCGCGCAAAGATGGGAGCATCCGTATACGGTTGCATGTCTCCGGGGATAACAATTTCCTGCTGAGGCGCGCCTGCCTTGGGATGAATGACGGAGACCGTCGGGATCGCGAGTTCGCGCGTCTCCTGGGAAAGCTGCGCGTTGGCCTGGCGGCGGCTTGAGATTCCCCAGGTGACAACTAAGACGACGACAATCACCATAAGCAGAAGCATTACGGCGCGCGTCACCTTGCTGCCCGGCGTTGGCGGGCCGGCATTCCTCGCACGTTCACCGGCCGGCGCAGCCGCCTGGTCCCGCTGACTGGAAACAACCTCCATCTGATCCTCCGAAAGATTTGTCATGACTATTCGCCCGGGATTTCGATTTCAGCGGATTGTCCCGGGTCTTTACGGAATCCGTGAATCAGGCTGTAAACCGACGGCACGAACAGCAGCGTAGCGACGGTTGCAAACATCAGACCGCCGATCACCGCGCGTCCAAGGGGCGCGTTCTGCTCGCCCCCTTCGCCCAGGCCCACCGCCATCGGCAGCATGCCAATGATCATAGCCATGGCCGTCATAATCACCGGCCGGAAGCGGGTAAATCCGGCCTCCTCCGCGGCGTGAATCGGATCGAGCCCTTCCTGAACACGCTCTTTTGAGAAGCTGACCACCAGAATACTGTTTGCCGTGGCTACGCCCATGCACATAATCGAGCCCGTCAGCGCCGGTACACTGATCGTCGTGTGAGTAACGAACAGCATCCAGACGATCCCGGCCAAGGCTGCTGGCAAAGCGGAAATGATGATGAATGGATCGAGCCAGGACTGGAAGTTGACGACGATCAAAAGATAGATTAACAAAATCGCAAATCCCAGGCCGGCCAACAATCCGACGAAAGAGCTACGCATCGTGTCAATCTGGCCGCGAATAAACATCTGGGAGCCGCGCGGCAGATGGCTGCGGTTCCTGTTGACGATGGCTTCTATTTCGCTAGCGACTCCGCCAAGGTCGCGCCCCTGCGTGGAGCCAAAAATATCGATCATCGTCTGCGCGTCGTAGTGGGATACCGTTGCCATTCCCACTCCCCGGGAAACGGTTCCCAGGTTTGCCAGCTGCTGCCAGGGTGCGCGCGTGGCGCCGCTGCTGGCGCCGGTCACGGGAATATTTTGGAGATCTTGCAAGGACTGGATCTCATATTGCGGCGCCACGGTTGCAACGGTATAGCTGACGCCGGACTTGGGATCGAGCCAGAAGGACGGCGATGTCTGGAAGCTGCCGCTCAGTGAGACCAGCAGATTGCTCGCGACGTCCTTTTGGGTGAAGCCAGCCTGCATTGTCTTGGTTCGGTCCACGTTGATGTGCAGTTTCGGTTGATTGAAAGGCTGCTGAATCCGCAAGTCGGCTATGCCGTTGATCGTGCTCAATTGCTTCAGAAGATCTTCCGCGAACTGATGATTTCCCTCGACGTCGCGTCCCATGATCTGAATATCAATCGGCGACGGAAGGCCGAAATTCAGAATTTGGCTGACGATATCGGCCGGCGGGAAGTAAAACATCACTCCCGGAAATTCATTCGTGAGCTTCATGCGCAAATCATGAATGTACTGGTCAGTGGGGTGATGTTTCGCGTTCAGCGAGATCATGATGTCGGCGTCTTCAGGCCCGATCGGCGCCGAAGTGCTATACACATAGTTGTACGCGCTGTAGGGGAGGCCGATATTGTCGATCACACCTTCGATTTCATTCGCCGGAATCAGCTCGTGGATCGACCGCTCGACATCGCCGCACAAAGCAGCCGTCTCCTCAATACGAGTGGCGGTCGGGGCGCGCACGTGGAGCTTGATTTGTCCGGCATCCACGGACGGAAAGAAATCCTCGCCCAGCCAGGGGTAAAGCACAAACGAACCGACGCACACCGCCAGAAAAACGACTGGAAAAAGCACCCTGTGCGCCAGACAGGTTCGCAGGATTCCCCGGTAGAAGTTCCTGAGTCTTTCAAATTGCATTTCAAAATGCCCCTGTAAGCGGACCAGGGGATTCCTGCTGACAAGCGATTCCTCAGCCGACTCCTCAGCGTGAGCCTTCAGCAAATACCGGGCCATCGTAGGCACCAGCGTGCGAGACAACAAGTACGACGCCAGCATCGCGAACACGACGGCTTCGGCCAGGGGCACGAACAAATACTTCGCCACGCCCGTCAGAAAAAACATGGGCACGAACACGATACAGATCGAAAGCGTGGAAACGAATGCAGGAACGGCGATCTGCTGCGCCCCGTCCAGAATGGCCTGAATAATTTCCTTGCCCTGGGCCAGGTTTCGGTTGATGTTCTCGATTTCCACCGTCGCGTCATCCACCAGAATGCCCACGGCGAGCGCCAGACCGCCCAGCGTCATGATGTTGATGCTCTGCCCGATGGCGCTCAGAACAATGATCGACGTCAGAATCGAGAGTGGAATTGAAATCGCGATTATCAGAGTGCTGCGCCAGCTTCCCAGAAAAATCAGGATCATCAGGCCGGTCAGGCACGCGGCAATGACCGCTTCCCGGACCACTCCGTTGATCGAAGCGCGCACAAACAAGGACTGGTCGGCGATCGGCCGGACTATAAGGTTTGGCGGCATGCCCGCGAGGACAATAGGCAGACGTTCCTTGAGCTTGTTGATGATATCCAGAGTCGAGGTCGCTCCGAGCTTCATGACGGTCATGAGGGCGGCTCTTTGCCCGTCCACCAGGACAATGTTGGTTTGCGGGGGATTGCCGTCGCGGACGTGCGCGACATCCCGAATGTAGATCGTGTTCGTGCCCACCGTCTTGATCGGCAGGTCGTTCATCTCTTCCACGGTTTTCGGGCTGCCGTTCATGTCCACATCGTCTTCAAACGAACCGATTTTTACGGTTCCAGCGGGCAGAATCAGGTTTTGCGAGCCAATCGCATTTACCACGTCGCTCGGCGAAAGCCCTTTGGCCTGCAGCTCCGGAATGTTCAGGTCCACCTGGATCTGGCGCTGCTTGCCGCCGTACGGGTTCGGGAAGACTGCGCCCTGCACGGTCGCCAACTGCGTGCGCAAGAAGTTCGACGCCAGGTCATTGATCTGCTGCTCGGAAAGGTTTTTCCCGGAAAGGGCGAGTTGAATGATGGGAACCGATGACGCATTGTATGCAAGGATGAATGGCGGAGTAGTTCCCGGAGGATCCTGGCGCAGGCCGGATTGCGCAATCGCCGTGACTTGCGCCATGGCCATGTCAATGCGGACATTCGGATAGAAGAAAATCTTGATGACGCCGAGCCCGTTCAGGGATTGCGATTCGATGTGCTCGACATCATTGACGGTGGCGGTAAGTCCGCGCTCGTAAATGACGACCAATCTCTCCGAAATGTCTTCGGCCGAGAGCCCTGGATACCCGTACACGACGCTGAGCACCGGAATATCGATATTCGGGAAAATATCGATGGGAGTGGTGTATACCGCCAGTGTCCCCAGAATCAAAATCAGCAAAGACATCACCACAAAGGTGTAGGGTCTTCGCAGGGCTAAACGGACTATCCACATACAGGACTACTGCCTCCCAGGGCCCGCCCGTGCCGGTTTTTACCGACACAAGCACAAAACTCGTCACTCGCGATACCAGCGATTCCAAATTCCGCCTGATTTCCGACGTGTAAAAATCGGTTTTCGCTGGCGATTCTGAAGTTTGTTTCCGGTCCGTGCTTTTCTACGGCCAATCGCGCCACTCGGGGATCCTCCGAGGCACGCCTTCCGCACTATCTTCTGATGCGAGAGCCCAAAATCCCGTTACAAATACATTTTCTCATATTGTCACGCCGCCCGGCGGCAATCCTGCTTGAGCGCAGCTTGAAAAAATCGAATCGAAAAACAGGCCCAGGACATTGCGGACGTCGCCATCCGAGAGAGTCTTGGGGTCCAGCAGGTGTTCCAGCAGCAATCCTTGCGAGACCGCTCCGAGGCAGGCCGAGGCCGCCGGGTAGGCAATCGGAATGGTTTTCCCGAGCGCGTTCATGATCTCGGAAAACAGCTCGCCGAACGACGCCCGAATGCGGCGGTGCCTGCTGCGCAGCCGGGCATGCGCCTCGGGGTGGCGCAGGGCGAACAATTTGAATTCCATGGAGATCAGGACCAGGCGGCGGTCCGTGGCGAGTTCCGCGTAGTGAGTTCGCAAAGCCACGAGTTTTTCGCGAGGATCGGAGTGGCGGCGGAGGGCGCTCGTGAGGGATTCAATTCGCTCCCGTACCCACTCCTCGAGCAGAGCAAAGAAGATATCTTCCTTGCCCTTGAAGTTGGCGTAGAAAGCGCCCCTGGTATAGCCCGCGCCGGCCGCGATGTCTTCCAGGCGGGCCGCTTCAAAACCGTCTTTCGCGAAAATGCGTTTGGCGGCGTCCAGCAATTTCCGGCGAGTGGCCCGGGTGCGCTCGGCCTGGCGCGTGCGGGCTCCGGCGGCCAGCGCGGCGCGCCCCCGGCCCCTCTTGCCGCGTGCCGGCATGGAAAGTTGCCTCATACGATCCGAGTGCTTCGCTTGACAGGATACATACGTGTATGTATCTTACTTGGATGTCCTCGGCTATGCAAGCCTTAATTGCAAAATCGGACGACCCGCCTTGCCTCCTCCCTTGGAAAATGAACGCCGAGTGCGGCAGGCGCGGCTGGCGAATTCTGAAGAATCGAGCGGTTTTCATGCGAATTTCCCGGTTTCGTTTCTTCCTCCTGATGATCGGCATATTTGCTCCGGCCATTACGGGCCTGGCGCAGACCGGAGCATTCCAGGGCAGTGCGAGCGCGGGGCCCCCCTCCGAGCAGCCGCTCTCGCTCACCCTCGACGAAGCCCTGAAAATGGGGCTTCGCTATAACCTGGGAGGGATAACCGCGGAGCAGTCCTCGCAACGCGCCAAAGGGGAGAACATCGTTGTGCGAAGCGAGCTGTATCCCAATTTCTCCGGCGGCCTTCGCGAGAACGTGGAACAAATCGATCTGTCCTCCTTTGGCTTCAAATTCAAATTTCCCCCGAATTTGGGGGTCAATATTCCGAATATCGTTGGCCCGTTCAACTTTTTCGATCTGCGAGGCTACCTGTCGCAGCGAGTCGCCGACGTGAACGCGATCCGCTCCTATCAATCCGCCCGGGAAGCGCAAAGAGCGGCCGAGCTTTCCTCTGCGGACTCGAGGGAAATCGTGGTCTACGTGGTGACGGCGGCATATCTGCAGGTGCTTGCCGAATCGGCGCGCGTCGATTCCGCCAAAGTGCAGGTGCAAAGCGCCCAGGCCATTTTCCAGCAGGCGTCGGATCGTTTTACGGCGGGCCTCAGCGCAAAAATTGACATGACGCGGAGCGAGGTCGAACTGCAAACGCAACAACAGCGGCTGACGTCGGAAGAGGCGGATTACGCCAAGCAGAAAATCGGGCTCGCGCGGCTCATCGGGTTGTCGCCCGCGCAATCCTTCACCTTGGCGGACAAATTGCCGTATGCGCCGCTCGAAAATATGACGCTCGAGCAGGCGCTCACGCTGGCCGCGCAAAACCGGTCCGACCTGAAAGCAGCGGAGGCGCAGTTGCACGCCGCCGAATTTGCCCGCAAAGCGGCCGTCGCGGAGCACTATCCGACGCTCGGCATCCTCGCGGATTACGGCGTGATTGGGATAAACCCGGCAAATTCCCACGGGACTTTCGACGTGAGCGCCCAATTGCTATTCCCCATCTGGGCGGGAGGACACACGCACGGCGACATCATCGAGGCGGATGCGACGCTGAAGCAGCGGCGCGCCGAATACGAAGACGCGCGCTCCCGTGTGGAAGCGGATGTCAGAAACGCATATCTGGACCTGAACGCCGCCGCGGAGCTGGTGCGCGTCGCGCAGAGCCGGCGTGACCTTGCGCGAGATGAACTGGCCCAATCGACGGACCGGTTCTCGTCCGGAGTCGCGGACACGGTCGAAGTGACGCAGGCCCAAGAAGTGGTGGCCAGCGCGGAGTCCGAATATATCGCGGATTTGAACGCCCACAACCTGGCAAAGGCCAGTGTGGCGCGCGCGATCGGCCAGGCGGAAAAAATCATGCGCGATCTTTTGAGGAGCCAATAACCATGGCAGTTGACCAATTGCAGCAATCCAGCGCACCCCGGCCTGCCGATCCTGCCGGAAAAGCGAGCGATCCGAACGAGTCCGGCAGCAATGCCGAAGGGCGGCGCAGAACCCTCCTATTCGCAGCCATCATTGGCTGCGTGATTCTTGTGGGAGCGGTTTCGTTCTGGCTGTATTCCCGCATGTACGAATCCACTGACGATGCTCAGGTCGACGGACATCTCATCGGCATCACGGCGCGGATCGATGGCGATGTGAAAGCAGTCCACGCGGAAGAGAACCAATCTGTCCAGGCGGGAGTTGTGCTTGTCGAACTCGACCCGCGCGACTATGAAGTCGCGGTGGAGCAAGCGCAAGCGCAGCTCCTGAAAGCGCAGGCCGGCGAGCGGGCGGAAAATCCGAATCTGCCGATTACGCAGAGTACATCGCAGACGAATGTACTGACAAGCCAGTCCGAAGTCACGAATGCTCAGGCGGGAGTTGCCGCGGCCGAGCGGGACCAAGCGGCTGCATTATCTCGCTTGCGGGAAGTGGAAGCGAACAACGTCAAGGCGCAAGCCGATGTTGCGCGATATAAGGCTCTTGTGGACAAAAACGAAGTCGCTCGTGCCGAATATGACCAAGTGGTTGCAACGGCAAATGCACTCGCCGCCTCGGCCGATTCGGCGCGTTCTTCCGCCGAGTCCGCGCAGAAGGTTGTGGAACAGCGCCAAGCTCAGTTCGATCAGGCAAAGAGCCGGTTGGCGTGGGCAATTGTGAGCGCGCCCAATCAGGTCGCGATTTCAAAGGCCAATGTGCAATCGAGACAGGCCGATGTGCAAGCAATGAAGGCGCAGCTCGACCGCGCGCAACTCGATCTCAGCTATTGCAAGATCGTCGCGCCGGTGGCCGGAGTTATCACCAAGCGAACAGTAGAAGTCGGCGAACACGTCAGCAAAGGCCAGCGCCTCGTCACTGTGGCGGACCTGGGCGACTTGTGGGTCACGGCCAACTTCAAGGAAAGCCAGCTGAATAAGATGCGTCCCGGCCAATCGGTCACGATCTCCGTTGACGCGTTCGACCAGGATTTCGATGGGACCGTCGAAGCCATGCCCGGTTCGACTGGCTCGGTCACCAGTTTGCTTCCCCCGGAAAACGCGACGGGCAACTACGTGAAAGTCGTGCAGCGCCTGCCCGTCCGCATCCGTTTCAAGCCCGGGCAGCAAGGGCTTGACCGGCTGCGCCCCGGAATGTCTGTCGTTCCAAAAGTTTGGCTCAAGTAGGGGTGCGGGCTCTACTTGGAGCCTGCCATAACTAAGGACAATGGCGTGACGGACTCAATCGACGCTCCCTGGAAACCGAGCTATAACCCGTGGCTGATCGCTCTGACGGTCACGATGGCTACGTTCATGGAGGTGCTCGACACCTCCATCGCGAACGTGTCCTTGCCGCATATTGCCGGCAACCTTTCCGCCAGCCAGGTCGAGTCCGCATGGGTACTGACGAGCTATCTGGTTTCCAACGCGATCATTCTGCCGATCAGCGCGTGGCTCTCCACCATCATTGGCCGCAAACGCTTCTACATGTCGTGCGTTGCGCTTTTTACAGCCAGCAGCTTTCTGTGCGGGCTTGCGCCGAGCCTGGGGATGCTGATTTTTTTCCGGATCCTGCAAGGCGTCGGCGGAGGCGGCCTCCAACCGAGCGAGCAAGCCATCCTCGCCGACACGTTTCCCGCGTCCAAGCGCGGCATGGCCTTCGCCGTGTATGGAATGGCTGTTGTGCTCGCCCCGGCAATCGGTCCGACACTCGGCGGATACATCACGGACAACTACAACTGGCGCTGGATCTTCTACATCAACGTCCCGATCGGCATGCTTTCGCTGTTTCTGACCAATCGCCTGGTCGAGGACCCGCCGTTTTTGAAGCGCGAGCAAGAGAGAAGAAGGGGCATCCGCGCTGACTACGTGGGACTCGGACTGATCACCATCGCGATCGCCAGTTTGCAGATCGCGCTCGATAAGGGGCAGGAGTCCGACTGGTTCTCCTCGCGGTGGATTACCTCGCTGGTGATCCTAGCAGTCTACGCGTTTATGGTCTGGATCGTTTGGGAGTGGCACCACCCGAATCCCGTGGTGGACATCCGACTTTTTAAGAGGCGCAATTTCGCGACGGCCATGTTTTTCAGTTTTACGGTGGGGATCGTGTTGTACGGCACGACGTTCATGATTCCGCAATTTCTGCAGGTGCAGTTGGGATATCCGGCGGTGGTAGCCGGGGAGGCCTTGGCCGGCGGCGGTTTCATCATGATTATGGTGTTGCCGTTCGTGGGGACAATGGTCTCGCGAGTCGACCCGCGCAAAATGATGGCCTTCGGGTTCATATCAATTTCCGCGGCGATGTATTACATGTCGAGCTTGTTCAGCCTCACCATGGATTTCCGCGCAGCATTCTTGATGCGCACGTTACAAATGTTCGGCCTCGCGTTCATTTTCGTCCCGCAGAATGTTCTGGCGTACGTGGGCGTGCCCCGCGAGAAGAACAACCAGATTTCTTCCATGAACAGCTTCATGCGCAATGTCGGTGGAAGCATCGGGATCGCGCTCATTTCGACCTCGATTGCGCGCGTCGCCCAGCGGCGCCGCTATTCCATGGTCGCACATACGACGCCCGGGACGCCGCAGTATGAGAGCCTCGTGGCCGGGCTGGCCCAGACATTGCAGGGGAAGGGAGCGGGCAGCGTGGAAGCCGCGCGGCAGGCCCATGGACTTATTTCATATTTCATTGACAGCCAGGCGACGACACTCGCTTACGTCGAAGTGATTTCCATTCTGGCCGTCATCATTCTTTGCCTCGTTCCCTTTCTCCTCATTATGAGGAGAAACCGGCCCGCTGTCGGCGAGCAGACCGCGATTCACTGAGGATTCTCGAACTCGCTTGAACCGCAGGCTGAGATTCCGAAAATCAAATGGCCGCGCGCTTGAACCTCTGCATCTCAGCTATACTGTCGCGGCTGGCAGCACGAAGCAAAAATACGCGCAACAACGGGAGCCCGGTTGTATCCCTTCATTCACATTGGCCCTTTGACGCTCGGCTCGTATGGCTTGATGGTGGCGATCGGTCTGATTTGTGCATTCTTCATTCTTCGCGCTGATTTTGCACGCCGCGGAGTTTCCGCAGACGCCGAAGCGATCATCGGCATTACGGGCCTCGCGGGCCTCGCCGGATCACGTCTCTACCATTTGCTGGAAAGCCCCGCGGAGTTTTTCGCCGATCCCTGGCCGCAGCTTTTCAGCACCATGGGTTTTGCGTTTGTCGGCGCAATTATCGGCGGATTTATAGCCCTCGTGCTCTTGGCCAAGCGCTTCCGAATGCCGGTGCTGCTGCTGCTCGACGCCGCTTCCCCCGCTGCGGCGATGGGTTACGGCATCGGCCGCATCGGCTGCCTGATTTCCGGCGACGGCGATTATGGCATTCCCACGTCGTTGCCCTGGGGAATGAGTTTTCCGAATGGCATCGTGCCCACCACGGAGCGAGTTCATCCCACCCCGATTTATGAATTCCTGGTTGCCATATTGATTTTCTGGGTTCTCTGGCGCCTTGGCGCGCGTGGCTTGAAATCGCATGCCCCGAACGGAATTATTTTCGCGGCGTATCTCGTGCTCACCGGGATCGCTCGGTTTCTTGTCGAAATCATTCGGATCAATCCGCGCTCATTTTACGGGCTCACGAACGCGCAGGCGGCGAGCGTGGTTTCTGTGATTGCCGGCGTGGCCCTCTTTATTTATTGCCGCACGACGTCCGGGCAAGAGATCCGCGCTTGACGGTTAGGGCCCGCTCGCTTACCGTCCATATAGACGCAACTCTGTAGATTCCGTTCACCAGTCAGGAGAGACGAGCGATGGGACGCCCACTCGGAGTCACAATCCTCGGCGCAGGGATGATTCTCGCGGGGCTCGGATTTGCCGCCACCGGCATCATTTTCTTTTTCATGGGTTCGACGGGAGCAACCGCGACCGCTCCGGAAAACGGCGCCATGGCTACAGTGCTTGCCGCGCTCGGCGCCGCTGCGGGAGTCATCTTTCTTCTCTTTGGTGCACTGCACGTCGTCCTGGCGATTGCGGTCTTCCAGTTGCGCAATCTCGCGCGTATCTTGACGATTTTCTTGTTTCTGCTGATTGCCGCCGGAGCGAGCCTCGGATTGATTGCGACGCTGGTGAGCTACAGCCACTTCGGGTTGCTGTGGAACGTATCCATCCTTGCGGTGGATTTGCTGGCGCTATGGTATTTGCTGCGCCCGTCGACCAAAGAAGCTTTCCACGCCTAGCGCACGTCGCAGCATTACAGGCTCGCGCCAGCTGACTTGCCTGCCGCGACTGGCTGTTTGCTGGACGCGTCC
>Ga0187803_10000404_pt1 | contig 17438 bp, 17 predicted proteins | sample NC_wetland_sal_i_2_FD_132425 | JGI IMG/M metagenome (GOLD analysis project Ga0187803, IMG submission 132425) | Wetland sediment microbial communities from Neuse River Estuary, North Carolina, USA - Control_3 | ecosystem: Environmental > Aquatic > Freshwater > Wetlands > Sediment | place: USA...
CCTCGTCATTCACGAGGAATCCCGTGGCCGAACATTCCTGATTCTGTCCGGCGGGACCCGTCCCGACGGCAAGCAACTGAACGACCGCCGCAGCAACATGATCGGATGGGGAACCGAGATTCGAAGAGGAAGGGTTTTGTCGGCTCGTGACGGACTGGAATTGAATTCCTGCGGCGAGTGCACAGACTACGAGCCCCGCGGCTTGTGTCAGTTTCGATTGCAAGGCTGAATGTGAACTACTTCCGCGGCGCGGGCTTGCCGCTGTGTTGGACTTCAGTGAGTTTCACCGTGAGCTGTTCGAGTGTTGGCTGCACTACTTTCAGGACGGTTTCGGAAGGTTCGTAACCTGCCGCTTCAACCCGCAGCGTGTGCTGGCCAGTTGGCAACTGCAACGGCCCCAGCGAATCCGACAAGCCTATAAAAATCCCATTCAGAATGACGCGGGCCTTGGCCGGCATAGTTTCAAGCAGGAGGGTGGTGGCGCTCTCCCACGCGTATCCGCCATCGGGGTTGTAAGCAGGGCCGCGCGGATCGCTGCTGCGGTAGTACCCGGTCCACCAGCCGTCCGGCAAATATGGACCCGCGCGACTTCCGGAATAGCCGCCGTAAAAGGGAGCGTAACCTCCGTAGCCGCCCCAAGAAGCGCCGTAGGACACCACGCCACCGGCGCTCGTCGCACCCGCAACGCTGCCGATCGAAGGGTGTTGCCCGGCGACGCAGACTATGGCGCCAACAAGCATCGCGGCGATGGTCGTGTACGTGAGTCTGCTACGGAGAGGATTCAGGCGGTCCATAAATTAGTTCTCGCCTCGTACCGCTCTTAATGCCTCTAACGTAGCACAATCCAGGCTCTTTTTCCAGCGCATTTTTGCTTGTTTACCTTTTGGATATCAGGTCGCCGAAAGCGCCGAGCAAGGCGTACTTGTTCTCCCAGGTCGTGTACATAATCCCGCTGGCGCCCGGAGTGCGGTCCAGCGATTCCAGCCAGCCCTTGGGGTTCTCGAGATCGTCCGCGTCATAGTAGGCCCCGGCAAGCGTTTGGTAGCCGAGCTTGGAAAAGAAGTCGAGGCTCTTGTCGCGCTTCTCGTAATACCAGCAGGCGATCACCAGATCTTTGGGAATATCCTTCCACGTTCCGTCGAAGCTGCCGTCGATCAGGTAGTATTTCTCGCGCGCGTTGTGATTGGGATCAAACATATCGGACCAGACATAGACTTGCGCCTGTGGATTTGCCGCGCGGATCATTTGCTCCTGGCGCGTAACACAATCGCCCAGGATCTGCGCCATCGACAAATGGCGCCGCTTGCATGCCTCGCAGAAGCCACCGATGCGCACCTCATCCATGCTGAGGAAGAATTTTTTGGGCGCAAGGTATTTTTCGAGCAATGGAATCTGCCGTTGCCAGATTTCGTATACCGCCGGTTCCGACATATCGATGGGAACCTGTTCCCGATAAATCGTAGTGCCGTGGAAATAGTCGACGCGAAGGTGGTCGCCCGCATGAATGCGGCCGCCGGGAAGAAGGCGGATCGTCGGGCTGGCGTGGTCCCACTTGAAGTTCAAGTGAGGATCAGAAATCTTGGCGTAGTCGCGGCCCTCTTGATAGGTCTCGCCGGTCTTCGCGTTCGTGACTTTCACCGGCGTCCCCGGGCGGCGCAGCACATTAGTAAGCCCCACTTCCTCCGCCTGGACATCATCGACCCACACCTTACCCTTCTCGCCATCCGAGACTCCGATTCGGAAATCGACGTGGTCGGCGTACCAACTGTTAAACGCCCATACCAGCTCGTGCCAATCACTCGTCGGCGCCATCCATGGTTCCATGTAGGCCAAGTCCCGGCCATCCGGTGTGATTGCCCACAGATGGAAAATTTCGCGCGGCGCGACGTCTTGAGTCTTCACCCAGCAACGGAGACGGTAGGTGCGGTAAGGCGTGACGGGGAGCGTCTGCGCGAGGTAAACCGAGCCGCCGGGACTGCTGGCGAAATTTTCGAAACGCACAGACGCTTTCCCGGAGTGAACGATCTCGGTATCGATAGCAGCTTGCGCGCCATGCACGCTGAAACCCGCAGGCAGATTCCCGTCGATTTGCTCGAAGTCTCCGTTGGCGAGCTTCGCGGGCGAGTCAGGCATAAAGTGCGCGTCGCGCTCGCCCGCGACAAACAAAGCGCCACGCACAGGCAGGCCGGCGGCCAGATTCTTGTCGTGAGACATCACGCCGCCGCCATATCCGACCCCAAAGCCTGTCGGAATAATCTCCACCTTAAGCTGATCGCAAGTCTGCTTCAGCTTGGTGAGTCGCTGAAGGTAGTCGGGCGATTTCAGATCCATGGAGTCAAATCCAGCGGAAAGCAGCATCCCGTTCAGGCCGTGCTCGGAAGCGGTGCGCACGATGCCTTCGATCCGACTAAGTTCCTGATCGCTCTCCAGCTCCGTCGAGACATAAACCCACCGATCAGGATAGACTTTAGGTTCGCTGAAGCTGAGGACGCTTAGTAGGGCCGCGAAGCCCGAGACGATGATGAGATTTCGTTTCATGAACGGCAATATTCAGCGAACACCACCGGCAACTTACTACGGAAATGACCTTGGCGCAATGACCGCTGATTGGCCGTGTCGCCGATTTGCCGAAATGCGCGAGAATTGCCTTCGCTCTCGTTTTGGCATAAGGTCATATTTTGCGACCTCCGCTTGGAATAGCGCGCCCCGAAGCGGAGGCACGCGGCCATGAGGGTATGTTGAACCTTTTCGAGCTTACACGAAATCTGGTCTTGATCGATTCCGTCACCGGAAACGAAGGGGAGTGTACCGAATTCTTGCGCGGCATTCTCACGCAGCAAGGGTTTCAGGTCGAGCTCCAGCCCGTCGAGTCCGGCCGCTCGAATCTGCTGGCGTTGCGTGGAGCGCCTGAAGTGATGTTAAGCACTCACGTCGACACTGTGCCGCCCTTCTTTCCCTACCGCGAAGACTTCGACTTTATCTATGGACGTGGCGCGTGCGACGCGAAGGGCATCATCGCCTCCCAGATTGTGGCGGCGGAGCGGTTGATAGACGAAGGCGTGGGTGACTTCGGCCTTTTGTTCTTAGTGGGCGAAGAAACCCTGAGTGACGGAGCACGCGTGGCCAATGAATCACCGCGAGGCTCGAAGTTCATCATCAACGGCGAACCGACAGAGAATAAACTCGCTCTCGGGACCAAGGGCATTCTGCGGGTGCATATTCGAACTCGTGGCAGGATGGCGCATTCGGCTTACCCGCAGTTCGGCGAGTCCGCCATCGAGAACTTGCTGGATGTTCTCGCCGCCTTGCGTGGGCTCGATCTGCCGAGCGATCCGACTCTCGGCCCGTCCACACTCAATATCGGCGTGATTTCCGGCGGGCGCGCCGCCAACGTGATACCGGATGAAGCGTCGGCTGAGGTGCTGATTCGAACCGTGAATGGCACTCACGAACTGCGCCAGACAATCGCGGCGTTGCTCGGCGGGCGCTGCGATTACGAATTCATTCGCGAAACACCGGCGCTGCGGCTGGAAAAGATCGACGGCTTCGAGACTGACGTGGTGGCGTTCACCACTGATCTCTCTTCTCTCACCCGCTGGGGCCGGCGCGTGCTGCTGGGGCCAGGTTCCATTCGGGTGGCGCATACCAGCGAAGAGCGGATCGCCAAGGCCGACCTGATTCGGGCGGTGGAACTCTACTGCCGGCTCGTGCGGGACTTGAAAGAGCAGAAATTGGAAACTGGAAAATAGAAACTGGAAAAACCGGAAGCTGGAAATTAGAAACTGGAAAATGGACGAGCGGGCCGCACGCTGCTGGTCATTCCCGCGAAAGCGGGAATCCAGTTTCCATTTTCCAATTTCCAGTTTCTTCGATAATCTAGTCTCTGGGGGCGGAAGGAACACCGCATGAAAAAAACCGGAGTGGGCATTCTTGGCGCTACGGGAATGGTCGGGCAGCGGTTTGTGAGCTTGCTCGAACACCATCCGTGGTTTGAAGTCGCGTGGCTTGGTGCGTCCGACAAATCAGCAGGAAAGAAATACGGCGAGGCTTGCAATTGGCGCCTGCGCGACCCCATGCCGGACAAGGCGCGGAACCTTCCCGTGTACGAATGCAGGCCGGACCATGCCTCAAAGATTCCGCAACTGGTTTTCGCCTCGCTCGATTCCAAAGTGGCCGGCGAGGTGGAGAAGGCCTTTGCGCAAGCCGGGCACGTGGTGGTCTCAAACTCCAGCAACCATCGCATGGACGCGGACGTGCCCCTGCTCATCCCCGAAGTCAATCCCGACCATCTCGCCTTGGTGCGGGCACAACGGCGGGAGCGCGGATGGAAGGGAATGATAGTCACTAATCCGAATTGCACGACCGTAGGACTGGCGATGTCGCTCGCGCCGCTCCACAAAGCCTTTGGCCTGGATCGCGTGCTGATGACTAGCATGCAGGCCGTCTCCGGCGCCGGCTATCCCGGCGTGCCCACGCTCGACATTATGGGCAACGTCATTCCCTACATCTCCGGCGAAGAAGAAAAGGTCGAGCGAGAGACTCAGAAACTGCTGGGCAAACTCACCGACGGCCGAGTTCATCCCGGCGAATTTGCGGTGAGCGCCCACTGCAATCGCGTGTTTGTGGAAGATGGCCACACGGAATCGATTTCTGTGTCGCTCAAATCGAAGGCAACAATTGAGGACCTGGTTCAGGTGTGGCGCGCATTCCGCGCTTTGCCCCAGGAACGAGAATTGCCCTCGGCGCCGAAACACCCCATCGTCGTCCGCGACGAGCGCGACCGGCCTCAACCCAGGTTCGACGTGGCGACGGAAAACGGCATGGCGACCGTGGTCGGAAGAGTGCGCGCTTGCCCCGTGCTTCAGTTCAAATACACCGCGCTCAGCCACAACACGATTCGTGGCGCCGCCGGAGCCGCTATACTCAACGCGGAGCTGATGAGGTCGGAAGGGTATCTCGACTGAGGAATTATGAATGGTGAATTATAAATTATAAATGCTACCTACCTGATGTTCATCTAGGTTTATAATTCATAATTTATAATTCATAATTAGACCGAGGCTTCTGTGCGGAACAGTGCCAACGGACCACGGACCACAGACAACGGAAAAGTTGTGAACCTTGCTTTGCTCGGCTACGGCAAGATGGGTAAGGCCATCGCGCAACTTGCGCCGCAGCGCGGCTGCGCGGTGAAGCTGACCCTCGATATCGATGACAATGCGAAAGGTCAGGCGATCACGCGCGAGAAATTCGCCGGCATCGACGTGGCCATTGACTTCACGACTCCTGATGCAGTGGTCGAGAATATTCACCGGCTCGCTGAGCTGGGCGTGAATCTGGTGGTTGGAACCACAGGCTGGAACGACCGGCTGGACGAAGTGCGCGCCATCGTGGAAAAGAGCGGCGTCGGCATGGTTTATGCGCCCAACTTTTCCATTGGCGTTCAGCTTTTTTATCGCGCCGCTCGAGCCACCGCTGAAGCTTTTGCCGCCTTGCCCATGTACGAACCCTACATCACCGAAGCTCATCATCGCGCCAAGAAGGACGCGCCGTCCGGCACAGCCAAGGAACTGGAGCGCCAAGTGAAGCCGCTCTTCAAATCTCTCGAGATTCCAGTCTCGAGCGTTCGCGGCGGTTTTATTCCCGGCACGCATGAGCTCGGATTCGATTCTGAAGCCGACACCATCATCCTACGCCACACCGCGCGCGGCCGGCAGGGATTCGCCGAGGGCGCGCTGCTCGCCGCAAAGTGGGTAATGGGGAAGAAGGGATTGTTTGCCTTCGCAGATGTTCTAGAATTAACTCGGAAGGCATGAGCACTGATACCTGTGAGAGGTTACGTGAAATGAAGACCTTTGCTGCTTACGTTGAGTGGGATCCTGAGACGAAGCTGTATGTGGGAATTGTTCCTGGCATCCCGGGCGCGCACACACAGGGCGCAACGCTCGATGAGTTGCGAATGAACCTTAGGGAAGTATTAGAACTATGCCTTGAAGAGTTCAAAGGCTCTTTCGACGATCTTCCACGCTTCGTTGGGCTGCAGGAGATTGAGGTGGCTGTGTGAAGAGGCTGCCAACCATCCGCTTTCGTGAGTTGGAGAAGATCCTTCACCGGCTCGGATTCGAAGCGGTGCGACAGAAAGGTAGCCACGTATTCTATCGTCACTCTGACGGGCGCACGACGACTGTACCTAACCATCCAGGCCGCGATCTCGCCCGTCCGCTTGTCAGAGAGGTACTCCGAGAAATCGAGATCACGCCGGAGGAGTTCCTCCAGGAGCTAGATCAGATTTGAAAGGAGAGATCCGAGATGAGCCTCGACATGAAAGGTTGCGGCACGGCTTTGGTAACGCCGTTTACGAGGAGCGGCGCGGTAGACGTGGCGGCATTGCGTCGGCTCGTGCAGTTTCAGCTCCGCGAGGGAATCGACTTTTTGGTTCCGTGCGGAACGACGGGCGAGACACCCACGCTCGAACACGAGGAATACATCGACGTCATTCGAATTGTACTGGCAGAGGCAGCCGGCAAGGTGCCGGTCATCGCAGGCGTGGGTGGCAATAACACCAAGAAGGTGGCAGCCCTTGCGCGCGAGGTCAGCGCGTTGGGCGTCGAGGGCATTCTTTCCGCCGCGCCCTATTACAACAAGCCGACGCAGGAAGGAATGTATCAACACTTCAAAGCCGTGGCTGAATCGACCGACTTGCCGGTGGTTTTGTATAACGTTCCCAGCCGCACATCATCGAACATCGAGCCGGCGACCGTGGCGCGGCTATCGAAAATTCACAACATCATCGCGATTAAAGAAGCCTCGGGCAGCATCACGCAGCAGATGGAAGTCCTGAGTCAAGTCGAGTCGGGCTTCGGAGTGCTCTCGGGAGATGATTCATTTAGTTTTCCTTTGATGGCGCTCGGCGGCCACGGCATCATCTCCGTCGTCTCTAACGAAATCCCCGGGGCGATGACGCGCCTGGCGCACTTGTTGCTCGATGGGCACTTCGACGAAGCTCGCAAGCTGCATTTCCACCTCTTGCCGCTGATGCAGATAAATTTCATCGAGACCAATCCCATCCCCGTCAAAGCCGCGCTCGCTATGATGGGCATGATTGAAGAGGTTTATCGCCTGCCGATGGTTCCGCTGAAGCCCGAAAACCGCGCCAAGCTGGAAAAGGTCCTGGCGACGCAAGGATTGCTCCAGTCGCAGAAGGTTTCAAGTTAGCTTCCGGCGGCAGCTTTGCTTTCTTGGTATAACTCGGGTTATACTGAACCCATGAAAACAGCCATCTCAATTCCTGATCCGCTATTCAAGGCTGCCGAGCGGGCAGCGAAGCGGCAAAAGATTTCTCGCAGCCGATTTTATGCCCAGGCTGTAGCGGCTTATCTGAAGTCACAATCGGACAAGCGCGTTACGGAAGCGCTGAATGCAGTATATGCAACTGAGGATTCATCCCTCGATCCTGTGATGGCCCGAATCCAAAGCTTATCAATTGGGCGTGAGGAATGGTAATACGGCGGGGTGAGATTTGGTGGGCCTCCTTACCGCCTCCTGTCGGCTCGGGCCCGGGATACCATCGTCCGGTTCTTGTGATCCAGACGAACAAGTTCAACGAGAGCGGAATCAACACGGCGGTTTCTGTCGTAATGACCGCTAACCTCCGCCTGTCCGCCGCGCCAGGCAATGTACGCTGCGGGCGCTCGGACACTGGGCTTCCCAGGGACTCGGTTGCCAATGTCTCCCAGGTCGTAACAGTTGACAAGACTTTGTTCTTGCGACGGGTCAGCACCATTCCAACGCATCTGCTAACTCAAGTTGAAAACGGGCTAAGAAAGGTTCTAGGGTTGTAACTCGGTGGGAGGCTCTCCGACGATGGTAGATCTCCAAACCGTGACTGAAGAGTTGTACGAGCGCAGAGCCGACCAATACGGCCAAGAATACGTTCATGCCTTTGAAGAACTGAGGGCGGGCCTGAACGAAGGCCGCATTCGCGCGGCGGAACCCGACGCAAGTGTGCCGTCGGGCTGGCGCGTGAATGCCTGGGTAAAGAAGGGGATTCTGCTGGGCTTTCGGATCGGGCGCGTTGTGGAGATGCCGCCGAACGAGTTTCAGTTTCGCGACAAGCATACCTATCCTCTCCAGCGAATTCCGCTCAGCCAAAATGTCCGCGTGGTCCCGGGCGGCTCATCCATTCGCGACGGCTGTTACATCGGCAAAGACGTGGTGTGCATGCCGCCGATGTTCGTCAACGTGGGCGCCTACGTAGGCGATGGAACGATGATTGATTCCCACGCGCTCGTCGGCTCGTGCGCGCAAGTGGGGAAGAAGTGCCACATCTCGGCGGCCGCGCAAATTGGCGGAGTGCTGGAGCCGGTGGGCGCGCTGCCCGTGATCATCGAGGACGAAGTGCTGGTGGGCGGCAACTGCGGCGTTTACGAAGGCACGATTGTCGGCCGCGGCGCGGTGCTCGCCGCGGGAACCATTCTCACGGGCTCGACGCCGCTCTACGATCTTGTCCGCGATGCGATCTATCGCCGCGAGCCCGGCGCGACACCGGAAGAATCCAAGCCGCTGATGGTTCCGTCCGGCGCGGTGGTGGTGCCCGGCTCGCGGGCGGTCGCCAAAGGCCGTGGCAAAGAGTTGGGCATCTCGCTCTACACGCCCGTCATCATCAAGTACCGCGATGAGAAAACAGATCAAGCCGTGCGGCTGGAAGAATTGTTAAGATGAACAGCGTCATTTGTCCTTGGTCCTTTGGCTTTTGTCCCCTGTTGACTGCCTTAACGCCTCGGGCAACGTGATGTCAGGACTCTGACCAGGGACAAAGGACGAAGGACCAAGGACGAAGGACAACTGCAAAGGACGAATGACCAAGGACGAAGGACAACAATCTGACTTCTCTCCCGCCTTGCCGCGGTCCGAATACATCCTTTATCACCCCTTTCGGCCGTGGGCCACTTACGTCATTCTGGGTCTCAATTTCGCGGTCTTTATCCTGATGTCGGCGGTCGATGCCTCCGCGCATCCGCCCTGGCGCGATTGGGCGATGAGAACGTTTACGGGCTCCGGCGCTGATGCCGACTTCTTCCTCCGGTTCGGCGCCTCTTATCGTCCCTACGTTCGCTGGGGCGAATACTGGCGGCTGGTGATGCCACTATTCATCCACGCCGGCATGATTCATCTGCTGATTAACAACTATTCGCTGTATGTGGTCGGCCCTTTCGTGGAGCGCATCTACGGCTACTCGCGTTACGTCTTTCTGTATGTGGCTGCCGGAATCGGCGGCGCGATCGGCTCCACCGTCATGTCCATCAGACCGTCTGTCGGAGCCTCGGGCGCCATATTCGGCTTGTGTGGCGTCATGCTGGCGGCGGGCTTCCGGCATCACGAATTCATTCCCAGACATTGGAAGGGACTCTTTGGCAGAGGCATTCTTCTGGTAATTCTGTTGAATCTGGCTCTGGGATTCGCGCTGCACAAATGGGTGGACAATTGGGCGCATTTGGGTGGCCTGGCGAGCGGCATCGTTCTGGGATTCCTGATTCCGCCCATCACTTACGAATTGCATCCCGCGCCAACGTCGGGGAAGGTGTCGCCGGTCCTCGCCGGAGCAACGGCGGTGGTGGTGTTGCTTGCCATGGCGGGTACGGCGCGAGGCTATCGCAGGAACGCCGCTGTCACGCGCTTGCTTGAAGAGGGCCTGCAGTTTCACGCTGCGCACCGCGACGATTGGGCCGTTCAGCGGTTTAACGCGGCGGCGGCGCTCAACCCTCGCGACGAGCGGCCTCACATCGAACTGGGAGAAGTCTATCTCAGCCAGAAGCGATGGGCAGATGCGGCTCGCGAGCTCGAACTCGCGCATCGCCTCAATCCCACTCCGCTATCTCCTGAAGCCCCGATGAGTCTGGCGAAAGCCTACCGCGAGCTCGGCGATGAGTCCAAGGCTCAAGAGATTCTCAAAGCTGCCTTGAAAGATTATCCGAACGACGACGCCGACATTCAGGCTCAGCTCGGCAGCGCCTTTCAGCAGATTGAGTTCTGGCCGGAAGCCATCGACCATTATCGGCAGGCGCTGCGGCTGAAGCCGGACATGGCCGCAGCCGAGAATAATCTTGCCTGGCTATTCGCCACCTGCGATGATCCGAAGTATCGCAACCCGCAGGCGGCTCTCGAGCACGCACAGCGCGCAGTCAATTTGAACCAATGGAAAGAGCCCGAGTTCATTGACACGCTGGCAGAAGCTTTGTATGCCAACAAGAAGTTCGCCGAAGCCGTGAAGGTGGAGACCCACGGGCTGCAGCTTGATCCTCACAACCAAGAATTGCTGGAACACTTCGCCCGCTACCAAAAAGCAGCAAGCGAAACACAGCATTGAGCGATTGAGTGATTTGGCGATTGTGCGATTTGGCGGTCTTTCATTCACCCAATCACTCAATCACCCAATCGCTCGATCAGACCTTTGAATGTGTCACTCGCACGGAGGGCATGCCGTCCGGCTCGTCGACAATCTCGGCATCGTGAAAGAGATTGGGGCTTTCTTTTTTGAGGACGCGGCACATTTCAACCGCCAGCAAGCGAATCTCGGTGTCGGCATGAGGGCTGCCGCGCTGTTCGAGAAAGTGTCGCAGGGCACGCGAGTTTGCGGTGACAAAGATCTTCGTCTCGCAGGCATTGGGCAGAATGGACCGCGCCGCCTGTCGCGCCCACTTCCGCCGATCGCGCGGCGCCATTTCCGGATGCTTCTTCTGCACGTACTCACTGGTGGCGTTGGCAAGCTCCACGTACGCTTGGCGGATGCCGTCGATGGTCTTCTGCCATTGCGCGCGCAGCGCCGCGTTTTCCTGATAGAGCGGCGGGACCACGTAACGCGCCTCGCTCTCGTCCACGTAGCGCTGCGAAAGCTGCGAGTATCCAAAGCCCGCTCGGTGCCGCACCAATTCGTGCGTGAGCGCTCGGCTGACGCCGGTGATCAGCAGGTTCCAAACCGCATGCTCCAGCACGCTGCCGTGTTTGGAAGAAAGAATGTTCTCCAGATATTCCAAATTCGACTTGCGTCCTTTGCCGAAGGACATGTAGCACGTGCGGCCGGCGATTTCGTTCAGGATTTCCGCCGCCACCTTGGTATCCGTCGTAAACAGCACGCCTTCGTCGGTGAGGAAGCGCGCCAGCTCGTCCTCCACCACAGCCTGACGGCCCATGAGATAGACTTTCGGCTTGGTGACGTAAGGGTCGTGCATGAGCTCTGGCATGTCGGACTTAGGAATATCCGTCGGGGTTAATTCTGAATTATAAATTATGAATTATTATCAAACACTCTCCGCGATGGGGGCCTTCGGATCCCAGCGCAGGCGCCAGCATGCCTGATCCATTCAGCAGGTAATATATAATCGTGACTATCTCCATTTTGTAATTCATGATTTATAATTCATCATTTATAATTTCTCGGCCGCCGCTGGTTCCGCCTTCGCCTTCCTGAAGTCGGCGTACTTCCTCTGGAACCGCTCCACCCGGCCCGCGCTGTCTATCAATTTTTGCTTGCCGGTGAAGAATGGGTGGCAATTGGAACAGATTTCCAAATGCAGGACGTCGCTCTTGTAGGTCGATCGCGTCTTAAAGGTATTGCCGCACGCACAGACCACTGTGACCTCGTGATACTGCGGATGAATGTCCTTTTTCATGGAGCTCCCTCGGATAAAACTGCCAGCCTTAAAATATTAGCCGCCCTCCGCCGAAGTTGCAACGGAAATCGAAAGTACAGCGGCAAGTGGGATGTGGCAAGCGAGGAAAAAGTAAAAACTGAGAATGATCGTCGCGGGCGTTTTGAATTCCTCGTCTTTAATTTTGCACTCGCACTCACTGCGCTACATCTAAGTTCCTCTGTTTTCATACACATTACCGAAGATTGGCGTAAGTATATTTTTTCTATAACATTACGGCTTCATCGGTTCGTTCCAGACCATTATCCTTTATTTTGATAGACATTACGGGTTCGTTCCTGCGCTCTTTTTGTTTCTTGAAAGACCCGCCATTCCGAAATTAATCTATTGATTCTAAAAGTGTTTAGCATGTCAACTTCTCTTGACAATTTCCACGAATGTCATTTGTTTTCATCAACATTACGGCTTTCGACGCGAGTCCCTCAATTCCCAGATTCACTTGCTCATCGCCCGAGGGGACTTAGCTGTCGCGTCCTTTCGTCGCCAGTCACCCCCCACTCTGGATCCTCCAATCCGCCCTGTCAATAGAGCAGATTACGAGCATGCCCTACGGGTTTTCACTTAGGACGAATCGATCGATACAGAGTTACAGGCCGAAGTGCTAACCTTCGCTGGGACTGTAACACGCTGTGCCCAGTCGAGGTATAGGACTGTCGTTCAGCCGTACCGTTCCGTTACAGGCGTAATGGACCGTGACGGAGTTAGGGTGTAACAGCAGCCGCACATACCGTTATAAGTATTTGATAATACATATGTTACACGTTGGCTGCCGTTTGGCCAGCTTCGTGCCCCACCCTCGGGGCGTAGCACGAGAGAACATAAAAAAGGAGAACACGACAATGAAACACCGTTTAGCGATACTTCTAGCAGCGATCATGATTTTGGGAGCCATGCCTGCCTTTGCGGCCACCTCCGCAACCAGCACCAACACAGTTTCCCCAACGCTTAAGGTGAGCGTAACAGTTTTGAGCGCAGTCCAGTTGACCCTTGCCACCAACAGCGGCTGCACAGTGGCAGCCGGCGGCGGTGCCGATTACAGCATGAATTTCGGCAGCGTGGATGCCTTGGGCGTCACTGCGGCATCGTGCGGCAACAGTTTTGCCCCGACCACGCCGGGCGTGACGAACTCCGCGTACTACAGCGACTACAAATTGACGCCCGTCTTCACAAGCCAAACCGTATCCACCAACACTGTGAAGGCCTATGTTTCCACCAACTTCGCCAAGGCCAACCTTTCCGTGGTGTATGCCACAGCAAGCCCCGCCAACATCGCCGCCCTCTCAGCAATGTCCACCAACGTGGCGGCCCAGTCCGTGTTGGCGACCAACGCGACCAGCGGCACAGCGCTGACGCAATACGTCGGTGTTGAAATCGCCCCGACCAACGGTGCTGGCTTGACTGGCGCGGATTCCGCGATCATCACGTACACGCTGACGGTGCAGTAGTCGGATGTTCTCCGGACGGTGTGTGCGCCCGGGGCGAGGAGCACACACAACGACAAACCACCGTCGTCCAATAAGATTCTGGCAGCTCTTCGCCGTCCGGCTGCTGTGAAACGGCCTGGGTCTCACCAACCCAGGCCGTTTCAATTTTTGGCTATAATGAGGTTGTTGGAGTCCGCTATGCTCGTCGCCTCTCGCCGTGCGGCACCAGGATTCGAGCCTTCTTACGTCCGCGTTTTTGAGAACGGTGGCTTCAAGCATCGCGTCGAGCGGGCTCTGGATCTTCTGCGCTCCTGTGCCGCATGTCCTCGCGATTGCGGCGTGAATCGACTCGATGACAAGTTCGCCGTGTGCCGCACCGGCCGTTACGCCATCGTCTCCAGCCACTTTCCCCACCATGGCGAGGAAGACTGCCTGCGGGGCCGGCAGGGTTCTGGAACGATTTTCTTTTCCGGCTGCAATCTGCGCTGCGTCTTCTGCCAGAACTTCGAGATAAGCTGGCAACCGAGCGGCGCGCCCGCGCCGCCCCAGCGGCTCGCCGCCATGATGCTCGAGCTTCAACACCGGGGCTGCCACAACATCAACTTCGTAACGCCGGAGCACGTCGTCCCGCAGATTATCGAGGCGTTGCCCTGCGCCATTCGGTCAGGACTCAGGGTCCCGCTGGTCTACAACACCAGCGCCTACGATTCCATGGAAAGTCTGGAGCTCCTCGATGGGATCATCGATATCTACATGCCCGATTTCAAGTACTGGGACTCGGAGATGGCCCGCAAATATTCGAGGGCTCCGGACTATCCGGAAGTGGCGCGCCGCACCATCAAAGAAATGCACCGGCAAGTGGGCGACTTGGTGCTGGACGAAAATGGACTGGCGAAGCGCGGCCTGCTCATCCGGCATCTGGTGATGCCGGAGAATATCGCGGGCACGCGAGAGGTGACGCGCTGGATCGCCCACGAGCTCTCGCCGGACACTTACGTCAATTTAATGCCGCAGTATTATCCCGCCGGAAAGGTCTCACGCACCGAATTCCCGGAAATCAATCGCTTCATCTCGCAGGCAGAACGCGAGCGGGCGCATGAAGAGGCTCGGCGCGCCGGCCTGACGCGCCTCGACGCCCGCCGATCTTGACCGCGGCTCTCTGGATCCCTTGTGTCGGCCTTGATTGACACAGCACAGCGTGGCCGCAACTGAAGAAAGAGATTTCAACACGGAGATCACGGAGTTTTTACAGACGTCACAGAGCTTGTATTGAGTTTTTCCCCTGTGGTCTCAATCGTCTCCCTCTGTGGCCTCCGTGTTGAGTCTTTTGTTCCCGTACTGAGAAGAAGGTTGGGATTATGGCTACAGCGTGGGGTAGCCACAGCCGAGCTTGCTCCGTCCATCCCTTGCACCTCTAAATTCAGCAAGCACGGTCAAGCACAGCTCCACGGCTGTGAGCTATTATCTCCCCCACCGAAATGAAACCGGTCACATTGCACGATTACAAGCGGCGGATCCTGCGGGTCCTGGTGCACATCCAGCAGCGTCTGGACGAGCCGCTGAAACTGGACGAGCTGGCCGGGATCGCGTGTTTTTCACCGTTCCATTTCCATCGAGTTTTTCGCGGCATGGTAGGCGAGTCAGTGAAAGAGCACGTCCGCCGACTGCGGCTGGAACGCGCCGCCTCTCGGCTCAAGCTGGGGAAAGAACCCGTCACGCAGATCGCCTTCCACGCCGGGTACGCGAGCCACGAGGCATTCACCCGCGCCTTCAATGCGTGGTTTGGCGCGTCGCCGTCGCAGTTCCGCGCGCTTCGCCGTCCACGCCAACCCGAGGTCGCTTCCGGCCTGCACTACCGGAATCAACGCCCCATCACGAAATTCCGACCTCTTCGAGGAGGACCAGACATGAAAGTCGAGATCAAGAAAGTCGAGCCCCTGAGCGTGGCCTTCATGCGTCACGTCGGACCGTACAATCAAGTAGGGGCAACTTGGGACAAGCTGATGCCTATTCTGGGAAAAGAAGGTCTGCTGGGCGGCAACATCATGTGCCTTGGAATTTGTCATGACGATCCCGAGGTAACAGCCCCGGCCAAGCTACGCTACGATGCGTGCGTCACCGTGGACGCGGAGTACCGCGGCGAGGGCGAAATCGGCGTACAGACAATCCCGGGAGGGGAATATGCCGTGACCACCCATTTGGGTCCTTACAACAAGCTGGGCGAGACGTATGCCGCGCTCCTCGGACAATGGCTGCCAAGAAGCGGGCGCGAACTCGCCAATGCGCCCTGCTTCGAGGTCTACCTCAACAGCCCGGAGAGCACCGCTCCCGAAGACCTCATCACTGACGTCTACGCGCCGTTGCGGAAATAGGTGCGTGCATTGTAGGGCCGGGCCTTGCCCCGGCCTTCCAATGCTACCGACGAAATCCAGGAGGCCGGGGCAAGCCCCGGCCCTACAATCGCGCGATTCTCATGATAGCCAAGATTGGAGATGAGTCGTGTCACAATTGAAAGTAGATCTGTATAAGCTGCACAAGATGGAATACGCGGCCAAGAGCAAGCCGGCGATGGTGACGATTAGCAAGGGGCACTATTTGGCCATTGAAGGCCACGGCGCCCCTGGAACGGAAATCTTTACCGCGAGGATCGGAGCGCTCTTTGGCATCGCGTTCACGGCGAAGATGACACGCAAGTTCGCCGGCGGCCAGGACTACGCCGTCTCAAAGTTGGAAGCTCAGTGGTGGTGCGATGGCGAGCAGGACTTCGCCGCTGCGCCAAAAGACGCCTGGCAGTGGAAGCTCTTGATCCGCACTCCCGACTTCGTCACAAAGAAGGATGTGGAGAACGCCGCCGCTGTCCTGCGCAAACGCGGCAAGGGACAAGAGACGGAGCGCGTCCGCCTGGAATCCATCGCTGAAGGCAGATGCGTGCAGATGCTGCACGTCGGTCCGTATGAAAAGGAATCTGAGACGATTGCGTTGATGAAAGCGTTTGCCGCGTCTAAGGGCCTTTCATTCCATGGCCGGCATCACGAGATCTATCTGTCCGATCCGCGGCGAGTGCCAGCGGAGAGGCTGAAGACCATCCTGCGAATGCCAGTCGTGGCACAGGCACTCTTGCCTGTGCCAGATCTACAAGATCCACGGGCCCTTCACCACAGGCAAGAGTGTCTGTGCCACCATTCAGTGAGGCCGCGCCGGATACCGGCCGGAAAGTTTTAGGAAGAAGCCGTGTAGGCGGTGGAAAAAGGGCGTCTCGGACAGGAACATGAAAGGACAATGGCCCTCAACCAGGCGCATGCCGCGCTCGTGGCAAAAGTCGACGGCTGCCTTGCTGACCGCGCCCTGTCCCGAGCCGCGGTGCAGCCAGACGCGATCGATGCCCGCCTCCGCGCAGTCGTGCACTACCTGCTCGCTTTTCTCGGCGGGAGTCATGATCAATGCGCCCGCCACCGGCGGCGTTACCTCTTGAAGCCGTGAAAAGCACGGGACGCCGTCAATGTCCTTGATGAGCGGGTTGACCGGAACCACGTCATACCCGCGCCGGCACAGTTCGGCATAAACTCCCCGGCTGAAGTCCTTCGGGTTTCTCGAAACCCCAACTAAAGCGAGCCGCTTTCGCCCGAGAAAATCTTCGATATCGTGTCGAGTTGTGATGGTCATCTGATCCTCCAAGAGCAAGCCGTAGCGCCGGCCTTCAGGCCGGCACTCCACGGCGACGATGCCGGGCTAAAGCCCGGCTCTACACTTTTTCCAGCGCCAGTTCGAGATCCCGAATGATGTCGTGCCAATCCTCCAGGCCGATGGACAGCCGAATGCCCTCCGGGTGCATGCCGAAGGCAAGTTTTTGTTCGTCGGGTAAGGCCGAGTGCGTCATGGAGAACGGATGCTCGATGAGCGTCTTGATTTGGCCCAGGCTGACGGCCAATGTGATGGAGTAGGCATGCTCGGCCAGGTAATCCACGAGTTTCTCCGCCTTCGATGGTTTGCCATTGGCGCTCTTCAAAACGAAATACAGCATGCTGCCGGGCGCAAACTTCCCTTCCGGACTGATCATTTGCTGGCGGGCAAGTTCTTTCTGCGGGAAACAGTCGGCGCCGGGATAGCTGACGGAGGCCACCTTGGGATGCCTGCACAGGAACTCCGCCACGCGCTGTGCGGTCTTCTGCATGTTGCCCATGCGGGCCGCCAGGGTCGGAAGGCCGTAGACCAAAACTCCCCTCGCGCTGCGCGGCGACAGCACGCCGCCAAAATCCTTCCGGTAAAGCATCACGCGGTTGTACCAATCTGAGGATGTGACGACGGC
>Ga0187803_10000405_pt1 | contig 17429 bp, 14 predicted proteins | sample NC_wetland_sal_i_2_FD_132425 | JGI IMG/M metagenome (GOLD analysis project Ga0187803, IMG submission 132425) | Wetland sediment microbial communities from Neuse River Estuary, North Carolina, USA - Control_3 | ecosystem: Environmental > Aquatic > Freshwater > Wetlands > Sediment | place: USA...
GCCCGGGGCTGTGATATAAAACCATTTTCTTCGCATCCACCAATAACTCGGCTGGGTCTTAGGCAAGTCTCTGAGGCCCGCCGGAGTCTAAACACTCGCCCTCGGACAGGCCAATCACGATGCACATCGACGCTCATCAGCACTTTTGGATTTATAACCCTCGGGAATACGGTTGGATCGACGAGACGATGGCCTCCATTCGCTGCGATTTTCTTCCTGCCGATCTGAAGCCGCAGTTCGAGAGGAACGATTTCCAAGGCAGCATTCTCATTCAAGTCCGGCAGACGCTGGAAGAGACGCGATGGCTCCTCGACCTGGCGGAAGACAATCCATTCATTCTCGGCGTCGTAGGCTGGGTCGACCTGCGTTCGCCGCGATTGCGGGTGGATCTGGAATCGTTCGCAGGAAGGACTAAGCTGGTTGGGATTCGCCACATTGTGCAGAGCGAACCGGATGATTTCCTGCTGCAGCCCGATTTTTTGCGTGGCATTTCCATGTTGCATGATTTCGAGCTTGCCTACGACATCCTTATTTACACCAAGCATCTCCGCACGGCAGCGGAATTTGTGAGCCGATTCCCAAAGCAGCGATTTGTCCTGGACCATCTGGCGAAACCACCGATCCGGAGCGGATCGCTCGACGCATGGGCGCGGGATTTACGAGAACTGGCCTTATTCCCAAATGTCTATGCCAAGCTGTCCGGCCTGGTGACGGAAGCGGATTGGCAATCATGGCGGCCTGCAGACATTCGGCCTTATCTCGATGTGGCCTTTGAATGCTTCGGACCAAACAAGTTGATGTTCGGCTCAGACTGGCCGGTGTGCACGGTGGCCGCACCGTACGAGCGAGTCGTGAGCCTGGTGGAGGATTATTTGGTCCCGTTCACAAAGGAGGAACGCGAGGCGGTTCTTGGGGGCAACGCCGCAAAATTCTGGCGATTACAAAGCTGAGAAAAGGATGCAGCGACGAAATGCTCCTGGTGTCTTACAATTCCTCGAGGAGCGAAGGGGCGGTGTTCGTAAACGTTTGCGTTAAAGGAAAAAGTCAAGCTTGTTTCCATGCCGAATAAGGTGCTCAAACTCGATCCGAGAGACAACGCGCTGATCGCGCTCGCCGATCTGCAAAAAGGTGAGCAGATCCAGTTTGATTCCCAGCTTTACCTTTTGGAATCCGACATTCCTGCAAAACATAAATTTGCCAGCAAGGATCTCGAAATTGGGGCAAATGTAACGATGTACGGAGTGATGGTGGGGAAGGCGGTTCAAAGAATCCGGCGAGGCGGTCTTCTTACCACGGGGAATATCCATCATCAGGTTGAGGAATTTCATGCAAAAACGGGCGAGTTCCAGTGGACGCCTCCGGACGTGTCGCGATGGTCGCAGCGGGAGTTTCTAGGATACCGGCGAGCGGATGGGCAGGTGGGGACAAGGAATCATTGGATCGTGGTGCCCCTTGTGTTTTGTGAGAACCGGAACATTGATGTTCTGAAGCAAGCATTTGAGGAGGAGTTGGGTTTTGCGCCGCCGCAAATTTACCGGCGGCAGGTGGCGGAACTTGCGCGCCTTTATCGAGAGGGCCGGAAGGAACAGATCGGGACGCGCGCTTTGACGGCTGAAACCGTTCCGCCTGCGCCTTCCCGGATTTTCCCTAATGTGGATGGCGTTCGATTTCTGCTGCATGACGGAGGCTGTGGAGGAACGAGGGAGGATTCAAATAATCTCTGCGGATTGATTGCAGGGTACATCCATCATCCGAACGTGGCGGGAGCAACGGTGCTCAGTCTCGGCTGCCAACATGCGCAGATAGACATCCTGCGCGAGGAGCTGCGCAAGCGGGATGCGGGCTTTGAGAAACCCCTGGTGATCGTGGAGCAACAGAAAAGTGGAACCGAAGCCGCGATGCTGACGGAGGCGATTCGAGACACGTTCCTGGGCCTGATGAAAGCCAATGAGTGCCGCCGGATAAGCGCTCCCCTTTCCCAGTTGTGTCTAGGATTGAAGTGCGGCGGGTCCGACGGTTTCTCGGGTCTTTCCGCAAACCCGGCGATCGGGCACACTTCTGACCTTCTGACCGGGCTGGGCGGACGAACCATCCTCTCGGAATTTCCCGAATTGTGCGGCGTGGAACAAGAGCTCATTAATCGATGCAGGCACGATGAAGTTGCGGGCCGGTTCATCCAATTGATAAAAAGCTATGGTGCGCGAGCAAAAGCGGTGGGGTCCGGCTTCGAAATGAATCCCAGCCCAGGGAACATGCGCGATGGTTTACTCACGGACGCGATGAAATCCGCTGGCGCCGCGAGGAAAGGCGGGAACTCTCCGGTGACCGCGGTGCTGGACTATCCGGAGTATGCGACCGAGGCGGGGCTCAATCTTCAATGCACACCAGGGAACGACGTGGAGTGCGTGACCGCCCAAGTGGGCGCGGGCGCTAATCTAGTGCTGTTCACGACGGGCCTGGGAACCCCGACAGGGAATCCCATCGCGCCTGTGGTGAAACTATCCACGAATTCGGCACTGGCGAAACGGATGCCGGATATCATCGACATCGATACCGGAGGAATCATCTCCGGAGAGAAAACCATCGAGCAGATGGGAGAGGAAGTCCTCGAGTACGCGATTCAAGTGGCGAGCGGGGAGATCCGAACGAAGGCGGAATCGAAGGGGCAGGAGGATTTCATTCCCTGGAAACGAGGTATCTCCCTCTGAAGATCGCGAGCAGCGGAAACAGGAATTTCAGGCTGGATGGAAAAGCGGCCATCGTCACAGGCGGGGGCAGCGGAATTGGACAGGCCATTGCCTTGTGTTTCGCGGCTAACGGAGCCGCGGTCCGCATCGTTGATATCGCCCCGGAACGCGCGGAAGCAACCGCGAAACAGATCGAGAATGCAGGTGGAGTGGCGACGATTCATCCATGCGATGTTACAGACCAGCAGCAGGTCCGGGAGGTATTTCAACAAATTTTTGCCAAGGAGAGGATTGAGATCCTTGTCAACAACGCCGGCATCTCGCACATCGGATCGGTGGAGAGCACTACGGAAGAGGATTTTGACCGGCTGTTTCGTGTAAATGTGAAGGGAGTCTACAACGGCATTCGCGTGTGCGTTGAGCACATGAGGGCCAATGGCGGAGGAGTGATTCTCAACATGGCTTCCATTGCCGGATCCGCGGCACTCGCGGACCGCTTCGCGTACTCGATGAGCAAGGGGGCAGTCATCGCCATGACGTATTCCGTAGCCAAGGACTACCTCCAACACAATATCCGCTGCAACTGTATCTCTCCGGCGCGCGTCCACACGCCGTTCGTCGATGATTACCTGCGGAAGAATTATCCTGGACGCAAGAAAGAGATGTACGAAAAACTGGCGAAGTCGCAACCGGTGGGAAGGATGGGAAAGCCGGAAGAGGTGGCGTCGCTGGCGCTGTTCCTTTGTTCTGACGAGGCCTCCTTTATCACCGGGGTTGACTATCCGCTGGATGGCGGCTTCTTTAACCTGCGCGGCTAACCTATGGACCTGCAACTGAAAGGAAAAGTGGTTCTGGTGACCGGAGGCGCGAAAGGAATCGGAGCCGCGATCGTGCGCGCCAGCGCGGCAGAAGGCGCGATTCCCGTTTTTCTCGATCACGATGTGCAAGCGGGGCAACAATTGGAGTCGGCGTTGCGAAGTTCCGGGGCGACGAGCGAGTTCATTGCGGGGGAGATTACTGCACCGCAGACCTGCAGCAAGACCGTGGAACAAGTTCTGCGAAACTTTGGCCGTATTGATGCGCTGGTGAACAACGTGGGAGCGAACGACAACGTCGGACTCGAGGGTGGCACGCCCGAAAGGTTCATAGCCTCCCTGGAGCTGAATCTGGTCCATTACTATGCCATGGCACACTATGCCCTGGCTGCACTCAAGCGGGCGCGCGGGTCGATCGTGAACATCAGCTCGAAGACCGCGGTGACAGGGCAGGGAGGAACGTCTGGCTACGTGGCAGCCAAAGCAGCAATTCTGGGCCTGACGCGAGAATGGGCTGCGGAGTTGCTTCCGGTTGGGATCCGGGTCAACGCCGTTGTGCCTGCAGAGGTGATGACGCCGCTGTATCAACAATGGGTCTCTGGATTTCCAAATCCCGAGGAAAAGCTGGCAAGGATTGTTTCGAAAATTCCGTTCGGAAAACGCATGACAAAACCTGAAGAGATTGCCGACACAGTAGTGTTTCTCCTTTCGGAGCGGGCAAGCCACATCACCGGGCAGCATGTGTTCGTGGACGCTGGCTACACGCACTTGGACCGGGCGCTGACATAAGGGGGCGAGGGATGGCAATCTCTGCAGGCCCGGCAGTAGGGGAGCGCCGATCCGTTCCGATCACGGAACGCCGCTTTATTATCCCGTTCGTTCTCATCACGTGCCTGTTCTTTCTCTGGGCCTTCGGCGTCAACCTGAATGACATCCTTATTCCACACCTGAAAAAGGCCTTCGGCCTGAGCGATTTTCAATCATCGTTCATTCAGGTGGCCTTTTTCGGAGGCTATTTTCTGGCGGCCTTTCCCGCTGGGCGGTTGATGGAAAAGATTGGATACAAAAGTGGAATTCTGGCCGGACTGTTCCTGTGTGCTGTAGGCGCGGTACTTTTCTTGCCCGCGTCTGCCTCGCGGATTTACGGCTTTTTTCTTTTCGCGCTGTTTGTGATGGCTTGTGGCCAGAGCTTCCTGGAAGTCGCCGCGAATCCCTACGTGACAATTCTTGGTCCAGCAGCAAGCGCGGAGCGGCGATTGAATTTTGCGCAGTCGTTCAATGCGGTAGGCGCAATGCTCTCTCCCCTAGTCGGACGGACCTTCATTCTCACGGGCGTCGAGGTTGCGCCGGCACAAATTGCGACGATGGGCGCAGCGCAACTGGACGCCTATCGAGCGGCGGAAGCCAGTACGGTAAAAGGTCCTTACTTAATGATTGCCGGGATATTTGTCCTGGTCGGCGTGCTTATTCAGCTCGCGCATCTACCGGACGTGCAAGATGCGACTCCGGATGTTCCTCCGGCAAGTGCGGAGACGATCTCAGGGAGTGTGCTTGCCCATGCCCATCTTGTGAAGGGTGTCATCGCTCAGTTCTTTTACGTGGGTGCCCAAGTGGGAGTGGCAAGTTTCGTCATTCGTTATGCGCAGTTTTCCCTTCCCGGAACAGCGGCAAGATCGGCCGCGTACTATTTGTTACTGCACCAGACCGGATTCATGGCCGGGCGGTTCGTGGGCTCCGCATTGATGAAACGAATTGCCGCGCCGCGTTTGTTGTCCCTGTTCGCGGCGGCTTCGCTCATCTGCGCCAGCGTCGCTTCGTTGGCCTCCGGTCTGATGGCCGTGTGGGCAGTTGTGCTGATCGGTTTTTTCCACTCCATCATGTTTCCCACTATCTTTGCGCTGAGCATCAAGAACCTCGGTCCGCTCACCAAGCGCGGTTCATCGCTTCTGGTCATGTCGATTATCGGCGGGGGTATTTTCCCGGCGATCATGGGGCGCATCTCGGACGCCTCGAACATACAAAGGGCTTTGGTTGTGCCGCTTTTGTGCTACCTGTTCATCCTTTATTTCGGAGTGTCTGGGTACAAGCCTGATACGAATCCAGAACTGGGATCGGCTCTGGTGGACAAGGTGGGTGCATTGCCATGAACAGGCGCTTCTGTTTGACGCTTGATCTAAAAGACGACCCGAAGTTGATTGCGGAATACAAGCAATACCACGAGAAGATTTGGCCGGAGATTACCCGGAGCATCGGCGAAGCAGGCATTCGTGACCTGGAGATTTATCTTCGCGGAACACGAATGTTCATGATTATGGAAGTCGATGAGAGCTTTTCATTTGAAAAGAAAGCAGATTCCGACCGGAAGAACCCAAAGGTCCAGGAATGGGAAAACCTGATGTGGAAGTTTCAGAAAGCACTGCCCGAAACGCGGCCTGGTGAGAAGTGGCTTTTGATGGAGAGGATATTCAAGCTGGACAGCTGAATGGAAAAACTGTTTGTAACCGTGTCAAAAACTGCGACCCGCACTCTTTGAGTGACGAAAGTGAATGAATATAGGGAGGATAAAGGAATCTGGCGGAGAGGGGGGGATTCGAACCCCCGGTACAGGTTTTGGCCCGTACAACGGTTTAGCAAATTCCCGATCCCACACGCTGTTGTTCGGAATCAATAACTTATGTTCGGGTGAGATGCCCTATGTTTGTGCAAAACCACCCTGTTTGGGACCATCTGTGCAACTATTGTGCAACCGCTATTTCGCGTTGAACACCCAGAAAATGATCGCCATAACGAGAACTTTCCGACCGGCTTGTTCGACGTTACTTCTACGAAAAGCGCGTTTTTCACCCAAGTGGATTACTTCCGCATTGCCCGTCACTCGGGCACTATCCCGAGAGACCAGACCGTCGGTTTGCGATATCCCGACGTTCTGGTCAACAGTTGGACAGCGGTCATTTGCTTTTTACAGCCAGAGAAGAAAGCTCCTCGCAACACTAGGGAACTGTGACGGTTACTTGTGCCGTGCGCTGGATCGCACCTGAATTCGCCGTGACAGTGACGGTGTAGTTTTGCGCCTGCGTTTGCTGGACGCTGCTTCCTCCTCCACATCCGGCTTGCAAGACGACAAACACAAAAATAAGACTGCATAGCAACCAGAGCTGGCGTCCCCGCCGTTTGGACTTTCCAGACGTCGGCCCAAACCCGAGTAAGGCAAGTGGCATCGGAAGAAAAACAGCATAGAGAAGATGCGAAAGCCGGTCCTCGCCGGCCGGTATCAGTCGTGCTGACTGTGTTGGGGTGGTGACTGTGAGCGTTGAGGTGGCCGGATTTGCGCCAGGCGCAATAGAAGTTGGCGAGAGAGCGCACGTGGCCGTCGGAGTTGATCCGGTCACGGCACACGAGAGCTGGATGGCGCTTCCGAAAGAACTGCCGTTCAGGGGAGCAATGGTGATCACGTCGGTTACTTGACTTCCGCGTTGGGCTGTCAAACTCACGGATGCCGGTTGGAGCGAGAAGTCGGGTACGGAATTGCTAGTGAAACTTGCTGTGACAAACTCATCCGAGATCATCGTGACATTGCAAGCGCCGATCCCTGGGCAGTTTGTGCTCCAACCAGAAAATGTAGCCCCTGAAGAGGGCAGGGCAGTAAGGTCAACAACCGTTCCAGCTACAAAACTCGCGGTGCATGATAGTGTGCAATCGATACCTGCCGGGCTACTTGTCACAGTGCCACTTCCATTGCCGGGAAGGAGAAGTGAAAGAATGTGGGTCGTTGGCGTAGCGCCACCATCGATCACGGTCACATTGCCACCTACATTTGCCACATACATCTTGTCGGTAGTTGCGTCGAGCGCCAAACCAGTCGGGTTGCTCGCCTTGGGGTCAATGATAGTCGTCACAGAATTCGTCGTTCCGTTGATTACGGTTACACTGCCCCGGTTACTGCAGGAATCGTCCAAAAAACAGCCCTGCTTCGCCACGTAAATCGTATTCGTCATTGAATCTTGCCACGGCATACGGAAGCATTGCGTTTGGGTCCCTGACGTTGGAAATGGTGTTTGTTGCACCGTCGATTATAGTCACGCTGCCGATTCCAGTTAGTGCAGAATCGTTTGCGTTGGCAACGTAAATCTTGTTGGTTACAGAATTCACCGCCACCGCCCCAGAATAACTCGCGCTGGGATCGGTGACTGTGGTAGTGGTGTTCGTCGCTGAGTTCACGGCCACACTGTTCGGAGATGTCGCGTTCGGATCGGTGACTGTGGTGGCGGAGTTGGTAGCGCCGTCGATGACTGTGACGTTGTTGCTCAAGAAGTTTGCCACATAGATCTTGTTCGTCACTGTGTTGACGGCTACGGCTTCGGGAGCCATCCCCGCAGTGACCGTGGCAGTCACCACCTGCGCCGCGCCGTTTGGCGGATAGACGAACCAAAGGATTGGTAGCAGGCCCGACGCGAAAAATCTACTCAGTACACGCATTGTGGAACTCCTTCTTGAGCCCACTGCTCCAGAATCGTTCTTCCTATTTTTCGACGACGGTGATCGTCGGGTTAGTGCTGGTGTTGTTGATGAATACCAGCTTGTTGCCCGAAATCAGAATAGCCGTCGTGCCGCTGCCGACGTTGCCGACACCGTTCGCCGGGAAGGAGTAGGTAAAGTTGAGAGGTTGGTTCTGCGCCAAGCCTGTGGGGCTCGATTGGTCCGAGGTTCCAGCAGCGTTTCCCTTTCCATCCGCGGTCACGACCCCAGACTCCACGGTGACGTTGCTCGCCGAAGAATTTTCGGTCCCGAAAGCATACGCGCCGGAAAACGATACATTGCTGAACGGACCCGCCGCTTGTGGCTCAAGAATCCCGAAAGTCACATTGGCGTCTGTGCCGACGAGGAATCCCGCGTTCGGACCGTAGAGATAGAGCACCGGCGGTGTGCTGCCCCCGGAAAGCGGCACGCGGCCATTGGAAGCCACCACATAGTTCAGCGCGGTGCTGTCGGTCTTGAATGTGCCGGCATTGTTTTCGTTGTTGTTGACCGTCAGGGCGCCTTTTCCATCAGCACTAGCCGTGGCGATGTCCACGACCGGACCGGCGCTCGATTGCGCCGTCTCGCGCAGAACGGCGGCACCGTTCAGCGATGCCTGGGAAAATGTCGTCGTAGAGGGGATGCCAATCGCTTCGCCGTTCACGATATCAGAGGCCACGAAGAAGTCGCCGCTGTTAATCATATACGTCGCGAAAGTCCCGAGACCCAGCGAACTATTCAGCTCAAGTGTCCCTCGGCCATTCACAGAACAGCAAGTAAAGTTGCCTCCGGGAGCTGACGTCACATTGCTTGTGACCGTGCCTGCGAAGTTCGTGTCGATCGTGCTAGAGGTGATCGCCGAAATTCCATCCGAGTCGAATGTTCCGGCCATGGCGCCCGCACCTACCAGTCCAAAGGCGTAACTGCCTTTGAATTGGCCGGCGTTGAAGGAGGTTGCATCCTGAAGTCGTATTGATCCGGACCAGCGCTTTCCTGACCCGGTCGCATCATCAAACTTGATGATATGACCGTTGGTGGCGATGCCGTTGGAACTGTTGATGGAGCCGAGCGCAAACCGGAATGATAATGTCGCGCCGTTTGCATTCGCCAGCACCACGCAGCCACGATGGTCCGGACCCACGCCATACGCGCTCCCGACGGGATTGATGTTGACGTCTGTCCCTGCTGCCTGGATAGGCGCTTGGATGTCTTCTTCGCCGCCGGTGATTCTTCCTGTCCCGTCGGCGGTGAAGCTTCCTCCCGCAAAAATGATGGGAGTCTGATCGAATCCCTGGAGCAGAAAAGCATACTGGCCTTTGAGCAGCGATTCGCTGCCCGAACCCGCGCCACAATCTAAACTACCGGTTGCGGTAGTGAGCGTCACATTGGCGCTCGTAGATTTTGTGCTGTCCTCTACCGATGTCGCGGTGACCGTCACTAAGGGCAAAGCAGGAACTGCCGCGGGTGGGGAGTATGTCGCGGCTGAACCGCTCGCGGTGCTCGCGGGAGCGATCGTGCCACAGCCCGGTGAGCATGCGGCGCCAGTCTGCATTAAGGTCCAAGTCACTCCACTGTTTGTCCCGTCGTTCGTGACAGCAGCAGTAAATTGCTGGACGGCGTTCACCGCAACACTAGCCGAGGTTGGCGACACCGCAACCGATACAGGTAAGAACGCTATGGAGGCACTGGTGCTAGCGAGGTTGTTCGTTACGGAGGTGGCAATCAACAACACCTGGTCATTACTGGAATGCTGTGGAAATGAAGGCGTGGTTGGCGGCGCCGTGTAAGTCACTGGCGTACCACTTCCCGTGCTGCCGGACGAAAGCGTACCGCACGAGCTGTCGCAAGGAGAGCTATGCTGACCCGCAGGTGGCTGGCACCCCTTGAAAGGGTCACAGAAATAGCTCTTTACCAGGCTCCAGTTCACCCCACCATTGCTCGAATCCCCGATGACTGTTGCAGTGAATTGCTGTTTTCCCCCAGACGCTACTGTAGCCGCGGCAGGGGTTACGGTCACCGCCACAGAAAGAACAGTGATCGTGGCGGAAGCCGATTTCGATGGGTCACTCACCAAAGTTGCGGTAACCGTTACGTTCAGATTGCTCGCTGGGGGAGTCGGAGGAGCCGCATATGTCGTGCCACTCCCTGAAGTGGGAGAGACAGCGCCGCAGGAGACAGCGGAGCAGCTTACTGTCCAGTTCGCGTCGACGCTGTTACTCCAATCTGGCACCCAGCTTGCACTAACACCCGTTGTCGCACCGGCCTGAACAGTTTGCGCAAAGGACGTCACTACGAGGGTGTTGCGTAGCTGCGGCCGGCCGCCGCCGCACCCGGAATTGCCAACCGCGACAACCAGGGCGATCAGCACTGCTATCAGCGAAACGAGATTCTTCGAGGTCATAACCAGCCTCCCATTCGAACTTTGTAGCCGTTTCCCCCAGTGAGTTGAGTTCTGCTTTCCACTGTCCAGCGCAGGGTCAATTCGCTCGTTAGTCGTTTTCTTCGGAAATAAAGGTCCTCTTCGCGTCAACGGTGATGACGGTGCCGAGGGGTGTGCCGTTGGGCAGCACAGCCGATGTGAAGATCCCGCGGAGTTGTCGCACAGTGTCATCAAATACAAGATCCAAGGTTGCTGCGAGGATCTTGTTCCCCGCGAGGTCGGAAATGGTGATAGCCAATTTGCCCGTGCAGTCCGGATTGACCGTATACGTTCCGGCAAAGGTCTCGTCCGTGACGCTGCCATTCAAGCTTGCCGTGGCCTTGCCCCCGAGCAGGTTTCCGGCTCCGTCCAAGGTGAAGATCCCCAGAGACGACCTGGGTCCGATGCCGACAATCGTTCCACTCGTCGTAAACCCCCACTTTCCTGCCACGCCTGCCAACGAGCACTGCCCCGCCTGAGCGTTTGGCGCTGCGCTGAGAAATACCGCCGTGAACACGAGTCCCGCGAGAAGAGTCAAACCATTCTGGTGTTTCATAAACTTTTCTCCTGATGGATCTTGGTCTCCGGGCACCATTCGTAAAGAAAAGCCCGGTCGCCTGCTCCGGTTTCTTCGCACGGAGATTCCTGGTGCGTCAATCACGCGAGTATGTTTTCTTTCTTTCCGGTATATAACGGGCTAAGAGCCTCAGAGCAGAGGCGTTATTTTCGCGGTCGGCAAGTTACAAAAGTGCTATACTGCCCCCCACGGCAGGTCACTCCGCCCATGCGAGAAGTCGCTCCATCTCATGAGCTCATTCGCTTCGGCCCGTTCGAGGTGGATTTACGTAACCGCCGCATCCGCAAGCACGGCCTGAAAATCCGGCTGCAGGACCAACCCTTCCAGATTCTGCAAATCCTGCTGGAACATCCCGGAGAACTGGTCACCCGCGAGGAGCTACAGCGGCAAATCTGGCCCGCGGACACCTTTGTCGATTTTGAACAAGGTCTCAACAACGCCATCAAAAGGTTGCGGGAAGCACTGGGTGATTCAGCCGAGACCCCGCAATTCGTTGAGACCATTCCGAAACATGGCTATCGCTTCCTTGCCGAGACCCATACAAATGGAAGCAACGGAAGCACGAAAATTGCTGAGAAGCCCACAGCCCAGATGGCGCTAACCAGCACTAGTCTGGGGCGGCGCACGATTGCCTCGCTGGTGGAGACGGTAAGCGAATATCGCCGCGCCAGGCGAGTGTGGATGGCGATCGCCGGGGCGCTGAGCATTGGCGCTGTTGCGTTAATTCTTGTGCAGTTGAATGTTTTCAAGATCCCGGGGTTGCACGAGCGGGTATTTGGGGCGAGTGGTGAGCCTGCCATCCATTCCCTTGCCGTAATTCCCTTGGCGAACTTGTCGAATGACCCGAATCAGGAGTACTTCTCCGATGGCATGACCGACGCGCTGATTACCGACCTGGCTCAGATTGGTTCTGTGAGGGTGATCTCACGCACCTCCTCCATGCAGTACAAGCAGACCAAAAAGTCACTCCCGGAAATTGCGCGCGAATTGAATGTGGACGGGATTGTCGAAGGAACGGTACAACGCTCGGGCGACCATGTGCGCATCAGCGCCCAACTCATTCAAGCCGCCTCGGATAGGCACCTGTGGGCCAAAAGTTACGACCGCGACGTGCGCGACGTCTTTGCGTTGGAACGCGACGTGACCGAGGATATCGCACGGCAAGTTCAATCGAGACTCACTACTCCAAATCAGCCGGCAGTGGCGCGGTTCCGGCCCATCAATCCCAAAGCTTTGGACCTGTATCTTCAGGGCAACTACCACCTGAACCGATATGCCAAGGGCACCGGTGACGAGGAAAAAAGCAAGGCTGCGGAGTACTTCCAGCAAGCCAATGATGCCGACCCCAATTTCGCGCCTGCTTACAACGGGTTAGCCAATGCCCATTACAATCTCATGTCGGCTTCAAGCCAAGATGCAGAGATCGTTAGAAAGGCGGCAGAGCGAGCTGTGGAACTCGACCCAGCCTTCTCTGACGCGTGGGTGACCTTGGGCGAGTTAAGGTTATGCTCCTGGGATTTCCGGGCGGCCGAAGACGAATTACGGCGAGCCGTCGTGCTCAACCCTAACAATGCCAGCGCCCATGAGACTTTAGGCGTTCTTCTCAACGATATCGGACGTCTCGACGAAGGTTTGAGGGAGAGTCAAATTGCCCAAGAGTTGGATCCTAACCAAGACCATCTGTGGTCGGCTCTGTATTTTCGGCGCGACTACGATCGTGGTATCGCGTGGCTACTAACGATGCTTAAGTCTGATCCGGATGACGCCTATTTGCACTACGAGCTGTTTCTCAGTTACGCAGCAAAGGGAATGCACAAAGAAGCTATCAACGAATTAGAAGCTGGGTTAAGACTGTTTGGGTTTTCGGAATCACCGACCAAAATCCATTATGCCTTCGCAGTTTCTGGTTACCGTGGCGCGATGCAGCAATATGCCGAGGAGTTGGAGCATCTCACTGCGACGAAGCAATTTTTTATTCCGGTTAATTTGGCTGAGGTCTACGCTGTCTTGGGAGACAAGAACCGCGCTTTCCATTGGTTGGACGAAGCATACAAGCACCACGACACCATGGCCGCCGCCACCGGTTTTGGCCTGGAAATGATCAATGTAGATCCGTTGATGGATCCTCTCCGCTCCGACCCAAGATTCAAGGATCTCCTTCGCCGCATGGGCCTTCCGGAGCTGCATGTGAACGAGTCAAACGCTAGCGGCCAATAGACCGGTCATTACCAGATAGCGGGTCGTCCATGTTTCACAGGCGTTGAGCTTCAGCGGGTGTCACATTGTGACCACGATTGCCAGACTTGCGCGCATCCCCGTCGTTGGGCTGTGGGCGCTCTTAACCCTGTTGAGTGGAGCGCGTTGCTTTTTTGCCCAGACGACAGTGGGCACAGGCAGCATCGTGGGCACCGTGAGCGACCCCTCTGGCGCCCGCGTCGGAGGGGCCGATGTAACGATCACGAACCTCGCCACCGGACAAATCATTCACATAGCAACAAATTCATCCGGTACGTTCAACTCCGGCCCGCTGATTCCAGGGGATTACAAGACGCGAGTCTCGACTGAAGGCTTCAGGTCAGCAGAGGCGGCGGTGACCGTGCTCGTCGGCAACACGGCCACAGTAAATGTGAACCTGCAACTCGGAAACGAGAAAGAAGTTGTCGAGGTACAAAGTTCCACTCTGCGGGTGAACACGGAGCAGGCCACCGTGCAGGGAGTGTTAAATGCCGAGCAGATTGAAAACCTACCTGTCAACGGCCGCAATTTCCTGGAGCTGGCCCAGTTGGAGCCTGGGGTTCAAATCCAGGATGGCGGTAATTTTGGTATTGTTGCCAAGGATGGCTATTCGTCGGTCTCATTTGGCGGACGTTTCGGCCGCACCGCCCGCATCGAGGTGGACGGGCTCGACGTCTCGGACGAGACACTCGGCTCGACAACGATGAACATTCCCGCGAGCGGCATCCAGGAATTCCAACTCAGCCAATCGAGCATGGACCTTTCCACGGAACTGACTACCTCGGGCGCAGTGAATGTAACGACACGGTCAGGCACGAATGAAATTCATGGCGAGGCATTCGCGTTTTTCCGCGATAGCTCGCTGGCGGCAGCGCTGCCTGCGCTCCCGAGACTTTCGGAGCCCTTTCAACGCTCACAATACGGCGGGCGGCTTGGTGGCCCGATTATCAGGAACAAATTCTTCTATTTTCTGGACGTGGAACACATCCTGCAACATCTGCAAGCGCCGGTGCTTGTCGCCGCTCCCTTCGAGCAATATTCCGGAAATTTTGCTTCACCTTTCCATGAGGGCAATCTCATGGCGAAAGCGGATTATCAATTCGCGCAATCTGTTCATGTGTTCTATCGCTTCAGCTATTTCCAAAATTCATTTACCGCTAATGGAGGCCTGGGCTTTTCGATTTACGACGGCAAAAACATCACACGGGCAAATGTTGCGGGCCTCGACTTCAACACCGGGAGCTTTAGCCACAGCATTCGCTTCGGATATTTGAAAACAGAGCGGGACACCGTTGATGGAACCAGGGGCAGCGACCTGCCTTTGGCCGGCTACCCGCTGGACATACAAATGGGCAACACGGGAATGCAAACCGGCCCAAGCGGCAATTCGCCGTCGACAATCCTGCAGAGCGATCTACAGACCAAGTATGACGGCAGCAAAATTTGGGGCCGGCACATCTTTCGCTACGGCATTGACTTTAATCGAATCGCCGCGGCCGGCTTTGTGCCCAGCCTTGTGCCCTACCTCTCTACAAATGTTGGCGGATCTGAAAAGTCCTTCGCACAAAACGGCCCTTTCCCGGGCGGCGAGACCAACCCCCTAAATTATCCGGTGGAATACGTTTTGGTGGGCAACGGTCTAGGGTATCTGACGCCAACGCCTGGCTTGAGGCTTCCCGCGGGCGCTTTTTTCTACCACCGTCTCGCTGCATACTTCGGAATGAGTTCGAAATGGAAGCGGAATTTCACGCTGACCTATGGTGTGCGCTACGCCCGTGAGACAGGTCGCAGCGATAGTCAATATCCTGCTATTCCGCAGCTAAACGCATTGATACCGGGACTCGGCAATCCCGTCCACCAGCCGAATCTGGATTTTGCCCCACAACTGGGATTTGCATGGGATCCCACCGGCAGAGGCAAGACTGTGATACGCGCAGGCATCGGCCTCTTCTATGAAAATGTACTCACAACCGTCGTACCATCTGATCCTGCTTTCCGGGTGAAAACTGGCAATGTCTTCACGCAGTCGCCAACCGCCTGCCTCGGAACCGCTCAGCCGCAGGAGATTTCCACCCCCGCGGACGTCCTAACGCCCGCTTTTTGCGGCGCGGAGGTTGGAGGCGTGAATTACCCCGTTGCCATCGGAACTGTCGCTGCGCAGATCGTGGCCTTCCAGAAACAGTACCAAGCCGACTCTCCGTTTAATTTGAATGCTCCGAACCCTAATTACATGGGATCGCTGCTGGAGAAGGGACTTGGCTTAGGCTGTTGCGTGTACGACCCCAATTTCCGCACGCCGCGCTCCGTGCAGATGAACATTGGTATTCAGAGAGAAATTCGGCCGGGCATGATTATCAGCGCCGATTTCTTGCGCAATGTGCAGACGCACTACTTCTTGAGCATTGATGAGAACCACACCGGCGACATTCGCCACTTTAGTAAGGGCGCGGCGCTGCAAGCGATTTCGGCCACAAACAAGTTCTTCAATTGTGGGACGGGCGCGGACCTTAACAGTATCCAGTGTGCAATCACCGCCGGCGCGCAGATGACCGACTATGCCAACAACGGCTTGACCTCTTCCGGTGACTTCAATGCAACCTGCGCCCGTGCAATCGGCGCTCCTTGTGCATTCCCCGGCATTAACCCTGACGCGCCGCCACTGTTTCTCTTCCAGCCGGTCGGACGTTCGGTGTACAACGGACTGCAGACCAAGCTCATGCAGAATGTGCAGCGCCCATTTCGCGGGGTACGCTCGCTGAACTTGCAGGTCTCGTATGCCTTGTCGCGGTTCGAGAACAGCGGCGGGGGCACGCCCACAAACCCACTGGCATCCGACCAGGACTATGGCGTCTCCGCGCTCGATAATGCCAACCCCAATCGCTTTCTCGGGCCTTCTGTCTTGGACCGCACGCACCAGATTTCTTTCGGGGGGTATGCAGACCTCCCCTGGGGTTTTCAGTTGGGCATGATTGGACATTTCTGGAGCCCGCTCTCAACTTCTTTGGTAGTGCCCAATACGAACCTCGGACCGGGTGAAATCTTTCGCACCGATTTTACCGGTGACGGCACCGTGCAGGACCCTCTACCCGGAACACATGTGGGAAACTTTGATCGTGGAATCAATGCGTCGAACATCAACGCCGTAATTACGAACTACAACAACATTTATGCCAACCAGCCCACGCCCGCGGGCCAGGTGCTGATCCAGAATGGCTTGTTCACTTTGAAGCAGCTGCAGCAACTCGGCGCTGTGGCTCCGGTTATCGCGCTCGCACCGCCAGGCCAGGCCAATCTCTCCTGGTTACGCTCTTTCGATTTGAAAACTAGTTGGTCCTACACCATTCATGAGCGGCTTCTTGTTCAACCCAGCGTGGGAATCTATAATCTTTTCAATTTCACGAATTTTGACCTTCCGGGGAACATGCTGAATGGGCTGCTGACAGGAGCCGCAGGTCAAATTAATGGGACCACTCCCCAGGGCCATAATGTGAATCGGGTGGGCGTCGGAACAGGCGTTTACTCCCTAGGTGCCCCCCGCCAAATCGAGTTCGGCCTGCAGCTCACCTTTTAGTGCCGACCTGCTGCGCCGCCTTGCCCCAAAACCTGTGTGCGCTTCAACTCCCGAGTAGTCGGCAACCCTTACCTTACCGGATTACGGAAGGGTTGCTCGTGACCCGGACACAATCGCCGAGGTAACAAAGCGGTGCGGATCTTCGGTTTAGGCGACTTCTCAAGTCGGACCGAGGCTCACTCATTGGACGCAATTGGTCTTGTCTCTGCGAAGGGCATTTGTCACCATCAACTCGGTTTCATCAATTGCCTAGCGAACCGAGGTGAACATCTTAAAGGAGGCGACTGATGCATGCCGCCGTGCTGCATGCTCTCGGCAAACCGCCGCGCTTTGAGGAATTTCCCGATCCAACTCCGGGCGAAGGTGAGGTGCTCATAAATGTTTCCGCGGCTGCGCTGAAACCTGTGGACAAACAGATGGCGGCCGGAACGCACTACGCCAGCCCGCGCGAATTTCCTGTCGTTTGCGGCGTGGATGGCGTGGGGCGGCTCGACGACGGCACGCGAGTGGTCTTCGGCGGAGCGCGGCGGCCGTACGGCGCGATGGCCGAGCGCACTGTGCTTCGGCGAGTTCAATGTTTTTCGATCCCTGAAGAACTGGACGATGTCAC
>Ga0187803_10000406_pt1 | contig 17424 bp, 15 predicted proteins | sample NC_wetland_sal_i_2_FD_132425 | JGI IMG/M metagenome (GOLD analysis project Ga0187803, IMG submission 132425) | Wetland sediment microbial communities from Neuse River Estuary, North Carolina, USA - Control_3 | ecosystem: Environmental > Aquatic > Freshwater > Wetlands > Sediment | place: USA...
TGATGAATTCGGCGATGCCGCCGTTGTACTTGAATTCGGTGCGCTTGGCCTCGCCGGTCTTGGAGTCGGTGGCACGCTCGTCGGTGAGCGTGATCAGCAAACCTTTGTTCAGAAAGGCGAGTTCGCGCAGGCGCTGCGCGAGCGTGTCGGCATTGTATTCAGTGAAGGTGAAGATGTCGCGATCAGGCACAAAGTGGACTTTCGTGCCGGTTTTTATCTTGGCGGCGCCGGTTTTTCTCAGCTTGCTGGTGGGCTCGCCCTTGGAATAAGTCTGCTCCCAGGTGAAACCGTCGCGCCAGATTTCGAGCTCCAGTTCGTGGCTGAGCGCGTTGACGCAGCTTACGCCCACGCCGTGCAGTCCGCCGGAAACCTTGTAGGAGGAAGTATCGAACTTGCCGCCGGCGTGCAGTTTGGTCATCACGACCTGCGCGGCCGGAACTTTTTCGCCGTCAATGTCCATGTTGTCCACGGGAATGCCGCGGCCGTTATCTACGACGGTGATGGAGTTATCGAGATGAATGGTGACGTCGATTTTGTCGGCGTAACCGGCGAGGGCTTCGTCAACCGAGTTATCTACGACCTCGTAGACGAGGTGATGCAGACCGAGCTCGCCGGTCGAGCCGATGTACATGGCGGGGCGTTTGCGGACGGCTTCCATGCCGCCGAGCACTTTGATGGACTCGGCCGTGTAATCGGCGTTGGCGTTGGCGGGTATGCCGTTTTTCTGCTTCGCGTCGGTAAGCTCAGGGTGCAATTCTTTGGTAGCCATTCTGCTCCGTGGAGTGCCGGATCCCTCTACCCCAGCTGGCCAAGATTAGTCCGCTGGGACCCGGATCCACGCTCGGCTGGAGAGACGTTTTCCGGGACTGCTCGGGTGACTTCAAATGATTGAAAATCCGACTAGTTAGCTATCACCAGAGTTGCTGTTATTCTACCATAAAACCGGCGATTTTGAGACCGGAACCGGGGGCGTAAACCGTGGGATTTGTTGGTGTTAGAGGTGCGGTTTGGAGGGAGGTTTTGAGATCGGCTAAGAGACCTCATTTGCCCCTCCAAAAATCATAAAATTCCTTGATCTTTCCGATCAGGTTGTCGTGCAACCAAAGATAAATCAAGACTAGAAGCGCACAGCCAACGGCTTTGAGCAGGTACATCTCCACTGGGGAAGATTAATCTGCTAGGTGTCGGCAAACAAATCACGACCTGCAGGTATGCAAGCCGCATCGGGATCATTTTCGAAAACTCTAATGCGTTTTCGTGGAACCAAAATGGAGCTCGTTGATCAGGTTGTCAATGTCCTCTTCGCTTCCGGCGATGAATGTGAAGGAAACGATTTGGCCTTTGGTGAGCAGAATGAGTGTGGACTGACGCATGGTGAGCTTGTCGTTGAGCGGCTTAGTGAAATCTGCGCGCACGAGTTCGCGCTCGTCAATCGCGATGATGTCGGGGTCTCCGGCTGGTTTGAATCCCTTTGCGGTCGTGAGTTCGGTGAGCGGTCCAAGGTAGTCTTCGGCTTTCTTGAGTCCGGGATACGCTGCGGCGCTCTCGGCGGCGATCACCACCGCCGAATTGATCGTCTCTCCTATCGCTTCCGGCGGGCGCTCGAAAACGGCGAGCAGGACTTCGCCTTGGGCGTCGCCGGAGGATTCTTTCTTTCGAGCCGACTTGCCGTTTTCTGGGGCGGGTGTGTCCGAGGGTTCCGCATCCTGCGCACGCATTTCTTTCGTGCGATCGACCCAGCCGTAGGGAATGCGGTAGCGGAAGCCGAAGTTGGTGTTGCGGTAGAGCTGGGCGTCTTCGAAGGCGTGGGGCGCGGGTCGAGCGGCGGGCCTATGCTGCGTCTGAGAGGGGGCAGGTACGGAAAGAAACGGAAGCAGCAGGAGCGGGATGCAGCGGCACATCATGGTAGTTGGAATCTTGAGGAAATTAGGGTCAGCGTAAATATCTTAACCTCACAAGTGCGTCACGGCCGCAATTGGACGGGAGCACGAAAGCGAGCGCCAGAGGCCACTCCCGTTTACAATCTGGTCGGCTGCTCAATCACAGAGAGCGCCTATGAAAGAAAACTGGTTTCAGAAAAGCTTTTGCGGGGCTGGGAGCAAGGCCCACAGGGGCTAAAGCCCGCATTCTGGGCGGGCTCTGGACGGCACGGCTGAAGCCGTGCCCTTCCCCAGCCCATTCATGAAACCAGTTCGAGAATATCCGTCACAGAGAACATTTATGGAACTGATACTAACGGAAACTGAAGTCCGGGTGCTGGGGTCGCTGATTGAGAAGGACATCACGACGCCCGATTACTATCCCTTGTCGCTCAATGCGCTGGTGAATGCCTGCAACCAGAAGTCGAACCGCGAGCCGGTGATGCAACTCGACGAAAATGCCGTGCGCGATGCGCTCAGCAGCCTGCAGGGGAAACGGCTGGCCGGTCCGGCCGGTGGCGCCGACACCCGGGTCACGAAGTATGAGCACCGTACACAGGAAGTGTTCAACTTCACGCGCGCCGAGATTGCCGTGCTGTGTGTGCTGCTGCTGCGCGGTCCGCAGACGCCGGGCGAGCTGCGTGGACGCACCGAACGCATGCACAGATTTGAAACGCTGGATGACGTGCAATCGGCGCTGCAAAAGCTGACGCAGCGCCAGCCGCCGCTGGTGAAGGTTTTGCCGCGCCAGCCGGGGACGAAGGAGTCGCGCTGGGTGCACCTGCTCGCCGGGGATGTGGTCGTGCCGGAAGCGCCGCAAGTCGCTGCTGGTGGGGCAGGTTACGGCTCAGGTGACGGCGAGCGGCTGGCCCGGCTTGAGGAGGAGGTCGGCGTTCTGCGGCGTGAAGTCGGCGAACTGAAGGATCAGTTGGAGCGGTTTCGGAAGCAGTTTGAGTGAGGCTGCTTTTCGGCTCGTCACCCGTTGCGCAATCGGTTCATGCAGTTCCCAGCGGCCGATTCGCCGCCGACGTTTGCGCGGACAAGAGTGTCCGCGCCACACGAGCTAGGAGAATTCCCAGCGTCTTGCTACTCGGCGGGCGATCGCGAACAGGACGACCGCGATTCCCAGCAGAACCAGCACCTGAGGCCAGAGATGGGAGACTGGTTCATCCCGCCAGAAAATCTTCGTGAATCCGTCAATCGCCCAGGCGTTGATGGTGAACAGCCCCGCTTTCTGCATTGACTCGGGCATGAGGAACCTCGGGAACATGCTGCCGCCTATGGATGACATGACGAGAATGACGAGCGTGGAAAGCGCCCCCAACTGCGCGCGCGTATGGCAGATGCTCGCCAGCAGCAGGCCGAAAGCGGCCACCGCTATGGCTGTAGAGACGCCCATCACGACGAAGCCCGGGATGTGCGACCAGAAGTCGAGCTTGAACACCGCCCATCCCCATAGAAACATCAGAACGAGTTGAGAGAAAGCAAGGAGAGAGTTATAAGTCAGCTTGCCCAGCATCAGCGTGGACATGGTGACGCGGGAACTGAGCACGCGGTCGAGCGTGCCGCTCTCGGCTTCCTCGAGCAGAGCGCCGGCGGCGCCGCTGGCGGTAAAGAGCAGGAACATTACGCCAATCGCGGCGGCATAGAACGAGACCATATCGCGGTTTTGGCCTACGACGGCGCGGGCCGTGACCCCAATAATTCCGCCGCCTCCGCTGCCGGAACCGGAACTGGTCGCGACGCTGTCTTGTTGCTGCCGCAGGGAGCGCAGACTCTCATCCACGCGCTCCCGCTGTTCCCTGGTCAGTCCGCCCGCAAATTGATCGAAATACTTCGACCCTTGTTCGGCCATCAGATCGGGCATCGAGGTGATCGCAACCTTCTGCAGAAAGCCGGCAATGACCTGGGGCGCAACCATGTCGCTGCTGTCTTCGAGCAGTTGGATGGTTGGGCGATTGGCCTCGGCGGAGCCGAACGAAATTGGATTCTCGCCGAAGCCGTGCGGGATGATTAAAGCTACGGGTGCGGTTCCGGCTTTGACCGCGGCTTCTGCGGTGGCGGCAGTGTACTCCGGTTGTTCAACGCCTTTGACCGGGGCGGGCCGGGTTTTGACGACGAGCGAGCCTTCGTGCTTCAGGCCCTGAACAAGGCGTTCGGAAGCGCGGCTGTGATCTTCATCCACGACGAGCACACTGACTTTCGGCGTCGTGTCGCGGCGGCCACCGAAAATCACAGCGAAGATGCTGAAGAAGACGACCGGCAGGACAAAACTCAGCGCCAGCGCACCCCGATCGCGGCGCAGCGAAACCATGGCGGTGCGCATGATGGAGATCATCATGGTGAGCATCAGTCGCGCAACTCCCTTCCGGTCAAATGCAGAAAGACGGATTCCAGGTTCGGCTTGCGCAGTGACACATCTAACAACTCAAGGCCAGCTTTCGCCGAGTCCTCAAGCAGGCCTGCAATCTCGGTCGGATGCTCGATGGTGAATTGTGCAGTACCGTCCACGGTGCGCCCGCCACGCTGCGCGACCCAGACGGCAATGGATTCGGACGCTCCCGCAAAACGCGCCAGCACCTGGCTGCGCGCCCCGAAAGCGTTCTGCACAAGCTCGGCATTGGTTCCCAGCGCGATGATGTGGCCGTGGTCCACGATGGCGACCCGATCACACAAGCGCTCCGCCTCCTCCATGTAGTGGGTGGTGTAGATGATCGCCATGCCGCCGTCGCGCAGTTTCTCTATCATTTCAAAAATGTGATTGCGCGACTGCGGGTCCACGCCCGCGGTGGGTTCATCCATCAGAATCAGCTTGGGCTCGTGAATCAGGCCCGCTGCCATGTTGAGGCGACGCTTCATTCCTCCGGAGAGATGCTTGACGAGTTCCCCGGCGCGATCAGTAAGGGTCGCCCAGTTCAGGCACTGAGCCACGGCTTGTTCAAGGCTAGGGCCGCTGAGCGCGTGGTAGCGGCCAAACGACTGCAGGTTTTCGCGGCAGGTGAGTCGCGGATAAAGTGCCAATTCCTGCGGCACCCATCCCAGCGCTTTGCGGGCCATCGCCGAATCCGCGCGGCCGCCGAACACCGTGATCGAACCGGCGTCAGGGACAACCCTTCCCACAATGCTCCGAATCAGCGTGCTCTTGCCGGCTCCGTTGGGTCCCAGCAATCCGAGGCATTCTCCGGGGCGCAGTTCGAGCGTGATTCCATCAACGGCCGTCACCTGCCCGAAGCGTTTCACCAGCGCGTCAATGCGCAGCGGCGGTGAAGTGAGAGTTGATGCGGTTGGCGCAGGCAAGGTTGCGATCTCTCCTTGAGCTTTACACGATACTATGGATACGCAGCGGCCTGGGGCGGCGTTCCGTCGAATCGCTGCGGTGCAGCACTTCCATGACTCTGAACACATGATTTGTTCGGCTTTTGGAGCACTTGCGGGTGGAGAGCCATGCGTCTTCGCCCTGCTGGACGGGCGAGACGCCCGACCCTCCCGGGTGCTTTCCAATCGAAGGGAGTAGAAGCACCGGCTCAAAGTACGACTTCTGTAATGTCCCTTTAGGCCGGCGGGTAATGTCCATTTGGCTGGCCACCACGTCCTTTGGAAACCTTTGCGGGCACGAGAATGCCCGTCAGAATGGGCTTTTCGAGGAGTTTGTCCCTTCAGGACACATGACTACGACGGCCGGTATCGCCCCAGCTTCGGCTCTCCTGCCCAACCACCGCAAATCCGCGGCGCGGGTCGCTCTGTTTGATTTACCAGAGGCCTCCAATAGCTTGATTACAGAGTGTTTCCGCCAGTTTGGAATCGAGACGGTTCCCTTTGGGCGGGAACAGGCAAGCCGTTTGCAGAACGAAAAATTCGAAGCCTGCGTCCTGCCACTGGAAGCCTCGGCGGGCAACATCATCGAACTGGCACGCGGGTCGGCGTCCAACAGCCGCATTGTGATTTACGGGCTAGGCGGCACCGCCCAGGATGCTTTGCGCTACTCCAAGTTGTGCATCAACGCCGTGTTTCATGAACCCCTGGAGCGCTCGGCGGCGCTCAAACTGGTGCGCTCGACGCGAACGCTGGTGATGCATGAATTCCGCCGCTACCTGCGCGTCCCGGTGATGACCGAAGTCGCAGTCGCGCTGGGCGATGGGGGGCGGGTCACGGCCACCAGCCAGGAGATCAGCACCGGCGGAATGTCGCTCCGCTGCAATCACCCTCCCGAACCTGGCGGCCTGGTGGAAGTCTCGTTCTCGTTGCTGACGCTGCCGCGCGTCTGGATTCGGGGCAACGTTGCCTGGAGGAAAGCCAATAAGTCTTTCGGAGTTCGTTTCGATAAGAGCGACGAGCGCCGGCAGCGTTTGAAAGAGTGGATCGCCGCTTATCTGGAAACCTAGATTGGCCGGCTTCACCCCTTAACCCCGGCTACAATGTCTGCGTGAGTTCTTCTCCCGTTGCCGCGTCGGAAGGGCCCGCTGCTCTCGAATCACGCCGCTTTTCTCCTCGCCAACGAATCTTCTTGTGGTTCATCACCTGGGCCAGTCACCTGGCCATTTCCCTGATTGGCCCGACCCTGCGCTACTCCATTTCCTGGGAAGAGCTGCCTTCTCCACCCGATGCGATCCACGAAAAACGGGTGATCTACGCTTTCTGGCACCGCGCCGTGTTCGCCAGCGCCTGGCTGTGGAGAAGAATCGGAATCGCGGTCATGGTGAGCCGCAGCTTCGACGGCGAATATATCGCGCGTACGATCGAAAAACTCGGCTTCGTCGCGGTCCGCGGATCGAGCAGCCGCGGCGGCGGGCAGGCACTGCTCGGCATGAAACGCCAATTGGAGCAGGGCAACCTGGTGGCTTTCACGATTGATGGTCCCCGCGGACCGAAGTATGTTGCCAAGGCGGGCCCGGTCTTGCTCGCGCACGCCACGGCTCTTCCGATGGCGGCCTTCTACGTCGCCATCAGTAACGCCTGGGTGCTGAACACGTGGGATCAATTTGTGATCCCGAAGCCGTTTGCGAAGGCGCTGGTGCGCTTCAGCGCAAAGATGAAGGTTCCTCCCGACGCCGACGACGCACAGATGGCGGAGTTTCATCGCCAGCTACAGGCTGCGCTGGAGCGGGTCACCAGTTTTGCTGAGGCAAACGTTGCACGCGTCGGATCGCCGGAGTTCCCGATCCTCAGAAACAAGTAGCGAGCAGGGGTCGGCGGCTCCGCGCCAGCATGGGCGGCGGAGACTGGGGCAGTCACTTTTTTTCTTCCGCCGGCTTCGCGGGCTCGGCAGGCTTCGACGCCTTCAGCTTGGCAAAGGATTCCTCTACGCGCTTCCGGAAGTCGCCGCTGTCGTCGTGCTCAAATCCGCTATAGTTCGACTTGACTTGCATCTCGCACTCCGCACCCTTGGATACGAGGGCGACGTGGTTGGTGCGCTGCAGGACCGCTCCGGTGACGGTGACATGAACGTTGTGCTTCACCTTGTAGGCAGCAGCCATCAGAGTGTCGTTACTCTCCTGGACGTCGTAGTTTTCCGCAACGCTGAGGACGTCTTTGACTGCGGGCCACAGCTCGCTGCAAGGAGTGGGATAGGTATTCTTGGAGGTCTTGCCGAACGCCGGCACAGCAAGAGCAAACAACAGCAAAGCAACAACTGCAAATTTCATCATGGTATGTTCCTCTTGATAAGGATGTGCTGCACAGAATGTTGGAACCAGCTGGCAATTATGATTCTCCAGGAGCGGACAAGAGTGTCCCCTCCACACAATCCAAAGATAACTAGAGACGTCTGTAGGGGATCTTGTCAGTGCGCCGAGTCACCCGATTATGTGACTGGAGAGGGCGGCGCTGGACTGACTGATAGACGATGCGGTGGAACAGCCCTCGTCGCGCGTTTGACTTTGTCTCCTCCGCCCGATAAATTTGTCGGGCTGCTGTTCTTGATCTTTCTCATCATCGGGTTCGCGCGTGATCGTAGGCCGACAACCGCCCCATCAAGCCAAAACCGGGCTTGATGGGGGCCCCGGAGACGCCGGCGCTATGGGAAGCGGGTGCAAGTCCCGCGCTGCCGCGCAACTGTAAGCGAGGACACTCGCGGCTGGTTCACTGGGGATCGTTTTCTCGAATTTCCTGAGAAGTTCCTGGGAAGGACGCCGCAATCGCCCGGACTCAAGTCGAGTCCTTACTCGCAAGCCAGGAGACCGGCGCGAACCATCACCAACAACCCTTTCGCGAGTAAAGGAGGATGGTATGCGTCGTTCAGGTTTTGTTCTTCTGCTTTTCTTCTCAGTTTCCAGCGTCGCGGCCTTTTCCGCCGATCTCCACATCAAGGTTGTGGATCCGCACTCGGCCGCAGTCGCCGGCGCGCAGGTAGCGCTCTATCGCCAAGGCGCCGCTGCCGCACTGGAAGTCCGCAGCACTTCGGGGGATGGCGAGGCGGTCTTCCATCTCGACACCTTCGATCTGGACCAAGCCGCCAACCTGCGGGTGCAAGTACTCGCCCCAGGATTTGCCGCGGCGTGGTCCGACGTAGAAAAGTCTATGAGCCTGCTGGTCACGCTGCATGTGGCCGCAGCTTCGGAGACCGTGGTCGTCACCGCAACGCGCACGCCGGCGCCGGAACAGGAAACGGCCAGCAGTGTGTCATTGCTGAGCAGTGACGAACTTGAGACCATGCAGCCCGTTTCGCTGGCCGATGCTTTGAGATTCCTGCCTGGAGCAGCGGTGAACGTGGCTGGGCAGCGCGGCGGTCTGGGATCGTTGTTCGTCGAGGGAGGGGACTCGCGCTACAACAAAGTCTTGGTGGACGGCGTGCCCATCAACGATCCGGGCGGAACCTTCGATTTTTCCACCATTCCCGCCGCCGAAACCGACCGCCTGGAGTTCCTGCGTGGCGCCCAAAGCACGCTGTACGGCTCGGACGCGATGACGAGTGTCGTGCAGATTTTCGCGCGCAACGGGACCACAGAGGTTCCCGAGCTGCGCCTCGGGGCCGACGGCGGCAATTTCGGCACCGCTCACGGTTTTGCCGCTCTCTCTGGCGCGCGGTCGCGATTCGATTACGACGTCTTTGCCGATCAGTTCAATACCAACGGGCAGGGGCCGAACGCGGACTACACCAACGCCTTGCAAGGCGGCAATGTCGGCGCCCAGCTCAGTCGGCGAGTGCTGCTGCGCGTGCGGGCTCGCCACTCGAACAGCCGCACGGGCGTTCCAGGAGAATGGGATTTCAATAATCAGCGTCTTTTTTCTCCCGACTTCTATCAGTTTGCGCGCGCGAACAATTCGCTGGGGAGCGCGGAGCTGACCATCTCGGCCCCTTCGCGCTGGCAACAACGTCTGACTGGATACGACTACAACAGCCGGCGTCTGAATCAAGACAACAGTCCGGATAGCGGATGCTTCACCCCGCCCTTCGATTGCCCTTACGTCGCCACGGCGCATCTCAACCGTGCCGGGTTAATGTATCAGGGCGATTACATGCCGCGCAGCTGGGCGCAGACAACCATCGGCTATGAGTTCGAGGATGAGAACGGACGCTTCTATACAAACGCTCCGGTCTTCCCTCCGCCAAGTTACACTGCCGCTCTGCGGCTGAACCACGCGGCCTACGCACAACAGCGCATCACCTGGAAGCGGCTTACTGCGCTTGCCGGAGTGCGCTATGTCCGCGAAGATCCGTCTGGGCGGACTATTCCGCCCCCGTCGGGACCGATTCCCGCAGCCCCTGGGATCAACAAAGCCGTGCCCCGCATGGCCCTCAGCTTGCTAGCGCTCAAAGGCAACAGCGTTTTTTCGGGAACGCGCCTGCGCTTCTCCTACGCGCAGGGAATCAAAGAACCGCGTTTCGAAGAGGAATACGCAGGGCTCCCATATTCAATTTCAAACACGAGTCTTCAACCCGAGCAGAACCGAGCCTTCGAAACGGGCTTCGACCAAGGACTGCTTGGCGGCAAGTTCACGCTCTCTGGGATCTACTTCAACAACCTGTTCCACGATCTGATCAGCTATGTGATCGTGGACCAGAAGAATTTCATCGGGCAGTATCAGAACGTGGACCGTTCCATGGCCCACGGCGCTGAAGCGCGACTCGCGGGACGCTTGTCATCGCGCCTATCGCTGACTGGCTCTTACACCTATACCTCATCACAGTATCTCACTGGCAGCAGTGCGGGCCAGCCTCTGCTGCGTCGTCCAAAACATGCTGGGAGCCTGCTTGCAACTTATCTTGGAAAACGGTGGGGAGCGAACCTGGGCGGAAGTTTCGTCGGGCGCCGCAGCGATTCCGATTTTCTCAATCTCACGCCGCCGATTGATCACGCCGCGGGCTATGCGCTGGTGAACCTGGGCGGCTGGTACGCGATCAATTCGCGAGTCACCGCCTATGCGAATGTCGAAAACGCGTTGAATCAGCACTACAACGAAGTCGTCGGCTATCCGGCGCTGACCGCAAATCTCCGAGCCGGATTCCGATTCCGGATTGGGGGAGAAAAGTAACAAGAGCTCACAGTTTTCAGTTTTCGGGATCTCATATCCCAGCTCTCTCAAAGTAGATCCGAAGCTGGTGGTTGGTTGCTGCCGATTGGCGATTGGATTTGGCTTAGGGCCTGCTGTCGGCTGTTTGTTCCTGGTCGGATTCCACCCCGTCACTGGCGACCGGGCGGCGAGCCGGCGCGGAATGATTGTAGCGGTGGCGCACTTCGTTGAGCTTCTCCAATTCCTTCTCGCCGAGCGGCTGAGCGCGCCCGAGCAGGTGGGAAACCAGGGCGATCTTAGCGAAGTGTTCGACGGTCTCCATCTTCATGTAGGCGCTCTCGAGCGATGGACCGTAGGTCACCACGCCATGATTCGCCATCAGAATGGCGTCATGGTTCGGGATCAGGGGTTCGAGGGCGTCGCCCAATTCCGGCGTGCCCGGGGTGCCGTATCGCGCCAGCGGAATCGAACCCAGACCGACAACCACTTCGCACACCAGCGGGCTGTTCAAACCGAGCCCCGAGGCGGCAAAGCCCGTGGCCGTGGGTGGATGCGCGTGGACGATAGCCTGCACATCGGATCGCAAGCGGTAGATCAGCAGGTGCATGCCGATCTCGCTTGAAACCCTGCGCTTCCCCCCCAGTCGCCTTCCTTTCATATCCACGACTACCAGATCGGCGGCTTGCATCCTCCCTTTGCTGATGCAGGTGGGGGTCGCAAGCAGGTGGTTCTCGTCCAGACGCACTGAGAGGTTGCCGTCGGTTGCCGCAACAAATCCATTGGCATGCAACAAGCGCCCGAATTCGATAATGGCGAGACGGTGATGGCGGTCAGTGGGCATGACGAACCCTAATCGGCATAGTACAGCACGGCTTCGACAGGTGACAACAAGTAGTGCAGCCGGCCAACGTGACGTAGATTGCCCAAAGAGCGAGAGAGTGTGAGTCAGCTCTGGCCCACAAACGACGGCCTCTTCGCAAGCAAGTCGAGTTCCCGGTAAGCCTCCGATTTCCGCTAGGCAGCCTTGCCCATCACCGGTTGCGAGCAGTGGGCACAGCGGCGGGCGTCAATTGGGATCTCGCTCAGGCATTCCGGACACTTCTTGGTGGTCGGGTCAGCCGGGGCCGGGGCCTTGCGCATCCGCGCCACCAACGCGTTGATCGGCGTCACGACGAAGAAATAAATCGCCGCCGCAATCAGAAGGAACGATACGCAGGCGTTGATGAAATCGCCCACGGGAAACAGGGACCCGTTGACGGTGAAGGTGATCGCCGAAAAGTCCGGCTTACCAACGAGGGCTGCAATCAACGGCGTAAGCAAATCCTTCGTCAGAGCGCTGACTACTCCTCCGAAGGCGGCGCCGATCACCACGCCCACTGCCATGTCAACCACATTGCCCCGGAGAATAAATTGCTTGAAACCCGATAACATGAGTTTTCCCTCCCAGTGTGGAATGGCGGTCAATGTAAACAGGAGATCGGGTAGCCGTCAAGAGGGTGACTTTCGCAGGACAAGACGATGCAATCAGCCCGTGGCCCGAGGCTCATGGGAAGCAATGGCGATCAACGGCGCTGAACAGTCTCACCTTGGTAGAGTCCTCTCAAAATCGGATTTGACAGACCGGAAATTTCCGGATAATCTAGGCGAACAAATGGCGAAATAGCCATGTGCCTATGGCTTCTCTCCCCTTGCTTCCGGAAAACGGCGAAGGCGCGACCAGTCGGGTCTTTGCGGAAACCGCGCACCCGAAACTGGTGGGCATCGCGCGCATGGCGGCCGCGGGCGAATCGCTTCGCGAGGGCCACAACGTCGAGTATTTTACCCTCGGGGCGCGTTCTCTTCTGAGCCGCGTAGTGACCCGCCGCAATCTTCCTTTCACGTGGACGATCAATCCCTATCGCGGGTGCGAATTCGCTTGCAAGTATTGCTTTGCGCGCTATACCCACGAGTTCATGGAACTGCGCGACGGCGTGGACTTCGAACGCAAGATTTTCGTCAAGCAGCAGGCGGCGGAGGTGCTGCGGCACGAACTGAAGAAGGTGAAACGTGGCGAGGAGATCGCGATTGGGACGGCGACCGATCCGTATCAGCCAGCGGAGCGCCGGTTCGAGGTGACGCGCGCCATCCTAGAGGAGCTGGCGCGGCATACGGGGCTGGAGATCGGGATTGTAACTAAGTCCAACTTGATCACGCGCGATGCGGAAATTCTGCGGCGGGTGGGCGAGAACAACCGAGTCTTCGTGAATGTGACCGTGACCACCGTAGATGTGGAGCTGACGCGGAAGCTGGAGCCGCGGGCGCCGCGTCCCGATTTGCGGCTGGAGGCGGTTCGCCAGCTCAACCTGGCGGGCATAGACACAGGCGTGATCTGCGCCCCCGTGCTGCCCGAGATTACGGACCGTCCGCGGGACTTGGAGGCGGTGGTGAAGGCAGCGAGCGAGGCGGGGGCAAAGTACATTTTTGCCAATCCGCTTTTCTTAAAGCCATGTTCGGCAGCGGTGTTTTTGCCTTTTCTCGAAGAGCACTTTCCTGAACTCGTGGAGGTTTACCGCGCGCGGTATCGGGACCGGGCATTTCTGCCGAAAGGATACGCTGAACGGTTGTCGAAGTTGATGGCAGCCTTGCGGAAAAAGTATGGGGTTGGAAGCGAACATGCGCGCAGCAGCCGCCGGGCGCATCCGGCGCAGGTGGAGGCGCAGATGGGACTGTTCGGGTAAGAGTGGTGTCGGCGCTACACCACCATCAGATTCTCATCGGCATCACGATATAGCGGTACTTGTAGTCCTCGCCTTCGGCGGGGCGGAGTTGGCCGGCGGACTGGGGATCTTTTAGCTCGAGCCGCACCTCGCCGGAGCCGGCGGCCTTGATGAAGTCGAGGAGGTACTGGGCGTTGAATCCGATGGCCATGGGATCGCCATCGTAGGTGACTTCGATGGAATCCTCTGACTCGCCGGCTTCGGTGGAAGAGGCGGAAAGCTTGAGTTCGCCTTTGTCGAGGCGCAGGCGGATGGCGCGCGAGCGCTCATCGGCAAACTGAGCGACGCGGGAGATGGCAGCTCCAAACTCATCGCTTTTTACGACAACGGCCTTGCTTACGTCTTTGGGCAGGACAGCTTCGTAGTTCGGGAACTGTCCGGTCAGCTGCCGCGAGGTGAGGAGGCGCGGTCCGACGCGGAAGAAAAGCGTGGACTCGTCTTTGGCAAAGTCAATGGTCTCGACCTCGGAATCGAGAAGCGATCTCAGCTCATCCATGGCTTTCTTGGGGATGAGCGTCTTCATCTCGCCGGAGACGCCGTCGAACTTTTCGACGGCGCGCTCGATATGAGCGAGGCGATGGCCATCGGTAGCGACCATGGTCATGGACTCGGGCTTGAGGACCATGAGAGCGCCGTTCAGCGTGTAACGGGTTTCCTCGGTCGCGATGGCGAAGCCGGTCTTGGCGATCATCGAGCGCAAAACCGGGGTAGGAATCTTGATGGCTCCAGCCGACGGGAAAACGGGCAGGGTGGGGAAATTCGACCGCGCCATGCCAACCATCTTGGTGTTCGAGCGGCCGCAGCGAATGCTGACCCAATGGTTCTCCAGCAACTTGATGGTGATGTCGGCATCGGGGAGGAGCTTTACATAGTCGTAGAGCTTGCGAGCCGGAACTGTGCATGCGCCTTCTTTTTTTACTTTGGCGTTGCAGGATGTCCGCAGGCTGAGGTCGAGATCGGTCGCGGTCAGAGAAAGTTTGTCTCCGGCCGCCTCGAAAAGATAATTCGAGAGAATGGGAATGGTGGTCTTGCGTTCCACCACGCCCTGGGTAGCCGTCAGTTCGCGAAGTAGTTCAAACTTGCTGACCGTGATTTCCATGGTCGTAGCGGCAGCGGCAGGAACGGCTTCTACCGGCATAGTTGGTCTCCCGACTGTAGTTCTGCTCTTTTCTTATATCAAATGCAAAAGCCAGAAAACCAGTGGCAACCACTCTCCCAGGGCTGGAAGACTGGACGAGAGAGTGGAAAACGCGCTGAAAACCGCTGTCTACGCGCTCAGTTGCTCGGTTAGTTTATTGAGCAGCCTGTTCAAATCCTTGTCGTTCTTGCGTACGGCTTCGATCTTTTCGACCGAGTGCAGCACGGTGGTATGGTGCTTGCCACCGAACTGACGGCCGATCTCGGGCAGGGACGCCTCCGTCAGGTGCTTGGCCAGGTACATGGCAATCTGCCGCGGATAAACGATGGAGCGCGAATTGTTCTTCGCCTTGATTTCCACCAGACGCAAGCCGAATTGCTCTGCCACAACTTTCTGAATGGATTCGATCGTTACTTTGCGCGCCTGCGAATCAATAAAATTCTTCAGAACCTGCTGTGTATAGAGAAGGGTAATCTCCGCAGCGGTCAGCGAGGAATGGGCAACGAGGCGAATCAAGGCGCCTTCCAGTTCGCGAACGTTAGAACGGATGTTGGAGGCGATGTAGAGCGCGACGTCGGTCGGCAGCGTGACCCGCTCCTGCTCCGCCTTCTTCTGCAGGATGGCAACCTTGGTCTCAAGATCCGGCGGCTGAATATCCGCGATCAGACCCCACTCGAAGCGGCTGCGCAGGCGATCCTCAAATTCGGCGAGCTCTTTGGGCGGACGGTCGCTGGCGATGACAATCTGCTTCAACGATTCGTGCAAGGCGTTGAAGGTATGGAAGAATTCTTCCTGCGTGCGTTCTTTCTGCGCCAGGAACTGAATATCGTCCAGCAACAGCACATCCACCGTGCGGTACTTGTCCCGAAAGCTGATCATCCGGTCGTAGCGCAGCGAGTTGATCATCTCATTGGTGAACTTGTCGCTGGAGACATAGCAGATGGAAGCCTGGGGCGTGCGGCGCTTGATCTCGTGCCCGATGGCCTGCATCAGGTGGGTCTTGCCCATGCCGACGCCGCCGTAAAGGAACAGAGGGTTGTACGCCTTGGAGGGGCGCTCGGCCACCGCTTGGCAGGCGGCCTGGGCGAACTGGTTGCCGCTGCCGATGACGAAGGCGTCAAACGTGTAGCGTGGGTTCAGTTGCGCAGCGCTGTCCCAGTCGAAGCGCGCCTGCGCCGGCCCGGATACTGCCTGGGGTGCAGCCGCGGCCGCGGCCGCCGAAAGCCCGCCGTTGTGCCGGATCGGGGTATTCGAAGGATCGTCCTCGGCGGTGACGAATTTCACATCGTTGTATCCCAGCCCCAGGTTGTCCACCGCTTCCTGAATCAGGTCGGCATATTTGTCCCCAACTTGCCGGAACTCGGCGTTGGGCACGCGGACGAAAAGCACGTTGTTGCTGGCGTGGCTGAAACGAGTCGGCTTCAACCAGGTGTCGTAGGAGTGGCGGTTGATTTTCTTCTCCAGCGCGTCGAGGATGCGCGCCCAGGGGTTCGGAGGAATGGCGGAAGTAGTAACGGACATTTTTCCAACACCAAAAGCACCGGCGAAAACGGCGCCGGAATCAATGCAACCGTGATATGAATCTTCAATTCACTGCGGATCGGATTCTGTTTTGGGATATGGGTTAACGTGAAAAAAAATTTTTATGAGACGAACGGCATACTAGCACAAAAAAATCCGCCCGTCGGTGTCATCGAAAGAAAAATATTTTGCGCGGACATTCAACTGCATCGCGATTTTCTTGCGTTGTCAAGTGTCGAGAAGATAACTGCCACGGAAAAAGTGCAATGAGCGACCGCGATGATTCAAACCTCGCGCGGTTACGACATGGAGCATCGAGGAGATACTTTCACAGGTCACGGAATCGTGCGCCGTTCCGGCCTGGGGTGCGGTTTGTAATTGCCCGGATAGACGACGACCGAGCGACGACCGCCTTCGCCATCGCTTTCGGTGCGCAAATCTTTTTCCTCGCGCAGGGCGAGGTGGACGATGCGGCGCTCGCGCGAGGACATGGGGCTGAAGCGGTAGGGTTCGCCGGTGCGGCGCACCTTCTCGGCAGCGGTGCGGGCCGCCATCTGCAGTTCGTCAATGCGCAAAGAGCGAAAATTCCTGCAGTCGAACCAAATCTTCTCGTGTTCGTTGCCTTGCAGGTGGAGGACCTCCAGGGCGAGCAACTCGAAGGAGCGCAGCAATTCGCCGCCGCGCGCGAGCAGCAGACCGGAATCAGGGCCGGCGAACTCCACCAGGATTTCGGGATGTTCCCAGTCGCGGTTCTGCGCAATGGGCGGATCCACGGTGATGCGATACTTGAGTTTGAATCCGCCGTGGGTAATGACGGTCTGTAGGAATTCGCCAATTTGTTTGGCGGCAGCGACTTTGTCGGTAATTGGCATAAATTCAGTTCTCAGTTTTCAGTTGTCAGTTCTCAGTAGTTGCCGGATGCGACTGACGACTGAGAGCTGAGAACTGAGAACTATTTCTCTTTCTTCCGCGCCCGCTTCTCCATCATCTCGCGCATTTGGCGTCCGAGGGAACTTCGGTTGAGCGCCATCTGCTGCACGATTCCAATCAGCTGTCCCACGGCCCAGTACAAACATAGCCCAGCCGCCAGGTTGAAGCTGATGTAGCCCAGCATCAACGGCATCATAATATTCATCATTTTTTGCTGTGCCGGGTCCATGCCCGCCTGCGGCGTCATCCGCTGCATCACGACCATCGTCACCACGATGGCTATCGGCAACACGTAGCGCGGATCGGGCGCGGAAAGATCGTGCACCCACAACCATGGTGCATGCCGCAGATCGATGGCCACGCCCAGCATCCGATAGTACGCAAAAAGGAAGGGCATCTGGATGATCAGCGGCAGACATCCACCCACCGGATTCACGCCTTCCTTCTTATAAAGCGCCGAAATCTCCTGGTTCATCTCGGCCTTACGCGGATCGCGCAAGCTGTACTTCTTGTATTTCTCCTGGATCGCCTTGATCTGCGGCGCCACCCGCTGCATCTTGAGCATGGACTTCATCTGCGACAGGCGCAACGGCAGCAGAGCGAGGTTGATGATGATGGTCTGGATAACGATCGCCCAGCCCCAGTTGGGAACGTACTTGGTCGTCCACTTGAGCCAAAGGAACAGGGGCCGCGCGATGTAGCCGAGCCA
>Ga0187803_10000408_pt1 | contig 17348 bp, 10 predicted proteins | sample NC_wetland_sal_i_2_FD_132425 | JGI IMG/M metagenome (GOLD analysis project Ga0187803, IMG submission 132425) | Wetland sediment microbial communities from Neuse River Estuary, North Carolina, USA - Control_3 | ecosystem: Environmental > Aquatic > Freshwater > Wetlands > Sediment | place: USA...
CCAACGCATGACCAATGAATCCGGTCAGCACCAGGATCAGCAACATCAAGCCGATCGAAATCAGGGTGAAGCCCAATATTCTCGAACCGATGGCCATGGCTCGCGATGGCTGAGGCACGCGATGGCGTTCGAGTTCCCCGGTTTCGACCAGCCGTTTGTATTCCTGCGCGTGCTCTCGCTGGAACTCTTCCAATGACAACGCCCCGGTAAACATCACGGTGTCGAGCGGGAACTTGTCCGGCCTGAAGTGGTTGTTGAAGAAATGCACGGTGAACAGGAAAACGGCGGCGAGGATTGCCTCTTCGCCATGGAAGATGGTGGCCAGGTTGAACACATATCCAGGCAGAATCTTGGCGACCGCTATCCGGAAATACAGGATGGCGCCGCTCCCGCCAATGATGGCCACGCCCCAGAACACGGCCCAATAGTCGAACTTCTCCCAATAGGTCCACCGGTCGAAAACGGGACGCGGGCCGTTACCGAAGAACCATTTGAACATGGCGAGGGCATCGCGGAAATCCTGCCAGCGGACGACCAAGGAATCAGGCCCGAACCATCTGAAAGTTCGCGCCTGCCGCGCCAGGCGGACGCCCATAAAGACGATATGCACCACAAATACCGTGAGGAAAATGGCGGCACAGGTGTGATGAACGATGGCCATCACCTGCGGACCGCCGAACAGCCTCGCGACCGCGGGCGCCCAGAAGCTGTTGGCATAGAGGACCGTCATCCCCGTCAAAACCAACGTCATGGTGACCAGCAAAAAGACCAGATGGGCGACCCGCCAGATGACGGGGAAGCGCTGGAAATAAGGCTGATCTCCATGCGGCAACGGAAAGACGTAGAGTTCCCGGTGCTCACCGCGCAGCTGGCGTTCTTTGTACGAGCGGTAGAACCACAGTGCGGAATGGGTCCAAAAGAAGGCAAACACGCCCGTCAAAAGCAAGATCATGAATTTCGAGGCGAGCCACAAATAGGGAAAGTGTTGGAAGTCGTCGGGATTGCCGTGCGGCTGGAAGGTCACAAACCCCGCGGTCGCGTTTGTATGGCATTTCTCACAAGTGGCGAGCCGGTTGGCCGGAAACACGGTCGAGCGTGGGTCGTCAATCGGCTGGATCGTATGATTTCCATGACAGTCGAAACACTTGGCCGTATAGGCGTAGCCCAGGGTTTCGACTTGCCCGTGATAGCTTGCCAAGTAGGTTTGCAATTGTTCCTTATGGCAAGAGCCGCAATTCTTGGTGATGACCAGCCTGGTCGAACTCAGTAACGGGTTTTCAATTTGGTGACTTGTGTGGCAGTCCGCGCAGATCGGCGCTGTGGGAATATGGTTCTGCAGCACCAATTTGCCATGGATCGACGTGGCATAGGCCGCGAGTTCCTGCGTATGGCACTTGCCGCAGGTATTGGGAAGGTTCAGCCGCCACGCCGACCAGACCGGCGTTCCCGGGGGATAGACGTAGTGGGCGTCATGACAATTATAGCAGGTGGCATTGGTGTGAGACTGATCTGCCTGGGAGGGTTGTGCGTGAATCGAACGCATGAAGTCGTCGATTTGCTTCACCACGAATCCCATTGTGGCGAGTTCTTTCGTATCGTCTCCCTTCTGTGCGACCGCCCACTGTTTTTCGTGGCAACTGACGCAGTCGACGACGATCGGGGTCGGCGGGTGGGGAACTTTGGTTATGTTCGTATGGCAGTCGACGCACCGGCGGTCGCCATGGACGCTGTGTTCGAACTTGTCCGTGTCCACGGACAGCTGGCGCTTTGTCCCGTCCGGCTCTTCAACCGCAAATCCGGGGTTTCCATGGCAAGCTAGGCAAACTTCTTTGGGTATCTTCTGGGCGGTCTGTGAGGCCGGCTGACCGGCCGAGACGTTGGTATTGGGCGTTTGCGCCGCTCCAGGGCTGGAAACCACGCCCACGGCAAGAATGCCGAGCACGAGAAGCGCGGCGGGTCTCGCAAAACGGACGATCACGAAAGCTGCCCGCCGGATCCGGGATGAAATCGACCGCTTGGTCTCCGCGTTTCCTGCATCGGTTGCGGCGAACCCCCTATTCACGACAAACCTTGCGACGAAATGCGCTGCGAATGAGGTCCTGTTCTGTACCCATTCGCGAATTCACCGTCAAAAACAACTTATTGCGTACCCGGTCAAGATTGAAATCACTTATCCACCGAGACATCACCAGTTCCCGGATTGATTTAGTTCAAGCCGTCCGTTTCCGGATTGATCTAGATCAAAGCCATAATCGGGATACCATGAAACATTATTTCCATAGAATTCGCTCGCGGACTGGCCGGAATGGAGCTAGTTTTAAGGGTATGCTAGGACAGATCGGAATGGGCAGGGGGATGTCCGATCGCGGTGCAAACCAACGTGCATTTCGATCACTACAAGGACATGCCTCACCGGGTTCCGCCGGGTGAGGGCGGTCACCATGTGCTGGATTTGCATGGGTTTCCGTGATCGACGGAAGACGGGGTATCGGACGGATTAGCGAATAAAAGTTGGGGGATCGCATCGGCGTCATGATGCGGCAAAAGAAGAGGGGTTTCATGGGCCGGGGGGCGATTCTAAAGTTTATCTTCAGCTTGGTCTGGCTGATGGCGGTGGCGTCGCCCGCGTTTGCAGCCGACGGACAGGCCAATGCCGGCGCGAACGACCCGCGGATGAATCAGCTTTATGCTGTCGGCGGCGAGCAGACCTGCCTCAAATGCCATAATTCACCCCCGGTCAATTTAATTCTCCAGACGCCGATGGCGGTCAAAGGCGATTTGCACTCGCCCTTCGGCCAGCAAGGCTGCGAAACCTGCCATGGCCCGAGCGCGGATCACGCCAACAGCAAAATGGGGCCTGACGGCAAGCTGATCCTGCCGCCGATCCTGTTCAAGAAACCCCTTATCGAAGGGTACGACGTCTCTCCGGTCGACAAGCGCAACGAGGTCTGCTTGTCCTGTCACCAGGCCGGCTTGCGCATGAACTGGCAGGGCAGCGAGATGCAAAAAGCCGGCGTCGCCTGCGCCGATTGCCACACCTCGCACGCGGCCAAGGATCCGGTTCTGGTGAAGGCGACACAGCCCGATAAATGCTTCACCTGCCACGCCCAGCAGCGAGCCGAGTCGTTTGAGTACTCGCACCACCCTATCCGCGAAGGCAAGGTCGTGTGTTCCGATTGCCACAACCCGCACGGTTCCCCGGCGGCGGACCATTTGCTGAAGGAATTCACCGTCAACGAGACCTGTTACAACTGCCATGCCGAAAAGCGCGGCCCGATGCTGTGGGAACATCAGCCGGTGCGCGAAAACTGCCTGAACTGCCATACGCCGCACGGCTCGAACGAAGCGCGCCTGATGAAGGAGCGGATGAATTTCCTCTGCTCTTCCTGCCATAGCGATACGTCGACCCGTAACGGCAGCGGCGGTGCCTTCGGCGGGCGCGGTTCGATCCCATACCACTCGGCGACGGGCAACAGTGCATTCAATTCAGCGCTGGCGAACCCGAGACAGTGTCTCAATTGCCATTCGCAGATCCACGGGTCGAACAGTCCGGCCGGCGCTTTCTTCTTCCGTTGATGTAACAGTACGAACAGGGGGGTCGAGATGGTCAATCGTAATACGCTCAAGGCCATCGTAGTTGCTACCACCTGCCTGACGCCGTTCTACGCATTCGCTCAAAGCATGGGGAGTGCTGTCGGCGAGGCGCCGTACAACTACACCAACGGGAACGAGATCGAGTTCGGTGTGATGGGGGTCGTGGGTAAGAACCCGGACCAGGCCGGCCGCTATAACGGCCTCACCACAAATGGCATCAACGCCATTGGCCAATTTGACTTTAGCGGCTCCTCCCCATGGGACTCCGGCAGGACCTGGTACTATAACTTCACCGGCGAGAATCTGGTCTTCCAGACCGGCACTGGCCTCGGCAGCGGCATCAGCGGCGACGGCAGCTATATATCCAACACCAGCAACAATCTGGTGAACAGCGGCGCGCTGAACTTCGCCTTCGGCAAGCAGGGCACCTGGGAGGCTGGGGTCTACTATGACGCCATTTCCTATACCGGGAACGTCATCGACTCGCTCTATACCCTCCACGGCAACCAGGCGACCCTGAATCCCGGCGTGCATCTGTGGGGCGGCGGCGTCGGCGGCACCACCGCCTACACCATTTCCCAGCTGCAAGGGACTAACGCCATGCAGCCAGTTCAGGTAGGCACGCGCCGCGACATCCTCGGCGGTAACTTCAAGTACCTTTACGGCGACTGGACCTTCAGCGGCGCGCTACGCCACGAGCACAAGGAAGGCTCGATGGAGGAATCGTTCGACGGGCCTTACGCCGGGACGGCGTTTGCCTTGCCGATCGACTACACCACCGACCGCTACGATCTGGCGGCCGCCTACAACACCCGTCTGAACCAGACGTTGCTGCAGTACACCTTTTCGAATTTCCACGACGCAAACACCTTCATCAACCTTCCCTATCCATTATATTATACCACGGGTGTCGGTCTGCGGTCGGCGGCTTATTCGACGCCGCCCAGCAACAGCGCCCACTACCTCACGCTCGAGGAGGCAATCAACGCGTTGCCGAATACGCGCATCAATCTGAACCTGCGCGCCGGCCTGGAAATACAGGGCGACAACTTCCCGCCGCAAACCGCCGATCCCGCCCCCCCCACCAACTACAACAATGGGGCGTCAACCCTTAACGCCATGGCCAAAGTTTTCCAGGGCAAGCTCAGCGCGGATTCGCACCCAATCGCCAATACCGACGCCCGCGTGTTCTACGGCTTCGACGGACGCCAAGTCAGCCTGAATCAGTACCAGGTTTTCGGCCCTGGCACTTCGCCCACCGACAACACCTTCGCCACCGCAAACTATGTCGTTCCGCAGAATTGGCTGAAGCAGAACACGGGCGCCGAGGTGGGGTACCGCATCATTCCCCAGTACGATACCAAGCTGACGCTCGGCTACCGGTTCGACATGGTCAATCGCAGCAACGCCCAGGTCGGCAAGAGCACCACTCACACCGGAACGGTCGCCCTGTCGTCCAGGCTGGGACCCCAGGTCAATGGCAGCCTCTCCTACGAGCATGGCGAACGCAGCGGCGTTCTCAACTATCTGACGCCGTGGGCGAATCTCATTAATAACGGCGCCGCCGGCCCGGATCCCTCCGGTGCTTATTACCAGGCTCCCATGACGTCGGATGCGTTCAAGCTCAGGGCCGACTACACGCCGATGCAAAACCTGTTCGGCGGCCTGTTCCTCCAGTTCAAGAACGAGAACTACAAATACCCACCCTTTAACACCACCATCCAAGGTGAAGTAGCCCCCTATACGGGCACTGGCCAAGGCGTCCAGCAGGATTACAACCTGACCGTCGGGCCGGACGTCAATTATCGGCCCAGAGATGATGTGAATCTCCACTTCTTCTATACTTACGAGCGGATTTTCTTCAACACCACCGGCAACGGTGCCTGCTCCATTGTCAATACAGGCAATTGCTTGGGGACCGCCGGCTACTTCCAGAACAAGTACACCAGCGCCGTCCACACCGGCGGCATGAGCGGCGACTGGAAGGTCACCGACAAGCTGAAGCTGGGAGCCGAATACACCGTCGCCTACGGTTCCGTGATGTTCGGCGAGTACAACGGCGTGTTTGTGAGTTCTCCGACGTTGTCTTATCAGAACGTAAGCAACTATCCCGACATCAATTCACTGATGAACAGCCTCAAGCTGACCGCGACCTACGCGGTGGCGCCGACCATGGATTTTCTGCTCCAGGGCACCTGGACCTATTTCCACAACAACGACTGGAACGACACCGCGAACGCGGTCGAAGGGACCACCACCGGCTCCGGCACCATCGGTATCCTGACTCCCGGCTATGGCTCGCCGAATTACAGCATTGCCACGATCATGACCGGGGTAAAATATAAGTTCTAGGTCGCGCAGCGATCGGGCTCTGCCGCTGGCACGCAATGGCGCATGAAGTGGTGACCGCCGATTCCGGCGATATTCCGGAAGTTGGCCGTCTTCATCGGCGTTGAATCGCCGCAGCCCTGATCTAGATCAAGGTGCCCGCGGATGGCAGGTCTAGCCTGTCTCCGTCACTCTTTTTGGGCAGCGGGAAACGAGCCATGAACGATACTGCGACGGGCTTTTTTAGCCGGCTGGTGGACAAGACCCGGACGGCCCTGCGCGGCGTCGCCGCCCGCCACGCGTTGCGCCAGGAACTGCTCGAATGCGACCGCAGCGGCACGCTCGACATCATTCTCGCCGACCTCAACATGAGCCGCGGCGAGCTCAAACCGCTGATTTCGAATTATCCGCTTTCGAGCCGGCTGTTCGGCGCCATGGCGGCGCGGCTCGGCGTCGATCCGGCGCAGGACGGCCCGGTGGTGAAGCGCGAGTTGCAGCGCACCTGCGCGCTCTGTTCGCATCAGAGCGAATGCCAGCACTGGCTCGACAGCGGCCGCAGCGAGGGCTACGAGGAATTCTGCCCCAATTCGGATTATTGGCACGAGCTCAAGGAGCGCATAGCCGCTGCTGTGCCCCGGCATGGGATACTCGCTGCAACGGATGGCTCGGAAAGCGCTGACCGGGCGATCGATGTGGCCGCCGATATGGCATGCAAAGCCGGTTGCGATCTGTTCCTGGTGAACGTGGCGCATATTCCGCCACACGCCGGCTATAGTCCTGAAAATCTCGACCCTGGATTAAAGACCTTGTTGGAGGCGGAAAGGATACCTCTGGCTGAACTCTACGAGTCCGCGTCAAATGATATCCTGGCGAAGGCGGTCAAACGCGCCGAAGCGCAGCACGCGCCGCGCATTCACAAGCTTGCGTCCACCGGCGAAACCGCCGAAGCCATCCTCGGGATTGCCAAGGATCGCCACGTGAACGTGATCGTCGTCGGCAAGCGTGGGCTGGGACGCCTTGCCGGACTGCTGAACGGCAGCATTTCGCAGAAACTGGCGGCCGAGGCCCATTGCACCATTGTCATTGTCCCGTGACCGCAGGGCTGTGCCTGCCAATAACTTCGGCAATGGATCAGTTTGCGGCTGCTAGGCGCAGATTTACGCTGATCGATGAATCTGACCCGCTACCGGAACTTGCCGAGTTATAGTGAATCCAGGGCCGGGCGAACGGCAAGCATCCAGAAGGATGCTTTCCTGCCGACAGGAAACCATCCTTATGCAGCCCATCGGCCAGAGTCGCCTTTGGCGTGGGGCCTCACGCGCACCGCTCGGGTTCTTCACCCCGACGAAGAACAGGCCGAGCCCGGCCAGCATGGAAAGGGCGGCGTCGATGGTCATCCGAAGCACCTGACGTGCGCGGGAGGTTTTTACATGAGGCAAAAGTGATACCAGCGTGCGTTCGAAGCGGAAACCCTTCTATCCGCGCCGGTTGAAGCTGTATTCTCGGCGCGGGGAAAGGATCGCAATGTCCCAGGATTTTCTGGTAGCTCTCCGCCACAGGCTCAACCCATTTTTTGACGACGACGCGCCGCAAAGCCGGGCCGTGCATGTGTTCAACGCCCTGCTCGCGGCTCTGATCGTCGTCAATGTCGTCGCGGTGATCCTGGAATCGGTCGAGTCCATCAGCGCGCGTTATAACGGCGCCTACTGGGCGATCGAAAACACGGCCACAACGGTGTTCGTGGTCGAATACGTGCTGCGGGCCTGGACGGCGGTGGACCGCGTCAGCGGCGCCTTCCGCCACCCATTCTGGGGTCGGCTCAAATACTTGCATGGGTTTTTCGCGCTGGTCGATCTGGTTGCGGTGCTGCCAGCGGTGCTGGGATTGCTGGGCCTCACCGATCTGCGCGTGCTGCGCCTGATTCGCCTGCTGCGCATGCTCAAGCTCACCCGCCACTCGACCATTTTCGGCCTGATCGGGGCGGTGTTCCGCGATGAAGCCAATTCCATCGGCGCCGTGGTGTTCATCCTGTGCCTCATCCTCACCTTGAGCGGCTCGTTGATGTTCATGATTGAGGGCGAGGCGCAGCCCGAGGTGTTCAATTCGATCCCGGCTGCCATGTGGTGGGCGGTCGAAACCGCCACCACCGTGGGCTATGGCGACATGGTGCCGGTGACCGTTTTGGGCCGCATCCTCGGTGGCATCATTTCCGTGATCGGGATTCTCACCTTCGCGATGTTCTCCGGCATCATCACCGTCGGGTTTATGGAGCAGTTGAAGCTGCGCCGCGCGCAATACCAGCGGCTAGTCGAGCGGCGGCTGGCCAAGGGGGGCTTGAACGCGGCCGGCATGCGCGATCTCGCGCGGCTCGGCGACCGCCTGGGGTTGCCGGAGGAAGAGACCGAGGAAGCCGTGGTCGAGGCCGAGGTCGCCCAGAAGAAAAGCCGCCGCACCCGCCGGCGTCGCACCCGCCGCAGCATCTAAGGCCGCCAGCATGGCCGCGCCGCCGGACAACGGCATAATAACCCTATTTCGTCTCGTCGCAGGAGTGGCCTAGCGCGCGAGGACTTCCAAATTGACGATATTGGGCGGGCGCTTGCCGTCGAGCAAAGCAAGGATGTTGTCGACCACGATGTTCGCCATCTTTTCCCGCAGCTCGCGCACCGCGCTGCCGAGATGCGGCAACACGGCCACGTTCGCCATCTTGAGGAGCGCCGGGGAGACCTTTGGCTCGTGTTCGAACACGTCGAGACCGGCGCCCGCGATCTTGCGCGCCTTGAGGGCGCTGACAAGCGCAGCCTCGTCGATGATCGCACCGCGCGCGGTGTTGACGATGAAGGATGTGGGCTTCATGAGGCCGAATTCGCGATCGCCGATCATGTGGCGGGTGTCCGGCCGCAGCGGCGGATGCAGCGAGACGAAATCGGATTCCTTCAACAGGTCGTCGAGCGGGCGGTACTCCATGCCGAGGCTGCGTTCCTCAGCCTCCGGCAGGCGGCGCGGGCCGGAATAGAGCACGCGCATCGAGAAGCCGTGCGCGCGGCGCGCCACCGCCTGGCCGATCCGGCCCTTGCCGCCAACGAGCCCCACGGTCTTGCCCCATACCCAGGAGCCGGCCAGATGGTTCGACTGCGAGCCCGGAAAGCCGCCCGCATGCACCAGCCGGTCCCCTTCCATCATATGGCGGGCGACCGCGATCATCAGGCCGAAGCAGATATCGGCAGTCGCCTCGGCAACGATGGGCGGCACCACGGTGACTGGAATTCCACGCGCCGTCGCGGTGGCGAGGTCAATGCTGTCGGGCGTAATCGCCATCGAAGTAACCGCCCTGAGCTTGGGGTTGGCGGTGAGCACCGCGCGATCGATCTTGTCATGCAGCAGCGGGAACAGGATGTCGTGCTTCTTGGCGGCCGCGATCAGCTTCTGCTTGTCGAGAATCCGGCTTGAATCCTTGTTGATCTTCACCTCGGCCACCGCCCGTAGCCGTTCGAGCGCGCTTTCGCCAATCGGCTGAGTAACGAAGATACGCGGGCGCATTATTTAATCCACCGCACGATGCCAGCGACCCCGTCAACCGCGACCTGTGAGCCATCCGGGATGCGCGTGGTGGCGTCGAGCACGCCCAGTACCATCGGGATGCCGCGTTCGCGCGCGAGCGAGGCGAGATGCGAAGTCGAGCCGCCGAGTTCGGCGACCACGCCGGCGACGCGCGGCAGGATGTGGCTGAGCGCCGGACCCGCGACCCGCGTCACCAGGATGTCGCCCGGCGCCACGCGAGTGAGTTCGCATTCGCAATTGACGACCACGGCGCGCCCCGAGCCCCAGCCAATGCCGGCCGGATGGCCGTGAATTCCGGGGTGCTGCGACCAAATCTCGTCCGGTACGTGCGCGGGCTCGACATGGAGCGGACGCGCCTGCAGCAGCTTGAAGCCCTTTTCGTCGAGCGCCCACTCGATTTCAACCGGCATGCCGATGACGGCTTCCGCCCTGCTGAGCAGCCGGCCGAGCGTGACCGCCTGCCCGGCATCGAGACACGGCTCGCGGACGAGCGCTTCGGGCACCGCCTGCGGCGCCGTGCCCTCGCCATGCGTGCAGGTCTCGCGATGATCCTTGCGGCCGGCCTCGATCGTATGCAGCGAGCCCTGCTTGCTGAGTACGATGCGGTCGGGCACCACCTGCCCCTGTGCGATCGCGGAGCCCAGCCCCCAGGTCGCGCTCAAGAGCATGTGCCCTTCCGCGGTCTCGCTCAGGCCCCCGCCGGAGGCGCGCGCCGCCACCAGCGGCTGGATCAGCACCGCCATCGCGGTGTCGGCCGGATTGAGGTCGTGATTGGCCATGTAACGGCGCGCATTGCTGGTCCACAGCGCCGCCCAGCAAGCGCGCACGGCGGTCAACAGCTCGGTCTCGTCGGTGATGCCGAGGAAGCTTTCGAACTGCCCGGCGAAATTGGCGGCGGCGCGATCCTCAATCAGCGCCGAGGAACGCACGGCGCCGGGCTGCCCGCTCGCCCGCCGTTGTGTCCGCCAAGCCGTGAGCAGCGGTTCCAGGATGCGGGGCTCGATCGGCTCCTGATAGAGCTTGAGCCGGATCTCGACCGAGAGCTGGCGTGCCTCCGGCAGCGTGGCGCCGGCAAAGCGCCTGAGTGCCTCATCGAGCCCGATTGCGGTGCATTGCAGGCGATAGGCGTCGGCGGTGATGCAGAAACCGCCGGGCGTCGGCAGGTCGGCATGCGCAAGGGCGGCGAGATTCGCCGCCTTCGGGCCGACACGTTCAGCATCAATCGCCCGCTTATCGTCAAGATCGATCACCAAGGACCCGGCTTCGCTCATCGCTGCCGCCACGACGACATCGGCCGCGCGCGGATAACCGTCGCGATCATGGGAACCAGTCCTATGGAAAGACATGTTGCTCCCTGCCCGGCTCAGCTTCGCTTGCCAACCTGTCTCCGACAGCACAATGCGATGGGACTCACGCTAAGCACCGCCCCATCACTTCACGTGATCGCCGTAGCCCGGAAGCGGATCGACCACCGTGATCTGCTTCACCGGGAAATTCGAGACGATCTCGATCGAGTCCTTGTGCACGATCAGCATCTCCTCGATGCGTACGCCGTAGCGGAACTTCTTGCCGTGCTGGGTCTCGAGCGCGAAGGTCATGCCTTCCTTGATGTCGATCGGATGGTCGAGCGACCAGATGCGCGAAATTACCGGCTGGTCATACTGGGCGAGCCCGAGACCATGCCCCCACAGGTTGGCGGCCGCCTGATCTTCGTCCTCGTAGCCCCAGGTCTCCATCGCCGACGGCCACTTCATGGCAATGTCGCGCGTGGTGGCGCCGACCTTCACTGCGCCGATGGCGTCATAAAGCCATTTCAGCGCGATCGCGTAGGTATCCTTCTGCTCCTGCGTGGGCTCCTTGCCGACGCAATAGGTGCGGTAATAGCAGGACTTGTAGCCGTTCCAAGTGAGCGCGGCCAAATCCATGAACACGATGTCACCGGGCTGGATGATACGGTCGGTGAAATTGCGCCAGTTCGGCCAGGTATTCGGGCCGGACGACACGATCACGTCCTCCACATCCTCCATGCCGGGGATCGAATAGAGATACTTCATCAGGTGCGCGGTCACCTGGTTCTCGGTGACGCCGGGGCGCAGGAACTTCATACACTCCCAATGGGTGGCGTCACCGATCGCGCCGACGATGCGCATGCACTCCTGCTCGTCGACGTTCTTGACCGCGCGCGCCTCCATCATCGGCGTCATGCCGTCCGCCCAATGGATTCCCTTGTCTTGGAATACCTGGATCATGTTGATGTCGATGAAGTCGACGCCGAGCTTCTGCCCGGCGACGCCGTGACGCTTCATCTCCTCGATGATGGCGTTGGTGAACTTGGTCACTTGCATGATCGAGGCCGGGCCGGCGGCGCCCTTGATCCAAGCGAAGGAATGGCGAACATTCGCTTGCGGAATCCAGGGCGAATGACGCTCGATCTGAAAGCCGATGTCGCCCTGCTCGAACAGCACGGGTTGGCCGTCGCCGCACAGTATCGCGTAGCGCAACCCCGGCTTGAGCCGGTTCCATCCCGGCGTCAGCGTGCCGGTGATATAGCGGCAGTTCTCGTCGTACATGCACAGCATGGCGCCGAGCCCATGCTTCTTCATCATCGCGCGAGCCCGCTCGGTGCGATATTTGCGCAGACGATCCCAATTGACCTTCTGCTGCCAGTCGGTTGCGCCAACGCCGAAATTTGCTCCCATGAGATTCTCCCCAATCCGCACGCGTCTGCACGCGCCGGGATGTTTTCGCTGCCCGAAATGTAGCTGGACCGACCCCGCAGAAGAAATGATATATTTGCCCCCTGGTCATAAGGATTTATAATGGTTGGAATAGCGTTGCGGCAGATCAGGGCGGTGATCGCGGTATGCGAGGAGGGCTCGTTCACGCGCGCGGCGACGCGTGAGAACGGGACCCAGTCCGGCTTCTCCCAGCACATCGCCAACGTGGAGCGTTCGCTCGGAGTTAAATTATTCGAGCGCTCGGCCGTGGGGGTCACGCCGACGCCGGCAGGGCTGCGCTATTACCGGCGCTGTATTGAGGCGGTCGGTTTGTTGGAATCTGCCGGCGAAGAGATGCGCGCGCTCGCCGGCTTCGTGACCGGTGATCTACGCATCGGGTTGATGCCAACCTTTACCCGCGCCGCGCTCGCACCGACACTCGAACGTTTCGTCCCGCGTTATCCCGACATCCGGCTGCATATCGTCGAAGGCTATAGCGGCTTGCTTACCGAGATGGTCCTCGCGGACGAGCTCGATTTCGCGATCGTACCAGCCTTCGAGGGGCGCACCGGGCTGAAATCGCGCCTGATTATCCGCAACCGCGAGGTGCTGCTGTCGAGTCCACAGCGTGGCCTCGAACCGCTGAAGCCGATGCGGCTGAAGGATTGCGCACCGCTCAAGATGGTGGTACCCGGTCCTGACAATGTCCGCCGGCGCAACCTCGAGGTCTATCTACAAACCCACGGTGTCGAGGTCGCGCAGATGATCGAAATGGACGCCATGATCGGCACGTTGGAATTCGTCGCGCGCACAGATTGGCTAACCGTGCTGCCGGGCCTTATCTGCGTGAACGATATCCGTGGCGGTGAGCTGATCGTTAACCCGATCGATCCGCCGATGTTCGCAGAATTCGTGGTCATTACCCCGGCGCGACGGACACTGAGCACGCAGGCGCGGCTCTTCCTAGAGCAGTTCGAGGCCGAAGTCACCAAAATCGAGACGATTCTTACCGAGGCTATGGCGGCGACCGATCGCCATACCGGCCGGCCATCGAGAAGTCGCCGGGCAAAAAAACCGGCCACGAAGCGGCGTTAACCGTGAGCGTCGCGGCAAGAAACGCTGACTGTGCCGACCCGTTTAGTGGCGTTTGGGAGGACTGCATGGGTTCCGATGTCAATCGTCCGCAATCGAAGAACGCCCCGCTTTCAGCGCGCAGCGAAGTCCGCGACGGCATGCACATCGACTGGGACGTGCCAATCAAGATGGATGACGGCTTGGTGTTGCGCGCGGATGTCTTCCGTCCAATCGCTGATGGGCGGTATCCGGTGATCCTGAGCTACGGGCCCTACGCCAAAGGCCTCGCCTTCCAGGACGGATATCCGAACGCGTGGGAACGGATGGTGGGCAACCACCCGGATGTCGGCGCCGGATCGAGCAACAAGTACCAGAACTGGGAAGTGGTCGATCCGGAGAAATGGGTGCCGCACGGCTACGCCTGCGTGCGCGTTGATTCCCGCGGCTGCGGCTGCTCGCCCGGCTTCATCGACCATTTCTCTCCGCGCGAAACCAAAGACTTCTATGATTGCATCGAATGGGCGGGCGTCCAGCCCTGGTCTAGCGGCAAGATCGGCCTCAACGGCATCTCTTATTACGGCATCAACCAGTGGCACGTCGCTTCGCTCGAGCCGCCGCATCTTGCCGCCATGTGTATCTGGGAGGGCGCTGCCGACTGGTATCGCGACATGACTCATCACGGCGGCATCCTCTCCACCTTCTGGGCGAACTGGTACGACATGCAGGTCAAGACCGTGCAGTACGGCACCGGCGAGCGCGGCAAGCGCAACCGCGTTCATGGCGGGCTTGTGTGCGGGCCGGAGATCCTTTCCGAGGAAGAACTGAAGCGGAACCGCTGCGAGTTTGGTGACGACATCCGCGCCCATCCGCTCGACGACGACTATCACAAGGCGCGCTCGCCGGTGTGGTCGAAGGTCAAGGTACCGTTTCTCTCGGCCGCCAATTGGGGCGGCCAGGGCCTGCATCCGCGCGGTAATTTCGAGGGCTTCGTGCGCGCGGCGTCGCGGCAGAAATGGCTCGAGGCGCACGGGATCGAGCACTGGACTCACTTCTACACCGACTACGGCCGTAAGCAGCAGCTCCAGTTCTTCGACCATTTCCTGCACGGTAAACACAACGGCTGGGATAATCGCCCGAAAGTGCTCTTGCAGGTGCGTCATATCGATTGTTTCGAGGAGCGCCCCGAGAATGAATGGCCGCTCAAGCGCACGGCTTGGTCCAAGCTCTACCTCGATCCCACATCCGGTGCGCTGATGAATAGCCGTCCGGCCAAAAAGGCGACGTTGAGCTTTGCGGCACTCGGCGACGGCGTCACCTTCCTCGCCTCCCCTGCCGAGACCGATACCGAGATCACCGGCCCGATCGCATTGAAGCTGTTCGTGTCGTCATCGACCGTTGATGCCGACATCTTCGCGGTGGTGCGCGTGTTCTCGCCCGATCTCAAGGAGGTCGTATTCCAAGGCGCCATCGATCCGCACACCCCAGTAGCACAGGGCTGGCTGCGCGCGTCCCATCGACGGCTCGATAAGAAGCTGACGTTGCCCTACCGGCCCTATCACACCCACGACCGGCCCGAGCTACTCAAGCCCGGCAAGCCGGTCGAACTCGAGGTCGAGATTTGGCCGACTTCGATCGTGGTGCCAGCGGGCTACCGGGTAGCGCTCACCATCCGGGGCAAAGACTACGAATATGGCGGTGCGAGCGGTGGTCGGCTGTCGAACTTCAAGAACGAGCTGAAAGGGTGCGGGCCATTCCTGCACGACGATCCGATCGATCGTCCGGCTAAGATCTTTGGCGGTACCACCACGCTCCACTTCAGCCGCGACATGGGCGCTTACCTGCTGCTGCCCATCATTCCGGCGAAGAAGGCAGCGAGGACGCTCGCGAAGAAAGCGGCACAGAAGGCGAAGGTAAAATCAAGGCCGAATACGAAGCGGTGCTCGCACGCCGCCGCACCCGTGCCTCTCACACAGGGAGATGGCGACAAATGAGCGCGCTTGTCATCGAATCTCTTTGCAAGTCGTTCGAAGGCCTCCACGTCACCCGCGCGGTCAACATCGCGGTCGATCCAGGCGAACGGCGCCTGATCATCGGGCCAAACGGCGCCGGCAAAACCACTTTGTTCAATCTGATCACCGGAGAGCTCTCATCCGACAGCGGATCGATCCGGCTGTTCGGACGGGACGTCACCCGCGTCCCAAGCCGCCGGCGCGCGCATATGGGTCTGTCGAGGACTTACCAAATCATCACGCTCTTCCCGCACGACACCATCCTGCACAACGTCACGCTGGCTTTACTTGGGCTCTCGCCATTGCGCTGGAATTCCTTCTTGCGGCTCGACCACCAGCACGCCCTGCGCGACGCAGCCGAACAGGCGCTCGCCCGCGTCGGGCTCTCGGCCATGTCCCAGCGCTCCTTGTCGGAGACCTCTTATGGCGAACGCCGCCGGGTCGAGATCGCCATGGCGCTGGTGCAGAATCCGAAGGTGCTGCTGCTCGATGAACCCTTCGCCGGGCTCTCGGTCGAGGAACGGCGCGACGTGCAGAAGCTCCTCAGCGATATCCCACGCGACGTCACCATCGTCATGATCGAGCACGACATGGATGTGGCGCTCGATTTCGCCGAGCGCATCTCGGTCATGCATTTTGGCGAAGTCATCGTCGAAGGCAGCCGCGCTGAGGTGGTGGCCGATCCGCGCGTCAAGGAGATCTATCTTGGCGAATGAGGCGCTGTCACTGAGCCAGATCGACGCCTTCTACGGCGACAGCCACGTCGCGCAGAAGACGGCGCTAAGTAATTCAGCGTCGGGCCAATTCTTGCCCTCAAATATAGGTCCGGCGTGAAGCATCGCTCGCGCGCCGGGAGGGCATCATGGGGGGTGAGCGCATGAAGTTGCCTCCCGGCTATTTTTGGCTCGCCGCGGCGGCGGTCGTGTTCGTGGTTTTCGCTGCGTCGCGTCTCGTGACCAACGACTATTTCTTCTTCGCCGGTTATGTCGTGCTGCAATACGTGGTCATGGCGACGGCGTGGAACATTCTCGGTGGTTACACCGGCTACGTGAATTTCGGCACCGCCGGGTTCTACGCCCTCGGCGCCTACAGCACGGTGGTGATGCACAAGCTGGCCGCCCCGCCGATTGCGGTTTCGATCCTGGTTGGTGGTCTGGTTACCGGCGCGGTCGGCTTGGGCATGGGATATCTGACGCTGCGGCTCCGGGGCATATTCTTCGCCATCGCTACGCTGGCGCTCGCTATCGTGCTGGAGACCGTGGTTGCCAACTGGAATTATGTCGGCGGCGCGAAAGGCGTCTACACCCTTCGTCCGGCACTCGGCCCGTTCGGCCACAATTACATCCAGTATCTGTTCCTGGTGATGCTGATCCTCGCCGCGTTATCGGTGTGCATCGCGCGCACCATCGAGCATTCGAAGCTTGGCGACGGTCTCGCCACCATCCGCGACGACGAGCTGGCGGCGGAGGCAGCGGGCGTTCCGACCCTCAAGCTGAAGCTCATCGCCACGACGCTGTCGGGCGCGCTGATGGGCATGGCAGGGGCGCCGTTTCCCTATTACGTCATCTATCTCGACCCCTCCTCCGCCTTCAACCTGGGCTTCGCCGTCAACAGCATCGCCATGCCGCTGATCGGCGGCACCTCGAGCTGGCTCGGCCCGGTGATTGGCGCCGTACTGCTCGCCACCATCCAGCAAGTAGCGACCGTGACAATCTCGTCGGCGCTCAACCTGCTGATCGTCGGCGTCATCATGGTGTTGTTCGTCGTCGCGGCACCCAATGGCATCATCGGCTGGTTCGGGCGCGGCGGCCGCACCCGCCGCCGAGTTCAATGGCATCGTCAACCTGTCCCAGCACAGCGTCCGCACCCGCTCACACGCCTCCCGGAAGAGCCCGGCACGACCGATACGCTGCTGCGGGTTGAAAAGCTGGGTAAACGCTTCGACGGCTTTATTGCGCTCGACGGCATCGATTTCGACGTGGCGCCCGGCGAGCGCATCGGCCTGATCGGCCCCAACGGCTCGGGCAAATCGACGCTGGTCAATTGCATCTGTGGCGCGCTCCGGAAA
>Ga0187803_10000409_pt1 | contig 17343 bp, 17 predicted proteins | sample NC_wetland_sal_i_2_FD_132425 | JGI IMG/M metagenome (GOLD analysis project Ga0187803, IMG submission 132425) | Wetland sediment microbial communities from Neuse River Estuary, North Carolina, USA - Control_3 | ecosystem: Environmental > Aquatic > Freshwater > Wetlands > Sediment | place: USA...
AGGACCTGCTCGTAGCGTTGCTTCGCCTCTCGCAGTTTTCCTGCGGACTCCAGAGCAGCGGCTTCATCCATCATCCGGCCGACGGCTTGCGGGCCGGTCGCCCCGGGTGTCGTCAAATCGGGTGGGTTCGTTGGCCCCGTCGGTGGAACGGGAACCGTTGTGGGCGTCTGTTCAGCAGGAATTGGGACAGAAGTCTGGGGCACGGATGTCACCGGCGCGGTGGACTGCTGGGCAGGCGCCTGCTTTCCTCCCGTCGCGGGGGAGGCCGGAGACTCCGGCTTCTGCGTCATCTTGGCGATGACGACAATCAGAACCAATACAACCACAAATGCACCACCCAGAATGATGACGGGCTTTGGCTTCTTCTTTGTCGGGCGCGAAACCATGACCGCGGGCGGGCGATATGGCGTTCCCATCGGCGGCACTCCCATCATCGGTGGAGGGCCCATCGGCGGACCCCCCATGGGTGGCGCCTGCATGGGCATGGGTGGCGCTGCATAGTAGGGCTGCGGCGGGGGAGGAACAGCGGGCTGGATCGCCTGAAAAACAAATCGCTGCTGTGCAAAGCGGATTTCACTTCCCGATTGCAGTGGCAACTCCCGGATTTCCTGCCCGTTGACGTAAGTCTTGTTGGCACTCCCCAGATCAACGAGCACATACTGCCCATTTTGAAAAAAGAGTTTTGCATGGAATCGCGATATGGTTCCATCATTAATGGGAATCATATTCGTCGCATCGCGGCCAATCGTGGTGACGGCAGCAAAAATGGGGAACCTCATCTCAGTGCCGTCTTCCTTGATCCAGATGAGCACGGCATTTCCACTCAGGGCAGACACGGCCTGCGTTTCACCATAATCCAGAGGCATCTAAGCAAATCTCCTTTGAAGTTGATTTCTTGAATGCCCTCATCCCAGCTTCCCCGACTTACTTCTTGGTGAGTCGGATCGAGATCTGATCTCCCGCGGCCGTCTTACTGGCGACAAGGATGAACGGACCCCCGAGCGAGGGGATGGCTGAAAAGTCCACTTCCTGGGTCGCCTGGGGCTGCGTTGCCAAAGCATTGATGAGGTCCAAAATCGCTTCCAATAACGGTTGTTCGCGGATCCCCTCGATGACATGTTTTCCTTGAAGCTCCTGGGTGCTCATGCCCAGCCATTTCGAGACACTCCCTCTCGCCTGCATAATCGTGAAGTTTCCATCCACTACAAGTTCGCCAACCTCACTGCCGGCCGTTGGGATCGCCGGCGCCACCGGAGCAGACGGAGTGGAGGGAGCCGAGGCAGGCTGGGAGGGGGTTCCGGCCGCGGGAAGCGGTTGAGGAAAGCCGGATGCAGCGGCCACCGGCGCCGGATAGGAGACCGAAGGGGGCTCCTGGATGGGAGTTGGAACGGGCGCTTCCGGCGCCACCACGGCACGATCGATCAGACGATTGATGCTTTGTGCCAGGGCATTGATTTCCGCGAAGCCGACCTCACTTTCGATGCGGTTGATATCCCCGCGGATCGCGGACTCGGTCTCATCGCGCAGAAACTCCAGGGGGCGTACCGTCATATTGGTGGCACTCCAAACCAATGCAGCGCCTCCGATAGCGGCCAGGAAAATAACCAGCATGACCACCACGACGATGTTTCCAGAGCTCTCTGAAAGGCCCGACGGGGTAAAGGTGAGCCAGGCATACCCGACGATTTGTGCATTATCATTCTTAATAGGTAGAATCAGGTTGTAGTCCCCGGATGCCGTGACACCTTCCTCGACCAGCTTAATCTGCGCAGTGTTCTTATCGACCCCTTCGATGCGGGTGACAGTCTCCCCAGCCCTCGCCGTGGGGCTCAGCACCTGCCCTCGGGCATCCAGAATGACTGCCTGCTTGACCCCGGCTTCCCGCGTTATAAAGTCAGTGTCCAACTGGAGCCTCTGGTTATTCACCACCGGGAAGTAGTTCCTCGCCGCGAGAGAATTCGCAAGCGCCAAGCCACGCTCCAGGGAGGACCTCACGACAGCCTTTTGTTGGATTTTGAGAAGCGGCAAGAGAATGACCAGCAGCAGGAAAATCAGCATCATGCTCAGCAATGAAACAAACTTGGTGCGCCAGTTCATCCGCGGAAACCGGATCTTGGAAACGAATCTCTTCTGGACGCGCTCCATGACGGGAGAGAACAAGTTCTCTTCTTGGGAAGGCCCGGTCGGCACCCCGACGCGAGTCGCTCCTCCGGCAGTCCCGCCCAGGAAAACGGTCTGGTCCCTGCCCGCTCCGGGCATACCTCCAATAATCTGGGTTCCTCTTTCAGGTTGAAACGGGGTGACCGCACCCTGGACAGCGGTGAGCCGTGTTGTGGATTCAATTCCAGCCGGCGCCGAGAGCGGGCCCGGTGGAATCGGTTGCTGGCTCACCTCCTGCATTCTCTGGGCGTCAAGAAAAACGGTTTTGGACTCGCCCGACATGACGGGCATCCGCGTGGTGGGATCCACTCCCTGAGGCGGGAATGCGGCGGGAGCCATGGGCGCCTGGCTGACCTGTTGCATCCTCTGTGCGTCCAGGAAGACGGTCTTGGATTCCTCCGGCTCAGGCGAAACGGGAGGGGCTGGTGGCGACGGCGCCGCAAACGGAGGAGGTTCGGGCTCGAACATCTCAGGTCCAGACGCTGGAGGAGCCACAGAAGCAGGAGGTGCTGATGGAGACGTGAGCGATTCCTGGGGTGCGGGAGTCGAGGTGGTCACCGTACGCGCATTCAGTGACTTGCCGGTGGCGGATGGGGATGGAACCTCCTGGGTGGATTCCTCGGCCTCCTGGGCAAGCAAAAAAGTGATCTTCACATGGCCAATCTGAATTTCATCGCCATGATTCAACCATACCTCGTGGACCTGTCGCCCGTTCACAAAGGTCCCATTCCGGCTCCCGAGGTCGGTCAGTTTCACGCCTTCCGGAGTGACATTGAGTTGGGCGTGACGCCTCGAGAGTTTCAGATCCAGCAACTGGATGTCGCAACCCGGCTCTCGCCCGAGAACTGTGCTGGGGGAAAGAAGTTCGAAGGTCTGTTCACGAGTTGCTTCTTTTATGACAATTCGGGCTGGCATGCCAACAAGTCTCCCAGACGCGTGTCCGTTCTTTGGATGCTGCCGGTGGGGAGTTCGATAACAGACCGGGCCTTCCATCCGCCCCAGAAGACACGGAACGCCGGCGCATCGGCATAAAGACTCACCACACGAGATGTGCGGTCGATAAAGACGATGTCCAGATTTATCCTCATAAAAAAAGTATGGATGGCGCTACATCGGGGAATCAACAAGCCGCGCCCAGCCTCAAGTTCCCTGATGTTGAGCAGTCCTCTCATCCGAGATCCATGGGATTGAGCCAACCCGGCGCGGTCCGCGAGCGAATGACCAGTCCGCGTGTTGACGATCCGGAGAGTCCCGACCTCACTTCGGTCCATAAATCATCTTGAGGATCAGCGGGCCGATGAGGATGATAAACACGGCGGGCATGATGAAGATAATCATCGGAAAGATGATCTTGCTGGCGGCCTCAGCGCCCATTTTCTCCGCCCGAGAGAATCGCTCCGACCGCATGCGTTCCGCCTGCATGCGCAGCACGGGACCGATCGAGGCGCCCAGTTGATCCGCCTGGATCAAAACAGAAGTGAACGAAGTGACTTCGATCATGGCGCATCGTTCCTCCATGGCACGCAGGGCATTGGCTCGTGTCGTCCCCAGGCGGATGTCCTGCAGCAGGGTTTTGAGTTCTTCCTGAAGGGGGCCAGGCGGGCCTTTTTCTACAACGCGCTGAATCCCCCCTGCAAAATCCAGTCCGGCTTCGACCGTCAAGGTGAGCAGGTCCACTGAGAGCGGAAGGGTGCGAAGGATCTTTGATTGGCGGTCCTTGATCATGGACTTCAGCCACAAGTCAGCAAAAAAGAAGCCCAGAACAGCTGCAAGGATAATCCCGAGCGGTTTGCGGAACGAATCAATGGCGACGGCCAGGATGATGGGGACCACGACAGTAAAGAACACCTTGGCCGCGAGGAAGTGATCCACGGTCATTTGCTCGGTCATCCCCGCCTGGAGTATCTGTTTTTGAATGTTCTGGCGATATTCCACGAGTTTATAGCGCCGCATCACCCCGGCATAGCTATTCCAGATGGGATAGAGGAGTTTCAGAACGGGCGACTTGATCTTCTTTCGGTCGATCGCCTCCACCAGGCGATCCCGAATGAGGCGCGCTTCCACGTCTGGGTACAACTCTGAAACCAGCATGTAGGCAGCGCCTACCGTCAACGCGAAAATCACCAGCTTCCACAGCGTCCAAACCATCTCTCCTTGCATGGTCATCCCCGAAATGGCTTCATTCACGAAGCCGGAATATTATGGCCCAGTTGATGTTGATTCGCCGGCCACATTGCCCGCAATCCAGTCCTTTGCCATATTTACAAGAAGTTTTTCAATGCGGGGTCCAATAAAGCTGTAAATGAGCGCCGCCAGCATCCCAATAAAAATGAGGAGCAACATGTACTCCATCACCGCTTGCCCCCGCACACTCCCCCATCGTGGCCGCTTGATTTTTCCCAGGCGGGCCTGCACCCACGTCAGACACAGCAGGACTTCGGGATAGTTCAGGAGATTCCTCACTTCACACCTCGATCTTCACAATCATCATCATCATCCAATAGCCCATGCTCACCAGGCCGGCCACGATGAGAATCATGATCCAACCCAGGAACGTGGTGTAAAGCGGTTTCACAAAATTCGGATCCATCATGTAGAACATGAACACCACGGCGAGCGGCATCAAAGCGATTGCCCGGCCTTGAAACATCCCCTGGGCGGTGAGGGCCTTGATCTTGTTTTCGACCTTCTTTCGCTCGACGATGGTATGAGAAATCACATCAAAAATTTCAGTCAGGTTTCCCCCGGTTTCCCGGACAGTGACCAATGAATTGATGACCATCTTCAAATCCTCGAGGGGAAGGCGATTGGCCATGTTCATCAAGGCGTCATCCAGAAGTACCCCGAGCCGTGTCTCCTTCGACACGATCGAGAATTCCTCGCCCATGGGTGGTTTCACTTCTTTCGCCACGAGGTCGACCGCCTGGGCCAGGCTCAGTCCGGACCGCAGAGAACTGGACATCAACGTCAGGGTATCCACCAACTGGGCATCAATGCGATTGAAGCGGCGATTGCGGAGAAATTTCACGGCGGCACGGGGAATCAGATACCCGGCCACCAGTCCCGTCAGGGGAAGCATAATGCTGGTGTAGTCGATCAGAAAACCCAGCAGCGCCAGACCGAGCATGGAGCCAACCAGGATTTGGCGACACCGTGCCGGTGAAACGGTCTTCCGCTGTTCCGTAAATTCCTTCGACATCCACTGGCTGTATTTCTCAAGGTTTGCGCTCCAGCGCTCCGCCAGGGGCGGATACCATTGATAAACAATGTAGGCGGCCACAGCCCCGAAGATCACCACCACGGCCCATCGGAAGGCAAAGAAAAATGCGTTCACAGCTCTGTTTCTCCTTTCATCCCTCGACTGCCGGCAGCTCAAGCCGTCTGAATCAAGAAGATCTCTCTCGGGATAATGATGCCTCGTTGCTGCAATTTCTCGACGAACTTGGGAACAATTCCCGTTGGAACAAACTGGCCCAGAACCTTTCCATCCGGGGACATGCCGGTTTGTTTGTAAATGAAGATATCCGACATGGTGAAAATGTTGCCTTCTTGTCCGGTCACTTCGGAGATGTGAGTAATCTTACGGCTCCCATCCGCGAGTCGCGACTGTTGCACCACGATCTGAATCGCCGACGCGATCTGATCGCGAATTGCTTTTGAGGGCAGATCCAGTCCAGCCATCAGGCTCATGGTTTCCAACCGGGACAGGGCGTCGCGGGGTGTATTCGCGTGGACGGTGGTCAAAGAGCCGTCATGGCCGGTATTCATGGCTTGGAGCATGTCCAAGGCCTCTCCTCTACGGCATTCGCCCACCACGATGCGGTCCGGGCGCATACGCAAGCAGTTCCGCACCAGATCGCGGATGGTGATGGCGCCTTCGCCCTCAATGTTCGGGGGGCGCGACTCCAAACGCACGACATGGTCCTGCGGCAGTTGAAGTTCTGCGGAGTCTTCGACGGTCACGATCCGTTCATCCGACGGAATGAACGAAGAGAGGATATTAAGCAGCGTCGTCTTTCCGGATCCGGTCCCCCCGGAGATCACGAGGTTCTGTCGCGCCCTCACCGCGGCGGCCAGCAGTTCAGACATTTGCTTGGTCAGAGTATTGTACTGGACCAGGTCGTCCACCTTCAATCGTTTCTTGGGGAACTTCCGGATGGTCAAGCACGGACCGCCCAATGCCAGGGGGGGGATGATGGCGTTGACGCGCGAGCCATCGGACAAGCGGGCGTCGACCATGGGGGATTTTTCATCAATACGACGCCCCAGCGGAGCCACGATCCGCTCAATGACCCCCCGCAGTTGCTCGTTGCTCAAAAACCGGGCCTTGCTCAGCACGATCTTGCCTTTGCGCTCCACGTAAACCTGGTCGATACGATTGACCATGATTTCCGTGATGTCTGGATCGGCGAGCATGTCCTCGAGGGCTCCCAACCCCAGGGCCTCGTCCATGATTTCCTTCACCAGCTCCTTGCGTTGCTCGCGGCTGGCGGAAAGGCCCTTCAACTCTTCATCCAGCAGGGCGATGATCTTTAACTCGGCTTTCTGTCTCACCTCCTGGACCTTTGCGGGATCCTGGCTCACGAGATCGGACTTCATCACCTTCAGTTCGTCAACCAACCTTCGGTGAATGCGCACCTTCAGGTCCAGGAACTTTTCCTCGGCCGAGCGCTCGCCGGAGATTGGAACCACGACGGCGCCGCCTGAAGCCGGAACGGGTCCCGCGGCGGCTCGAAGCTCGGGGGTCGGAGCGCCGCGCTGTTGTCGGGCCACGGCTCCCAATCGACGGAAGTCAGCGCGCAGTTGTTCGTGGAGCATTTGGCTGGTCCCGTCAATGGCGCGGGTGATGGGATGACGTCCATCCATCAGAACTAAAGGCGACGCCATCGACATCGACATCGAGATGGCATCCCCATCCTCGGGGATCTGCACGCTGAGCGGCAGATTCAAACTGCGCTCGATCATTTCCGGACTGACGAGTGATTTTCCACTGACCCGGTTGGCCACGAGGCGGAAGATTTCGCGGGCAAAATGCAACGACTGCAGATATTCCAGCTTGCGCTTGGTGCGCGTCACCGAAAGCATGTCCGGAGTGACCAGCATGGCGATGACGTCCGAATTATCGAAGATCTCGATGTTGACCGGATCCAGGTCGGTGGGGGTGTCCACCACCACATAGTTGTACGCCCCGCGCACAAGATTCATGATGCGATTGACGTGACCTTCGTTGATGAGCCGGCTCTGGAAGGATTCGTTGATCGCGACGAGCACATCAATCCCGGACGCGTGATGAGTGAAATAACCCTTCACCAGCGCCGGCTGCAGGCGACCCAGCAGTGGAATCAGATCGGCGATGGCCTTTGGTTTGTCGAGGCCGATCAGTTGTGCGATATCACCCGGCAAGGGCAGCCCCATGTCGAGGAGCAGGACTTTTCCCTTGCTCTCGCGCATCAGACTGATGGCGAGGTTGATCGCAAACAGCGTTTTGCCGCACCCGCCTTTGCCCGAGTGGACGGTGATGATGTGTCCTGCCGATTCTGCGCTCAAAGTCTTACTTTCTTCCCGGAATAACTCACTTTCGCGAGCCGATTTCCTGCAATCACTGCTTCCTCGCTTGGGTCAGATATCTATTGTTGTGCATTCTTGTTCTTATTCTTCTTCGATTTCTTGGCCTTCGCCGCTTTCTTATTCGCGTTCACGTCCGGCGTACCCATCTCCTTGTCCGTCGCGGTCAATTCCTGATACTGGTCGAAATTCTTCTGGGTCTGTCCGGCTACGTTCTGGCCCGCCTCGGCAGGGCTTTTGACCAGGTGTGGCGACGCAATCATCACCAGGTCGGTTTCATTTTTCCGGAACTGTTGCGACTTAAACAGGTTCCCGAGGCCCGGCAAATTTCCCAACGCCGGTATTTTGTCGACCAAGAGGCCGTCCTCGTTTTGAACCAACCCGCCCAGGACGATGGATTCTCCTTCGTGGACAAACACCTTGGTGTCAACCTGGTTCTTAATAATGCCGGGAGGACTGGTCGCCGTTCCCTGACCACTCAAACGGCTGGCCTCGATGGAGATGGCCATGGAGATATTGTTCAACTGGTCGACCTGGGGAGTGAAATCCAGCTTCAAGCCAAATTCCTTATACTGAACCGACATCTGCCCGAGGCCCTGCGCCACCTGGATGGGGATCTCCCCGCCCACGAACAGATGACCTTTCTCGCCGCTGCGAGTAATGATCGTCGGGTTGGAAAGAAGTCGTGCCTTGCCCACGGAGGTAATGGCGTTCAATTGGGGCAAATTGATCGTGCCGGTGATGGCGCTCAGAGCGGGTCCACCCTTCGATGTAAATGTCATAGGATTGAGTGAGACCGGAGTGCCTGACCATTGAACCCCGAGGGTTCGCAAATAGCTTCGGTCCACCTCCATGATCCTTACGTCCAACTGCACTGTCCGGACTGAGGAAGCCTGCGCCTCGTCCATCAGGCGCTGGGTCTCCTTCGACATCTTGACCAGATTCAGGACGTCTTTTCGGCTTCCCACGACCTTATTGATGCGGTCCATGTCATCCTGAGTCAGCACCTCGCCATCAATCACCACCTGGGACCCCACGGCCCGAAATTTAATCCCTTCAATGTTGCCAATAATCTGCGACAGTTCCTGCATGGTCTGTCTCACGTTCGTCGGGTTCACGTAGATCTGGATTTCATCCCGCAGATTCCCCTGCTGGTCCCAGAGCATGAGTTTGGTAATGCCCACAGAACGTCCGATGAGCAAGACTTGGGTCCGGTCCTTGATGATTTCGATTTGGCAGATCTTGGAATCCCCCATGGAGATATTGCCGATTTTGTAAGGCATGGCGACGGTTTTCTGGTCGCCCACGAACAGGGTCTGGTCCTCGGCCCAGCCGATTTGAACGGCGCTGAACAACAGTACAACCCCAAGCAGCAGGAGAACTGATGACCGGCCCTTCCGCTGCTCTCTCTTCCTTCCCTGGTTTTTCACTTTCTTACCCACCTTTCTCCTGAAAAAAAGTGCTGAAAAATCTTTCCTTCGTGCCAGCTCACCAGCCCGTTCCGCACCTCCGGGCTTCGAACTCAGCGAGCGCCGAACTCACGCCAGGACGGACCGTGTCGCGGGACGAGGGGCAGATCCATCTTCAAGACGGTGAACGCACTGGAGTTCTTGAGTTCGACCAAAGTGTCCTTTTCAAGGTACGAACGCAACACCACGGTGAGATCGCCCGCATTCTGCGCAAAAATCACATCCTGTGCATTCTCCGGAGTCATAGCCAGAGTCAACGTCATTACTCTTGGGGGACCTTCGGTTCTGCCAGGCGCTCCGGTTTGACCATATTGCTCCATCCGCTGCTTCAGCTTCTCACGCTGGTCTTGCGTGAGATTGGCGACTTCTCCCGTATCCTGTCCGGCAGCCAAAACGAGGACGTTTTGAAATAGTGTCATCGCCTGCGATTGCTGGTTGGGGGGGACCGAGATCGGGGTCACCTGGGCGCCGGCAGCAAACGAACCGAACTTGAACAGGCCCACGATATCAATATAGTTGCCCGGCTGGATCAACGAAGCCACCCCGCTCACATCATTCACCGCGATGGTGACCGCCCGTTTGCCGCGGGGGACTTTGAACGCCAAGCCCGTTCCCCTCCCGAATGACAACAGCTGTGTGCCAAGAACCTGGGAGTTCTTCATGATCGGGACGGAGGAGGGGATTCCAATGACCTGCTTGACATCGGTGACTGCGCCGGGCTGTAGCCACTTCTGCGGAATCTTGCCCAATTTCACTTGAGTCTCTTCAATTGGCGTGTTGGGCAGGATGTCGTCGGTGGCGATGACCACGTCCTTGGGATTTGAACTTTCCAGCAGTTCGGTTTCTCGAGTGTTCAAGTACACGGCGACGAGAACCATGGCGACGACTGCCAACAGCAGTGACATTAACACGCGTGGTTTAATTTTCATCAGAGCCCCTCACTTAGAGTTTCGTTTCCATTGTTTCGGTTGAAATCGTCTCACTGTTTCTTCAAAAGCCGAGTCGAAAATTGTAAGCACCGTCCCGAAAAAAAACTCCTCCTTTAATTCCCGCAATTCGGTGCCAATCCGTACACAGGAAGGCCGTGACTATCCGTTGATGTGGTATGTGGGAATGGCGGTTCCGCATGTGGATTGCTGTTGATCCAGTTCTGCTCAAATTGGCCCAAGGTTTCGGGATTCCCATTGTTGTCGGGGGGACCCTGGGCACCGCATCCTGTTTGGGGAGGGCCCTGCTGCTGGGCCTGCTGGTTGCCTGTGGACACATCGGAACTCATGCCCGCGATATTAAAAGGGTCTCCCTGGGTCCCACTTTCAAGCCAATAATTCTTGATGGCTTGCGTGGAAACGCCGAGGGACACCATTTGGTACATGGGAATAATCGGGAATGACTGGTTATTACTCCCGCCGCCCCCGCCTCCTCCGCCACCTCCGCCACCTCCGCCACCTCCTCCGCTTGCCTGAGCCAGGGTGATCGGTGAACTGTAGTTTGTCGGGCTGTTGTCGCTGTTGTTCTTCTCGCGTCCGTTCTTGAAGGCGTCATAATAGGCGTTGGCGACCATTTGAAAAAGCGTGTTGTGAATGAGGAACACCTGGTAAATAGCGCCAATGAGGAGAAACATCATGAACATGACGAACAGGGTCTCCATGGTGGCTTGACCACGCGAAGAGGCCATGAACCATCGCCTTCTCCCAACAAGTCTTTCCGGTTTTTGATGCATTGTCCGGACTGCTTCCCCGATACTCATAGGCACTTTCACTGGTGGCGGCCGATTCAAATTTTTACACCCGGGTCCCCATCCGGCGTCATCACTGGAGAGTCTCCGCAAGAATCGGGGCCAGACTGCACTAGAAAATCAATCCGCGCGAACCTTTTCCTTTCCGTCCAGAAATGGCTGAGTGCTCAGTGTTTAATATTGCTCAGTTCCGTTTCAACCGTTTGAAAACTATCCAGCGAGGGGCCATTGTCTGCCGCTTGTTTCAGGAGTATGGCATCCAACGCTAGCGCAAACATCTGGGTCTGGAAATAACTCTTATAATTGCTGTCGTTGAGATAAGAGACAGGCAGCATCCGCACCTGGAATTTTCCGCCCAGGTTGTCGTCATCCGGGTCGATGGAGCCGTTCGTCGGTTTGGCCAGGGCAACCGCGGTCATCGCAGGGATCTTGAATACGCTTGGCAAGACCACACCATCGGTCTTCGGGGCAGAGACCCACCAAAAGAAATTAACCTTTTTCTCGTAGCTATCGTCTTTGACGTACCAGACTTCGCTCAGATCGAGCGTGTGCACATTGATCCCGATCCAGTAGATTCCGAGGTATGTCGTATCGGACCCCTCCATCTTCGAAACGGCCTTGACTCCAATTATTCCGGGAGGATCCAGAGAGAGATCAGGGAGCCCGACAGGAGGGTAGGTCAAACCCTGTCCGTTCATCGATGCTTTTAACAATTCGTCATAGTTCTTCGAGGTAATGTTTCCCGCGTCGGCGACTGCCTGAATGTTTCCCGACAAGCTGAGGGCCTTGAATGCGATCTTGTAAATTTGATTTCCAACCTTCCAAAGGGGGTCAGCGATGTCAGCGAGATAATCCAAGGTGATGGTGAAGTCGGCAGTGAGGATTTGCGTAGGGGTGAAAACGAACCACTTCTCGGCCCAGTTGATTTGATACAGAGAGTTGAGGACCTGGGCCTGCCGGGTGGCGCCTGACCAAGCGCCGGCATCGGCGACCATTTGCAGGATTACCCGCCGGTTGATCGCTTGTCCAAGATTTACCAGGAAAGCCAAAAACATGAAGAGTGTCCAAAACGCGGCAACGAAGAAGAAAGTCGTCTGCCCGCGCTCGGACTCGAAACGCTTCCTGGGGGATTGAAGGGATGAGATCTCGTCAGGAGTTCCAGAGCGAAAAGCCGTCATTTGTTGTCACCTTGTTCATCATTTTTTTTAATGCCTTCCTGGATCATGGGGGCGCGGCCAATCGTCTTGACGGCCGAAGAACTGGTCCCTGCCAGGAATGTGGGAATTCCCAGCGTCGTCGGATAACTCACTTCAATGCAAGTGCTCTGACCGCTACTCCCGCCGCCTCCGCCACCTCCCCCACCACCGCCTCCGACGCCATGACATGAGGCGTTGTTGACATCCGGGCCGGATCCTCCGGAACTCCAGTTCATCGCCTTCAACACGTCTTTGGCGGAGTCTTTGGCTTTATCCATGTCATCGCCATTATCGACATTCACTGACCAAGCGCGCGCCGCCGCGAACGCGGCATAATTCGTCAGCAACTTTGTGCCGGCGATCATGGTAATGATCACCAGCGCCCAGATCAGGAAAAAGAAGATCAGGAAATTGATGAGGAACTCTAAAAGAACCTGACCTTCTTCCGAAGTCCGCTTCGGAATGGAGGATTTAGGAACCAACACTCTCTGCCGGCTAACCATATTGATTTGTCGGGTCGCGGGCCAAGGGTCTGTCCTACGGCAGTCGTTCAGACACCCCCAGCCCTCAGCCTGACCCAAGGCGTTTCGTGCCCGATCTACTTTGCAAAAGATGAACGATCACGCCCCTCCCTCACATAACGGGAGTTGCCTCAGATGGTCTCTCGCTTGCGTCCTCAAGCCATCCTCAGGTAAGAATGCTCAGAAACTGGAGGAGGCATTCGTGATGGCTTGGATGATGTTCGACACCAGGTTGCTAACCAGGTTTTTGAATCTTGGAGAAAGGAACATCGCGATTGCGATCAGCAAGCTAACCATGATAAGCACAATCACTAGATATTCCAGGGTGGTTTGGCCATGTTCCTCCCGAGCCTTTCGCCGCACACCGGCTCCCCAGAAGACGGCCTTCCAGGACCATTCCACCACTGCGTCACTCAAATGCGATAGCTTGCCAAACATACTTTACCTCCTTGGACGAATAGGGTGGGCCGAGATGTCTCGGAATGCCCACCCGTTTGGGGTTGACTGGCTCTCTGAAAAAGAGTCTAACTTTAAAGCCAATGCATCGTTTGATGCGGATGGAATTCTGTCCACCTTAGTGTCTTCCTTGCGCGGGTCCGGCGCTCGCCGGGGCGGCCTCATCTGCTCTGACCCTGGTACGACGGCGTTCCATCCCCGATCACGTGGTATAAGGCGAAATCAGTGCCTTGATGACGACCCGCATGAAACGAGCCCACCCGGGGGCCACCAGGCCGATCACAGCGATGCCAATGCCACCCACTAGCATCAGCAGGGTCAGATACTCAAACAATGTTTGTCCCCGCGCGTCCCGGAATCTGCGTTTTCGTCCCATGTGAGTCAGAGAACACCAGCCTCGGAAGATGTCTACGGAGCCATCCTCGCAACGTGCACGGCGATGCTGTTAAATCCCTTTGCGAGCGCCGAACCAAATTTCATGAAAACGTAAAGCACGACCACGAAGATTCCCAGCAGAGTGATATACTCCAAGAGAGCCTGTCCCTTGGACTGCATTCCCCTCCGAAGCCGAAATAAGCGGCGCGAGTAGGCCATGTTAGGAAGAAAACTATTTTGTGTGGTAGGTAATTTTATTATAACTGATCTTCAGCCGGTTGGTAGTATGTCAAAAACGATTTTCGATGTCAAGCGCCCCTATCAGCGAACAACCGAAAAGGAAGGGAGCCTGGGGAAAACTCAGGAGGGAATCTGAGCGGGGGAAATCTCTATCTTCACAATTTCAGTTTTCTAGTTCACCATCGGGAGGCAGATGACGCGCGAGTTTGACATTCGAAATACGATCCCGCGTACAACCTGTGAATCTGAACATTCTCTTGTCAGTTTCTTGTGCCCTGCAAGGGATGTCTAGACTGAGCCGGCAATTGACGGAGTATTGCCTTTAATGGAAAATCTCACCCCGACCTTCCCAGATCTGAAGTGTCTTTCCAACAACAACATGGCAAGGCATCTTGTTGGTTGGACGTGATCGATTTCGGAGAGGGTCCCCCATCTCCCGCAAGATGGCGATATGGGTGAAAACTGGGTCGGGGCTGTCCCCGTCATTTTCTTCAGGAGGGAAAGGTGCGCTCCAAGGGCTTCAAGACAGGCCGATGGTGGTCAGTTCCCAATGGATGGGAGGCCGGAAAAGAACCATGGGACAAGGTTCGGATCCTTGGGATACTCAAGACCACCGGAAGCCTTCTGATCGCAACAATCGTGTGGGCGGCTATTGGTGTTGCTCCCTTAAGCCGCGAGGCGGAAGTGAGGTTAACGCTCGCTTACTTGTCCCCGGCACTGGCCTTTCTCATCTTGCGTCCTTCAGGTCGAGAGCTCATGTCGGCGGTATTGCTAGCGCCTTTTTTCGCTGGGATATTCCCGGCCACCCTCCCGGCGGGATCGGCGACGACCGTCCTGCTCCGAGGGTTAGACGTTTTAACCTGTTTTGGGCTGGCAAGCGTCTGGGTAGCGTTCGTCAGAATGTGGTTGGATCGCCGCCGGATTCGGGATTTTTTAGGGATCACGGCGGTGCCGTTCGCGATGGTTCTGATCAACATGGCGCAGAAATTGACAGTTGCGTCACGTCCACAGGTGTTAGACCTTTATCTATACCGATTCGATGGGTTATTGGGATTTCAGGGCAGTTTTCTCATCGGAAGGATTGCTCAGGAATGGCCTGCCTTCTATCGCGCCTGTTTCATTTCTTATTTCTCGATTGCACCGGCACTCGCCTTGATGCTCGCTCTTTATCTGCGGCGCAGCGAGGATTTTCACGTCAGCGTGCCATGGTGGTTAGTCCTCTCGGGCGTGACCGGTTTCATCGTGTACAATCTCTTTCCGGCTGTTGGTCCCGCCCATGTTTTTGACCAATTCCCCCGGCACGAGCCGGCTTTCTCTTCTGCGCTGAAACTGTCCAACACAGACGCCCCCCGCAATGCGATGCCTTCGCTACACCTCGTTTGGGCAATTCTGCTCTTGTGGAATCTCAAGGGGATGGGACGCCTCATGCGGCTTTTCGGTCTTTTGTTTCTCTCCCTGACCGTCGTAGCGACCCTGGCTGTGGGGGAGCATTACCTCGTGGACCTGATCGTTGCCGTGCCGTTTGCGGACGCTCTACAAACGACGCTTGAAAGTCGCTGGGGTCGGGCGGGGGCCGGGGGTCTGATTACCGTCGCCTGGATTTTGTGTTTGCGTCTGGCGTCCCTCCGCTCCCTCTTGTCTCCAACCAGCGCATGGGCGCTAGTGATTCTGACCGCCGCCTTCGCCGTTGTGCCCTGGCACGCTCGCCTGCGCACAAGAACGGAGCCCGCCGGGGCCATCGCCGCGCCAGATTCCGACCGAAGCTATACTGATGGTTCATTCCGCTCGGGGTAGGATCCAATAGATCTGTTGCGCAAAAGGGCAAGTCTCCTGCTCAGAATGAAACCTGCGCGAGTTTCCTTGTCACAAATTCAAATGCACATCACCTTCAGCGGGGAGGTACTGTCTTTTGGACATAGATGACACATTGCTCATCCAGGTATCGACGTTCCCACTGCGGGTCGGCGTCCAACACATAACGCAAGGTCGACTCCGGGTGGATCATCACCCACTGAATTCGATATTGTTCAAAAAGCTTCTTCCAGTTGTCCTTCCCCGTGCCCACTTCCGGCGTTCCGATCAGCTTGAGGAACTGGCGGGCAAAATCCTCACCGTACATATCGAGGCGACCGTCGATGAAAACCTTGATGTCCGGATAAAAATTGTAAATGAGGAAGCCTCCGGTCACCGAATCGTTGAAAACGTTTCCAGAGGGCCGATTTGTTTTCAAGTAGGGAATGGCGTCCACGGGGAACCCGCGTTCTTTCAAAAAGCGGAAATTCATGACATGGTATCTTCCCAGTCCGCCCTGATGGATCACGATCCAGCACAAAACCAGCAACACCGCCGCAGGCCAGAGATGGCGGTTGAAGTTTCGTTCCATCGAAACGATCAGCCCGATCCGGCGTGAGAGTTGCTGCAATCCTTGTTGAAGGCGCGGCGCCTGCGAGAGCCATTCCCTTAAAGGCTCGTTCAACCCCTGCAACAGGCGCGCGTAAATGGGAGCGCAGATCAGAAGCATGACCGGAATATTTCGCAAAGAAATCAACCCCAGGGCGATCCAGGCCAGCAACGTGAGCACCTCCTCCGGACGGGGTCGATAGCGCGAATACAGCAGGAGGGGAAGTGGGGCAATCACTGCCACCAGGAAGGGTTGGAAAATGAGCCACTGGAAAGTCGGGGAGAAGAGTTCGTTGAAAAGATTGAGATGATGAACAGTCTTGAAGTATTCGTAAAGATACACGTACAGCCGATACCCGTTCGGATTGATGAGAGAAACAGCGATGGTCGCCGCAGCCAGCATACCGGTGTGCAGGACCTTCGAGCGGAAGGCCGGTCGCCGCTCCGGCGAAATGAACACGTATTCCAACACGGCGCTTACGAGGTAAATCATGACCAGGGTGATGCCGGCAATGAACCCGGCATGGAGATTCACCCAGAGAACCATCAGGAGAGGCAGGATCCACATCCGCTTCTGAGGAATCCTGCCCCGTGCGAAGCCGTCCAGAAAATAAAAGAAGAGAACAGCGAAAAGATAGGACACCACGTGGGGTCGAGCCACCCAATGAAAATTACTTCCCAGGATGACAAACAGGAGAAGTGGAAAGGTCAGGAGAAAAGAGAATCCCTCCTGCCTCAAGAACTTGTAAAGGAGGGTGTATGTTCCCGATAGTACGAGGACGATAAAAAAAACAACGCCGTTCAAGCCAAAGTGACTGTGAAGTGCCGCAAAGATCACTTCGACGCCCCACTCGTAGGTCACCCACCAGGCGTTGGGCTTGGAGAAGGAGAAGATGTCATGATGGGGAATGGTGTGCGTTTCGAGGATGTATTGTCCGGCCCGGATGTGCCAGCCCGGATCGCCGTCCAAAAGATAGAATTGACTGACGCGCGAGAAGAGCATGATGAGAAGCAGCGTGACAAAGCATACCTCGGCAGTCGAGGGCAGGATCCACCGCAACCCTCCGGCCGGCTCCTTGACAACGACAGGCGGATCTGTCAGAGAAATGTGAGAGTCATTCATAGGGATACGACCGGAGTGTGATTCTTCGAGCTTGCAGGGAGATTCAGATCCATTCAGCAGCGACGCACCTTCATCGTGTTCTCGGGCTTACGCCTTCGGTCGG
>Ga0187803_10000410_pt1 | contig 17332 bp, 18 predicted proteins | sample NC_wetland_sal_i_2_FD_132425 | JGI IMG/M metagenome (GOLD analysis project Ga0187803, IMG submission 132425) | Wetland sediment microbial communities from Neuse River Estuary, North Carolina, USA - Control_3 | ecosystem: Environmental > Aquatic > Freshwater > Wetlands > Sediment | place: USA...
GGAACTACGGCCCGGCACTCTTCGATGTAGGACTTCTAATGGTCCTGTCGGTGGTCGTATTCGCCCTTGCGGTGAGGTTCTTCCGCTGGCGCGAAGACTGAGCGGGCCGTTATCTTATATCTCATGAAACTGTCAGAGAGGCCCATTGAAGAAGAGGGAGGCGATTCTCGTCCAGATGGAGATCCTTGCCTCGCTCTTCGCTTCTCCGAAAGGCTTGACGAGGCTGGCCCAGTCTTGCAACGTCAACACGGGGAGGATCGGAAGCATCGTCGAACCGATGCTCGCCAGGGGACTCGTGAGGAGACAGCTCGTCGAAGGACAGGAGCTCCTGGCGATAAGCGACGAAGGGTACAAGCTCTACAAGGACTGGCTGGAGATCTGGAGGAGGCTGCCCCTGGTGACATGATGTCGCTAGGGCTTTTATCCGCACGTCGGAGGTTAAGTTCCGATGAGTGAAGACAGGGAGAGGGGGCCGGAGATAATCGAGGCCCACCAGGAGCTCGTGGGGCACATCGAACAGGGGGCGAGACGGATGCAGATTCTCTCCATCCTGACCGTCATCGTGGCCGCCTTCCTTGCGGTCTCCTATGTCGCCCAGTTGGCGCTCCCCCTAGCCGGGACGAAGAGCCAGACGGTGAACCTTGCCGACCCGACGTTGGTTGTGACGGAGGTTGTCGTCCTCGGGCTGACCATTGTGTGGCTCTATGTCGGCCTAAACGACCTCGGGTTCTCCATGCGGATGAAGAGAGAGATTGCCGGGGCGAGGTCAAAAGAGAAGGAAATCGACGCGAGGCTCGGCTGAAGGTTTCAGCCGCGCTGTTCGAGCCTTGGCGTGGTCTTCTGCCATTCCCCCAGCTCCTGCATCATCTTGGACAGCTCGGGGTCGCCGTTCTGAATTAGCGCGACGTAGCCGGCGAGGTCGGAGTCGCTGAGGCGCTCGGTGAGCCTGGGGAGCTTCAGCTTGTGGCTCTCTACTATGCGGACGCCTTCGTCGAATGAAGGATCGCTGATGAAAGCGTTGAACGACTTGCCGCCATGGGAGAACCCCTCGTCCACCTCCTTCCTCAGGCCCGAGAAGACCTCCTTCACCTTCGCATTTACCTCCGCTTCCGTTTCCGGTGCCGAGTCCTCCACCTTCTTCGGGGTGGACCCTTTCCCCTCGTCGAACGCATCAGTAAGGGCCTCTGCTGTCTTGGTCAGGGCGCTCGCCAGTCCCGAGGCCATGGCTGCGAACACGCCTTCGAACATTCCCATCATTATCATTGAGAAGTTGGTGACAAGGTTCTCCACCTTCTCGTCCCTTGTCAGGTCATGATTGGCTGCCACGGACTCGTGCCATGGAAGAGTGCTCCTTAAGCAGTGGTGTCCAGCTTTGTGTGAGCGCGTTTACCTTCCGTCGCTGCTCTGAAGGGGAGGCGATTCTGATGGTCTCACGTCCAGAACCCCCCTCCTGCCCATCCTGTTGATGTCCAGCTTTATGCTTCCCCCTGCTTCGACCTTCGAGATTGCGAGGAGCAGGTCTTTCGTGTGCTTGACGCCGCTTCCCGCGGCGCCGACCACAACGTCCCCGTTCCGAAGCCCGGCGAAGTCGGCAGGGCTCCGGGGGATGACTTCGGCCACCAAGAAACCCGACTCCGACTGCAGGTTGTACCTGCGGGCAAGCTGAGGCGTGACGTCGATGCCGGAGATTCCTATCCACCTCCTCGTCACCCTCCCGTTCTCGAGTATCTCCTGGGCTATCTTCTTGACCGTGTTGATGGGGATGGCGAAGCCCATGCCTTGGGCGTATGGAATCATCAGGGTGGTGATACCGATGATCCGGCCGTCAAGGTCCGCAAGAGGGCCGCCGCTGTTCCCCGGGTTCACAGCCGCGTCTGTCTGGAGCAGGCCTTCGAATATGAAGTCGGAGCCAGGGAGGGGCCTTCCCTTCGCGCTGAGCACTCCCATGGACACGGTGGGCCCGCCGGGGAGGGCGAGGGCGTTGCCAATGGCAAGGACGAACTGGCCTACCAGGAGCTCCTCCGAGTCTCCGAGCTCGGCTGCGGGGAGGTCGGACGCGTCAACCCTGATTACAGCGACATCCGTGGCCTCGTCGGAGCCTACCACTTCCCCCGTGAAGGTCCTGCCGTCCTTGAGGCTGATGTGCACCTGGTTGGCCCCGTCGATGACGTGGTTGTTCGTTACTATCAGCCCCGTCCTGTCGAGTATTATCCCGGAGCCCTGACCCTCGCTTGGGACCATGCCGAAGAAGCGCCGCTCCAGGCGCATGCTGCTCACGCTGACGATGCTCTCGCTCAGCTTCTCGACAGCTTGGGTCACCTGGCCTTCGAAGCCCGAAAGCGCCATGGTCAGGCCTCCAGTCCCCAACTCCTAATATTGAGTGGGATTATCCTTATCATGCTCACGCCGTCCTTGGAAGTCACAAGCTCGGCCCTTCCGCGGATTTCTACGCCTCTTACCCTCCAGGGCTTCGTCGACACGACGTCGTCGACGACGAAGGCGACTCTGTTGTTGGCCATGAGGTTCCTGTACTTCAGGCTCCGGGCGAGGTTCCATCCTCCGAAGGTAATGGTCGAACCGTCGAATCTGTACCCGACTGGGACGACGTGGGGCTGCCCCGAGGGGGAAGCGGTGCCCACACGGCCGATGAAGTTCTCTGCGAGGTATTCGGCTTCGGCATCGCTGAAGGCCGCAGCCTTGATGCCCTCCGTTCTGTGTTTAGGAATCACTGAATTTCCGGTGAAATTGAGTGTCCTTATGAATTTGGTAGTTGTCCATTCCTTACCTAGCAACTCGAGCCTTACCGCGGCATCACGGGAAGGCCTGACCAACGAAAACGAACGGCTGCTAATTTACTGGAGTCTGTCTTGGTCGTTAAGAACCCAAGCAAGATGTTCTATGGGAGATTACATCTCGAAAGATTCAAAGTCAGATATCGCTTACGCTTCTTCACCGACGATTACCGACGCGGGGTTCTTTTCAGCCATGAATTCGCCTTTTGGAGAATCTATCCTCCTGCCCATTTCGTGGGCAGACAAGACGGCTCCTTTCTGGAAGGGCGAGAACCTCAGTACCATGCTGATCACAGCACAGTTGGCCTCCAGACTTGGGGGCAGGACACTCACCAAGGGGATTCTGACAGGAAGGTACGCAGGCGCAACGTTGCGGTGGCGAGTGTACGACTTCGTGTATCCGAAGGGTTTCGCCGATTACAAGTCTCCTTTCGACTCCGTTTCAAGGAAGGTGGCACAAACAGACGCGATTCTTGCAAAGAACCTGGGCGTTCGGGTGAGTTACTCCACATCGAGGGACATTGTCACGGGCCTAGAGCTTCGGGCCGACAGCGTAAGTATAGCGCGTGAATTCGGGATCGAAGTGATCCATCTGGACCCTAAGGACGTTTGGAAACGGAGGCCTGGGAGTCCAAGAAGTTGTGCTGAACGGATCTTACACGAATTGTTCGCATTCGGTAGAACGAGCTCGTGGAGACAAGTTAATCTGGTAGTATTCCACAACCAGGCACCCTTGGCAAACCTCACCAAACCCGAGCAGCTTGACCAGAAGACTCTCGACTCGTGCGCAATCGTGCATCAGACCTGGAACCAGATAACAAGGACCTGGACCCTGCCCACCATCCACATGCTGGGGCAGATGGAGCCGGCGAGGTTCAACCAGCTGAAGAACCGCATCAAGGGGATAAGCGCGACCTCACTTGCGGAAAGACTTTCTCAGCTAGAGAAGTTCGGGGTGGTTCAAAGGAAGGTGTACGCGGAGGAGAAGCCGAGGATCGAGTATTCCCTGACCGTCAAGGGGCACGAGGTGTACAAGATCCTGTGTGACCTCGCGGGCTGGTCCAAGCGCTGGGAAGGCAAGGAACCGAACAGCAGAGAATTCCTGGTTCCCAAGTAGCCACGCTTTAAGAACGCCCGATGGAATCGCCTTCGCACATGAGGAAGAGCGGGGGGTATGCGGTCTTCAACCCGAAGGATTTTCGCTCTTATCTGGCTCATCAAAGGGGAAAACTGGAGACAGAGATTAGCGTCCCCGAGGACGTAGTGTTCACCTACGACTCGGGAATGCTGCGGGCTGCCGTCGCGGAGACGCGCGCTACACAGGCCGACTGGTACATCTACTCTGGCAAGCTGTACCTCGGAAAAGCTGGCGACAACAACGTCGGAATCGTCCACGCCATGATCGGCGCCCCTGCGGCCGCGATGAACCTAGAGGAACTGATTGCATACGGCGCCAGGAGGATCTTCGAGCTTGGGCTGGCAGGAGCGATAGACACGACCTGTGAGCCGGGAGACGTCGTCCTCCTGAAGGGAGCCTTGAGCGACGAAGGGACCTCAAAGCACTACTACAAAGGGGGGACGCGGTTCAATTCGTCGAGTGTCTTGACCAAGAGATTGGAGGACTCGCTTCGAGTAGGGAAGGTCGAGTATTCAACTGGGGATGCGTGGACCATTGATGCCCCATACAGAGAAACAAGGGAGAAAGTGGCGCGCTACCGAAGGATGGGCGCGCGGGTCGTCAACATGGAAAGCTCGGCTGTGTTCGCCGTGGCTCAGTACAGGGGTGTCCAAGTGGCGTCGGCGCAGATAGTCTCAGACGTCGTTTCGGAGAGGAAGTGGGAGCCCGCGTTCCACCACGGTGCGATTGGAAGCCGGAGGCAGCAGGTCCTCGCCGCTGTCTTGCGAGTAATCGGGAACCAATCTGGCAATAGAACCGGGCAGCAGAGAGTTTCCTGATTCCCAAATAACCTGAGCACAGCGCCTTCCGAGGACTACTCCTCTACAGCCGCTGCTCTCTCGCGAACCGATATCCGGTAGAGGAAAGCGCCCAGAAGGAATGCAACCAACACTGGGACCAGAATCACAGCGTTGGACAGGAGAGGCTGGGTAGCCAAGCTGTCAATCCGCGAGGAATACTTTGGCGTTCCCTGCGACGCTGCTGCATTATCGGCGGCTTGAGATGTGGGGTTTGAAGAGTTTGTGGACGTTATTTTGCTCGAAACAGTGCTCGAAGAAGATGTGGTCGTGGACGCCGGGTATGAAGTGGCGTTTTGCCAAAGGAAGCCTCCAGTGTTACCGCCGGAACTGGAAGCGGAGTAGGTTGCGGTCGAGGCAGCCGTGGTTGTTTCCGCTACGGTGACCGTCGATGTCACCGAGGAAGTAATGACTTTGGTCATCGCGCCGCTGTTGGACGAGGGCGCCAAGAGCACCGAGGCCGGATTCGAACCGAAGCCCCCGGCGGTTGTAACGACGGCAAGAGCCACCAGCAGTCCGGCCGCCAGGCCGACCCCGAAGCGTTTCCCTTCCATGCTCATACATCCCCCATGGGTGGGTAGATAGTTCTAGTTCTCAGAACGGCTTCCGCCTCCACACGCGCCAGGCTTCGTACCAGAATATTGCCGCTCCTCCGATCGTCCCAATCAGCGCGTAGAGGTCGAGGGAGCCCCTGTCTAGGGACAGGTAGGCGGCGGCTATGGTCGTGAAGAAGGCGGCGTAGAACCCCAGTCGGGGGAGGGTCAGCCCCCCTATGCTCACGAACGAATGAAGTATCCCCGTGTCAACCTTCCTGGCAAGGACGTACCTCTCGTACTGGTCCTTCTCGACCACCCCCAGTTCGACGAGTTTGTCGAGATGATGAAACGCAACCGAGGGGCTGGAGAAGCCGAGGGCCTTCTGAATCTCACGGACGCCTATGGCCTTGCCGTGCTTCAGCAGGTAGAGGTAGACTGTCAGGGTCTTTCCCCGTAGGGCGTAATCCACCTTTTCCCTAGAAGCTTCGGCTTCCGACAACGGGCAGTATTCACGTGTAAGGCGGAGATAAGGATGTGTTCGCGTGTCGAGAACAGCACGTTCTCTACGCTGGGACTAACTCCGACGCGGTTGAACCCCATGCCGTGAACCGGCTCGGAGGCATCACGAAAAAGAGGGCGCTTCTAGGAGTGGCGGCCCTCATAGTCGTAGGTGGCTTCGCGCTGGCTCTGCTGTCCAACGCTGGGCTCGCATCACCCATGTCCAACCCCGCTGGCCTGAAGGGGGTGGGGAGCTCCCTGAACCAGACGGCCGATTTGTACGCGGCCAGTGGTGCCGTCAACGGGATGGGCGGGGCGTCCGGGTCCGGCTACGGAGGCCAAGGCAACACGCAAGTCATAGGTGTGGCAACGACGACGATGACAACGACCATGTCTTCCACGATCACCTGGGCAGGGACGACGACTGCCAGCGGGACGAACGTGACCCAGGGCTCGCCGAGCGGCGCCGGAGGGCTGATCGAATTCTCCACCGACCTCGCCATAAGGTCATCATCCCCGGAGGAGACGGCGTCAAGCGTCTCGGCGCTGGCCTACTCAGTGGGAGGGTACATCGCCTACCAGTCCACGTTCAGCGACTCGGCCTATGTGGTAATCCGAGTACCGGCGGCGCAGTACCAGCACGTCCTGGCCCAGGTCAAGGCCATGGGCGCGTTCGTCAGCGAGTCGTCGAACTCCAACGACGTCCGGGTCCAGTACACAGACCTGAACGCGTCCCTCGCGTCTTTGAGGACGGAACAGGGAGCGCTCCTGAAGCTGCTCAACCAGTCTACGACTATCAACTCCACCCTTGCCATCGAGAACCAGCTGCAGCAGGTTAACCAGCAAATCAACGACATCGAGAGCCAGGTCCTCCAGACGAGGACCCTCATCGACTACGCGACGATCAACGTGACTGTCAGCCAAACACCCCAGCAGACCCTGCCCACCATGACCCTGACCGCCTCGCCCAAGAGCGGGACTGCCCCGCTGAGCGTCACCTTTAGCGCCAACGTCAAGGGAGGGGCGCAGCCTTACATCGTCAACTACAACTTCGGGGACGGGTACGCAACGCAGGGACAGGTCGTCATCCACACCTTCTTCCAGGCAGGCAACTACAACGTGACGGTGAACGTCACCGACCAGCTGGGCAACACGACCAGCGCCTGGACGATGATCCGCGTGGCCGCCGCGCCTGCCCAGAGCGGGTTGAGCGCGTTCCTCGGGAACGTGGGGAACCTTTTCCTCAACGTCATGGAGGGGATAGTCGAGGTTGCTGTGGTCGTCCTTCCCCTGGCAGCCATCGGCTTTGCGATCCTGATACCCATCCAAAGGCGCGAAAGGACTCAGAAGAGCATCAAGCAGAGCCAGTAGGCGAAGCCGCCTTCATCCTTTTGTTTTTCCGCCAAAAGTAGTATGTGATGGCTGGGCCGGAAAGAAGGAAGATTGCCACAACTACGATCATTGTGTAGGCTAGGAAGTCTGCCGTGCCGGCTGGAACGTTGGTAAGCGCTGAACTGAGCATCGGCTCCAGGTCTGGGGGTCGGGCTTTTAGGTTTTGGAGCAACGGAGGTCCGAGACGGGCAGCATCGTTAATGGAGGGGTCCCCTGAGAGACTGGCCATGGGCGAAGGGTCCAGAGCGGTGGACGCCTACATCTCAGCGGCGCCGAGGGACGTCCAGGAGAAGCTGCGGGCTGTCCGTGCAGCGATTTGGGACGCGGCTCCCGACGCCAGCGAGAGCATAAGCTACGGGATGCCCTACTATAGCTACAAGGGACGCCTGGCCTGGTTCGGCATTCACAGGACCCACATAGGGCTCTACCTGCGGCCCCCCGTGGTGCAGGAGCACAGGAAGGATCTGGCCGGGTACGGGATGACGAAGTCTGCGGTACACCTGCCCCTCGACAAGAAGATCCCGGTCCCGTTGGTCAAAAAGCTGGTGAGGGCAAGAGTGAAGATGAACGAAGCCGAGGCGGCTAGGCGCCAATAGGGAACCCGGGAGATGGGTTCCCGTTCGGAGGAGCCGCATATCGGAGCCGGGCAAGTGATATTAGGCGGAGAGCGGGGCGCGACTCCATGCCGAAGTCCACAGTCCAGCCAGCAGATGTCATGCGGAAGTACAAGGTGATTGCAGTTGTCGGTGCCTCGAAGAATCCAGAGAAGGAGGCGTATACTGTGCCTGCCTACCTCAGGGCGCACGGATACACCATCATCCCGGTGAACCCGACGACCGATTCGATAGACGGACTGAAGTCGTACCCTTCGCTTGCTGACATCCCTCCCGACCTCGCTGGAAAGGTGGAGGTCGTCGAGGTGTTCAGGCCCTCGGAGGAGTTCCCCCAGGTCGCTCGACAGGTGGCCGAGATGAAGAAGAAGATTGGGAGGCCCTTCGTCTTTTGGGGGCAGCTCCATCTGGAGAATGAAGAGGCGAAGAAGATTCTGGCTGATGCCAAAGTCGACTATGTGATGGACAGGTGCATGCGTGTCGAGCATCAGATTATGGGTGAAGACCGTTGAAGGCCGAAGTCAACGCCGCGTGGCACAGAGCCCATAAGATGCCCACCAATCCTACGAGGGCCCAGAGGGTGGACTGGCACGCCGAACACGCAGCTGCCTGCGGATGCAGGCCTGTCCCACAGAGCCTTGAGGAAGAAGTCAAGGCGATGAACAGGAAGAAAGCCAATCGTACTAATTAGCGTCCTCCGTCGGGGCAAGCCAGTTGTCTAGCCCAGTCTACGCCCTCGTCGTAGCCGTGATCTGGGCGGTCAGCCCAATCTATTACAAAGTCTATCTCTCGAAATTCGACTTCCTGAGCCTGAACCTCCTCCGGACGTCTACGGCGGCCATAGTTCTCGCCCTCCCCGCGGCATACTACTGGAACGCGGCAGGGCTGGGATTTGCCCTTCCTAGCGGAGTCCTGACACTCGCACTCGGGGACAGCCTTCTCCTCCTTTCCCTCAAAGAAGTGGGAGCGTCTGTGGCGACACCTGTGACCTACACCTACGTCCTGATGATCCAGCTTGTCGGGATAGGAATCGGGCAGAGTATCCCATACGGCAACCTGGTGGCTGCGGTCATGGTGGTCTTGGGCGTGTACATGCTGTCTAGGGGAGGAGGGGGGAAGCCTCGCCCCAAGGGAATAGCACTTGCCCTGTCTGCAGGTGTCATGTGGACCATCGGGCAAGAGCTGACGCAGGCGGCGACGAACTCGGGAGGGAACTTCGTCGTTGTGACTTTCACGAGCCGCGCCGCGGCGGCGGCCGCCCTCGGAGTTGCGTTTCTGCTCACGAGGAGGAAGTGGACCTGGCCTTCAGGACTTGCGCCCCGCGAACTCGGCTTCATGTTCGCCATAATCATCAGCGACCTCGCCCTGGGCTCGACACTGTTCGTCTATTCGGTCTCCACCGTGGGGGTGGCTCTGACGGTGATACTCACCAGCCTGTCGCCGCTGCTCACCCAGGTCTTCGCGAAGGCGCTGGGGAAGGAGTCCCCGTCCCCCAGGGACTACGTGGGAGGGATCCTCATCGTCGCCGGCCTGGTGCTTGCGGTCGCTTTGTAGGCAAAGAATTTCGTTCCTATCCCGCACGACATGAAAGCCTGCGGGCATGTGCAAGCTTTTACGTCCCATTATCCCCCGCCTTCCTGTCGTGGTGGGATGGACAGGACAGACGTATCCCTATGCCTCTATCTGATGACGAATTCCAGGTCTCCATATCACGAACTTGCGGCCAAGCTCGGCCTCTCAATCAACGCCGTCCACAAGCGGATTGGTGCAATGACCAAGATGGGGATAATCCGGGCATTCACGGCGCATCCAAGCCTTGTCTCGGTCGGCGCCATCCCTGTATGGGTCTTTGGCAGGTCAGACGCACCCAAGCCAAGTGACGTCCACATTCGCTTGAAAACGAACGAGCGCACCTACTGGGTAGCAAATTCAGGCGGAGGTTACGTCTACGCGGGGGGGTACCTCAGGGACATTTCCGAGCTGGACGACTACGCTGCGTTCGTGATACGGGAAGCAGAGATCAGCGAACCAACTATTGGAATCATGCCCCCAATGACCAGGCGGCTCCAACAGGAATCTCTCCGTCCCCTCGACTATCAGATTCTCGCCTCTTTGAGCAGGGACTCGAGGAAGCCAGTGAGCGACGTCGCCACGGAGGTGAACACGTCCGCCAAGACAGTCCACCGAAGGCTGGAGTGGATGATGGAGAAGGGGCTCGTCGAATTCACCATCGATTGGTACCCAGACGCCTCGAATGATATCGTCGCGTTGTGCCATCTGGAGATCGCAAAGCACGCCGACAGGCAGTGGGTCCTTGCCGCTCTGAGAGCGGCGTTCCAGCCGAACATCCTCGTCGAAGTCCTCTTCAGCAATCTCCCCAATCTGATTGTGCTGTTTCTTTGGACCAATTCGATGAAACAGATGGAGAATCTGAGGGAGCGAGTCGGAGGCGTAGATGGCGCCAAGTCGGTCACGCTGAACGTGCTCCAGATCGGTTACATGTTTGAAACCTGGAGGGACAAGTTGGTGCCCCCGAGCCAGAAAGTAGCTGGAGCGACCGGAGGCTAGTTTCTGTTCCCAATTTTCAACCAGTCGTGTGAAGGATAGGCCTCGTCGGTCTTGCTCCTGTCCCGCTGATCTCCTCGCTGGCTAACGCGAACCTAACAACTTCCGAGACAGAGGTGCTGCCATGCAGAAGCAGGAAACATTGACCGCGGTCGCCATCTCGATAGAGGGTCTGACCAAGGACTACGGAGGCATGAGGGCTGTCGACAATCTCACCCTGTCCGTTGCTGAAGCCGAGGTTTTCGGGCTGCTCGGTCCCAACGGCTCGGGGAAGACGACGACCATTAACTGCCTCACCGGGATTCTAAGACCGACTGCGGGGATGGTCCGAGTCGGGGGATTCGACGTCCAGAAAGAGACGGGGAAGGCGAGGGAAATCATGGGGGTCTCGCCCCAGGAGACAGCCGTCTACCCCTACCTTACGGGGCGTGAGAACGTTCAGCTCTTCGGGGAACTTTACTCAGTCAAGCGAGAGTCCCTTGGCGAAAGGGTCGACCAGGTAATGGAGAAGGTGGGCCTCATCGAGGTCGCGGGACGGAAGGTGAGCAAGTACAGCGGGGGAATGAGGCGGAGGGTGAGCATTGCAATGGCGCTCGTGACTGACCCGCGAATCATCCTCCTCGACGAGCCGACGGTCGGGATGGACCCACAGGCAAGGAGAGAAGTCTGGGATTTCGTGATGGAACTCAGGGACAGGGGCAAGACAGTTGTGCTGACGACCCATTACATGGAAGAGGCAGAAGATCTGTGCGACAGGGTGGGGATTATCGACCATGGCCGACTGATCGCTCTCGGCTCCCCCGCCGACCTCAAAGCCGAGTACGGAGCCAGAGACCTCGAGGACGTGTTCATCCAATTGACCGGGAGAAGGATCAGGGAGGGCGCCTGAACATGAGGATAGGCCGCACGCTGGCACTCGCGAAGAAGGAGTGGAAGAGGATCCTCAGGGAGCCTGCGTTCCTCTTCATCATAATCCTCTTTCCTGTGATGCTGACGGTGGCCTTCGGGACATCGTTCGGCGCCGTAGGTGGGGCACAGTCGGCATCGCTCAGCACAGCGGTCGTCTCCCTCGGGGGCAACTCCACCTATTCGCAAGAGTTCGCCCGGGACCTGCAGACGACGGGAGCTCTCGATGTCAGACAGTTACTTGACAACCAGTCGGCCCAATCCGCGCTGAGCCAGGGCCAGGTCCAGGCGGTAATACTGCTACCCTCCAACTTCGATTCGGCTGTCAAATCCTTCGAATCCTATCCCGACGACCCGAGTCGGTGGACGAATTCCACGGTTTCGGTCTACCTTGACAAGGGATCGATCCTTTCGGCGCAGGTGATCCCTACAATCGTCGTGCAGGTGCTGGGACAGGGAGTCCTCGGAGTCAAGCCATCGACGCAGGCCCTTCCATTCACCCTGTCCACCCCATCTACGGTGAAGGTCCAGGGCACGTCGGTCTTCCAATCCTTCGCTCCAGGGCTGTTCGCCTTCGCCTCCATTTACATGATCATGATGGTGGCTCAAGCGTATTCCTCTGAAAGGGAAAACGGGCTCCTGAAGAGGACTCTAGTGACCCCGACTACCAGCGGCGACATCGTCATGGGGTCTGTCGTCTCGTATCTCGTCATAGGTCTCGTTCAAGCTATCCTTGTCTTCCTGTGCGTCTATGCCCTAGGGTACCACCCTGTCGCAGGGCCCGCGGGATTGCTCGTCGGCTTCTTCGTCGTCACTGTCTTCGCGCTGTGCAATATCGGCTTCGGGCTCATCACTGCGGCCATCGCCAGGTCTGCGGGAGCAGCGACAGGAATCTCCTTCGTCTTCCTCATGCCTCAGCTGTTCCTGGGCACATTCGTAGGCATTGCCCTCTCGTCAACGGCCCAGGCGGCGGGACGATTCCTGCCGGCCTACTACGTCACCGACGCCCTGACTTCGCTGTTCACGAGGGGGGCAGCGGTGACGAGCCCAACGGTCATGACTGACCTGTTTGTCGTATCCACCTGCAGCGTCGTCATCCTGATTGCCGGGGTTCAGGTCTTCAAGGGATTCGCGAACCGCTAGGCTCGGCTGTGGAACAAGCACCTACGGTGAAGGATTCCAGCCTGAGTTCCGCCTCGACAGAAAAATCTTATCCACAACCCTTTCAGGCGAACCCGAGAAACCCGACCCTTGCAGTACAAGTACGTGGTGCTGACCAACACGACCATCGGAGCCTTCATGGCGGTGCTCGACGCCAACATAGTGCTGATCGCGCTCCCCACGATAAGCGGCGATCTGCGCGCGAGCCCGTTCGAGTCCGTCTGGATAATCATGGGGTACATACTCGTGAACGCGTCACTGCTGCTGACGTTCGGAAGGCTGTCTGACATTTTCGGGAGGGTGAGGCTCTACAACCTCGGGTTCGCAGTGTTCACCATCGGCTCGGCGCTCTGCAGCATCTCACCCAACGGGATTTCGCTCGTCCTGTTCAGGCTCGTCCAGGGAAGCGGTGGAGCCCTGATCTTCTCCAACGCCGCCGCCCTGCTGACCGACGTATTCCCCCCCACGGAAAGGGGGAGGGCGCTGGGGCTCAACCAGGTGGCTGGGACGTTCGGCTCGGTCCTCGGGCTGGCCCTAGGTGGGATTCTGGCGGGCTCGTTCCTGGGATGGAGGTCAATTTTCTGGATCAACATCCCGTTCGGGACGTTCGCAACCCTCTGGGCATACTCCAAGCTCAGAGAGGTCTCCGAGCCCAGGCGAGGAGAGAAGCTGGACCCCATCGGTAACGTCCTCTTCGCGGCTGGCCTTGCGGTCTCTCTCGTGGGCCTGATGCTCGGGGCGCTGGTGGGGTGGTCGATTACATTCGTAGGAGCCATGGGTGCGGGGGTTCTGTGCATAGCGGGCTTCGTGTACGTCGAAGCTAGGGTCAGGTACCCGATGATGGACCTCTCGCTCTTCAGGATCAGGGCGTTCGCTGCAGGGATGGCAAGCAACCTCCTCGCCTCGGTTGCGAGGGGAGGTTTCTCCCTCGTGCTCGTATTCTACTTCCAGGGAGTGCTCCTGTACGACGCCTTCACGGCGGGGCTGCTGCTCATGCCTTTTTCGGTGGCTTTCGTCACGCTCGGGCCGCTGAGCGGATATCTTTCAGACAGGTTCGGCTCCAGAGGGTTCGCGACTGTGGGGCTCCTGACTGTCTCAGTGGCGCTGTTCTGGCTCGGGTTCTTGCCGTTCTCCAGCTACAATCAGATAGTGGTCCCGATGATCGTAGCCGGAATCGGCGGTGGGATGTTCGTGGCCCCCAACGTCGCCTCGATCATGAACGCGACCCCTGCGCCCAGGAGGGGCGTGGCGTCTGGGATGTCGTCCACGCTCATCAACACAGGGTTCCTGATGAGCTTGGGCATAGCATTCGCCGTTATGGCAAACAGCGTCCCCAGCACCGTGCTTCAGGAGATCTTCTCGGGCACCGCTGTCGCCATCAACAGCACCATCAAAGGGAACTTTGTCAACGCGCTGCACGGCCTTTTCCTCCTGATGGGATTCGTGAGCCTGTTCGCCGCTGTTCCCGCGTTCATGGCCAAGAAGCCCAGACCGAAGTTCGAAGCGGTAACCGAAACTGAGGCAGACTGAAGGGCCGGGGTCCGGGCGAAGGCGGAGTCTTACTTCAGGTAGGCATCGAGGATGTCTTCGTTGTTGTCCGCGTGGAAGAAGACCGGTATGTTCTGGGTCGCAGTGGCCTTGAAGCTGGTAAGAAGCCAGTCTCCGTTCTGGAAGGCGAGGGTCCGCTCCATGAACGCGTCGTCTATCGCGAAGGTGTCAGAGATGAGCTGCCGGTCGTAGGGCCTCGGCATGGTCGAGACGAAGTAGCTGTGGAGCTGCTGGAGTGCGTTCGTATTCAGGTGGGCCACCCTCTGGGTGCTTACCCAGCAGTTGAGGTGGTACTTCCTGCCGTGCCTCAGGAGCCTTTCAAGGGCCCGGCTCGACTGCTCTGTGCCGTCCTCCTTCCGTGTGATCTGGGGGATGAACTCCTGGGCCTCGTCGATGACGAAGAGGACCCTGGGGGAGAGCGTGAAGCTGCGCTTGCGCTTCCTGAATACCTCGTTGATCACGTTGGCAGTCTCGAGCCTGGCATCCTCGGCCTCGGGGAGGTTCACGATAAAGACCCTGGGGGCATCTCTGCTGGTCGAGAGGATCTCGTCGGCGAGCCTGCTCCAGGTGTAGCCGGTCTCCTCCTCGGGAGTGTCGGGGATGGCGGCGACGACCTTGGCCAGGCTGTCGAAGGCCTTCTTGAGGGCGCTGTTGGCAGGGAGGTCGGCAAGAAGGGGCTGGATCTTCCCTATCAGATCAGTCGTCTTCGGTCCGAATCTGGCTTCAAGGTCGAGCTTGTTCTCCCTCAGGAACTGCTTGATGATATCGACGACCTGGGGGACGAGTATCTTCTGCTGCACGGGTCCGTACTTCTCGTTCAGTGTATTCGACAGGACCTCGACGAGCCCCTCGTAGGTGCTGAACCTGGCGACCTCCTCTTCCCCGGCGAGGCGGCTCTGCAGGAACTCGACCTTGCCGTTGTCGAAGAGCATCGATATCTTGGAGTAGAAGTCTTTCTCGCGGCCGGCGAGGGCCTCGGGGGTGGCGTGGCGCTTGAAGTATTCGGAGGCAGGGTTCTTGCTGTCCTTGAAGGAATCGGTGAAGAGGACGCGGCTGGGCAGCTCGTTGAGGACGTCGAGGATGTGGATGCCATATTCGGCGGAGACGTCGAATATGACGACTTTGAGATCTGGGATTGCTTTCAGCGCCTTGCGTATGACAGTTGCCGTAAGATTGCTCTTGCCGCTGCCGGTGAAGGCGAACGTCCCGCTCATGTAGTGAATGAGGTGCTCGAGGTTCACCGAGAAAGGTATCGAATCGTCTGTGAAGCCGAGCAGCTTACCCAGGGAGTAGTCGTCTACGTTCCCCTCCGGAGGCCTGTAGCAGATGAGCTGCTGGATCGATTCTTTGCTCAGGAGCTTTACAATGCTCCCCGTGAGCGGGGCCATTGCCCTTCGCTCATAGATGACCCCGTCATCGGTCGTCTTCATCACGTAGCTAATCGGCGCGGCAACAATTTCTATCCACGTGCTCTTGGAGCCCTTCTCCCACTCTTTCTGGATCAGGTCCATGAACTCGTTCCTGATGGCCGCTGGCTGGGACCGGTCCAGGGTGAGCATCGAGTAGTGCATAGGGTAGACGTCGGCTATCTCGTAAAGAGAGTAGGAACTGTTGGCCCCAAGGGCCTGGACGTTTGGGATTGCGACGAGCTGGCCCATGGCGAGGCGCTTGATCACATTGGGGGTGTAGTCACATTCGATCCTGGCGGTCCTGAACGTCACCGTGGAGTTGTCTACGGTGGATCTGGTACTGGTGGCGATCTCCCTGAGTCTCGCCATGAACTCACCGTCGATGTCGTCGAAGGGGTGCAAGGTCAGCCCTTCCTCTTGCCTTCTATTTGGCTGCGGTAGTCCCTGAACCTGCGGGAGAAGAGCACCTGCTGGTCGAGGTCGGACTTCGCCATTTCGATGGCCACGGCGCCGAGGTATGCCTGGCGCGTCTCCTCGAGGATGGACTTCGCCTTCTTGTCCGCCAGGAAGAGGGGGTAGTTGTGGCCCAGCGCTTCGGGGATGACCTCCTTCCCCATCTCTGTCAGCATCGCCATCACCATGTCGGTTAGGGGTGAGCCCCTCAGGAAGTGGAGGACAGGGGCAATCTTGATGTCTGCGGGCCCGTCCCTGTTGTAGAGAGTCATTTCGTCCCAGTGGTCGTAGGTGGGGTAGACTGGCCTATCGTAGGTGAAGACGTGGCTTCTGACACTTGGGGTCGACGCGCTGCTCCACAGCTGGATGTACGTCTTGAGGTACACCCTTTCAGGATAGATCACGTTCTCGAAGGCCCCGTTGACTCTGGCCGAGCCGGGGGCCAGGTCGGAGTCACGCTGCGGCGCCATGGTCCTGAATGCGGCATCAATCTCCGGCGTGTGCCACGGAGTAGGGATGTCGGCGGCGTTGACGACGCTGTTCGTCTGGAGTAGCATCTTGTCGCTGTTGAAGTTGGGGAATCTGGGCAGCTCCTTGGTCAGGCCGGAGTTGACCAGCAGTGGGATGGTAGCCTTAACAAATTCGAAGGCGTTGGTATCCTTGATGAAGCCGATGGGGAGGATCCTGTCAGACCAGGCTTTCCTCGTCAGCGCCTTGATGAAGACCAGCACCAGGAAGTCAAGATCGTCGGCGGTGACCCAGACCTCGGAGCCTCCCCTCCGCACCCTCAGAGGATGACCTGTCCCCGGGCTGAAGATGTGCCTGGAGACGGAGAGGGCGGCGTGCAGAACCCTCTCCCAGTAGGCGGCCGTGCCTTCCTTAAGCTTGAACGAAGGCGTGGTCTGTTCGAAAGCGCCAAATCGCTCGTTGAGCTCGAAGAGGTCGTCGCGGAGCCTATCCACCCACTTTGGGTCTGCCCCGAGGCGGGAAATCAGCTGCTCGGCGGTGAGAGCTTCGCCCTCGAAGAGTTCGAGGACCGCGGCGAACTTCAGGAGCTGGCTGCGGGGAGCAGGGATGGCAAGTTCCTTGTTAGGTAATAGCATGCGGGCCAGCTCCAGGTCGAACGCCGTGACCCTCCCCGACGGGGTGTCCTGGCCCTCGAGGACGCAGAGCCTGCCCCTGACGAAGTCCCGGGTGCTCCAGACCAGGTGGGCGACGTCCCCGGCGAGGGTCCTGTCGAGGAGAACGATCTTGGCCGTCGGCTCGATGGTGACCCCTTCGTAGGCTAGGTAGTATTCTGCAACGTGCATCAATGCCGTAGGGAGACGTTCGGCGTCAACTTCGACGCCCGCCTCCTGCTTTTGGCCGAAGACCTGGGCCGCGTCCTTCGCCGAAAGGGGTATGGCAGCGGAGGCGGAGAGGCCCCCTTCCCTGGCGCGGGGGGCGCCCACATCGATTCCGTCAGTCCTGAAGACAACCTTTCCTGA